>Ga0208258_1000007_pt1 | contig 153075 bp, 150 predicted proteins | sample CryBogCBH08Jun09_FD_185512 | JGI IMG/M metagenome (GOLD analysis project Ga0208258, IMG submission 185512) | Freshwater microbial communities from Crystal Bog, Wisconsin, USA - CBH08Jun09 (SPAdes) (version 2) | ecosystem: Environmental > Aquatic > Freshwater > Lake | place: Crystal Bog...
TACTTGCTTTTTACTAGAAATCCGCGTCATTTCTCTTTCCACCATCTCTTGTAGTTATCTTGATGTGGCAATTGTTTCTCTGGATCAAGATGAGGTCACTAGAAATGACAGGGGGTAGCACTTTGGTAACTATCTACTGGATCACATGGATTTCTAAGCGATGTGATCTACCAGACAAGGCGAATATGCAGTAAAAATTGCTTTAAATAGGGTGCGATGCCCTTAACGCTGACCGCATACGGTGGAATACTGCTCGCGTGAAGAATCTTCTGTTGGTGATCGGTTCTTGCTTCATCGGCCTTTCAGCCCTTTTTCACGTCTATATCTTCTATCTCGAGAGTATCGCCTGGACCAAGCCGAAAACATGGAAGGCTTTTGGGATCGCCAGCCAAGAGGCGGCAGAGACCATCCGACCAATGGCTCTCAATCAAGGTTTCTATAACCTCTTTCTCGCTTTAGAGATTGCGGCGGGACTTGTTGCACTTGCTGTCAATGAGAAGGTTGGTTTCGCGCTGATCATCGCTGGAGCGGCGAGCATTCTCGGCGCTGGGCTCGTTCTCTTCTTCAGCGTTAAAACATCCAGACGCGCTGCGATCATTCAAGCTACACCTCCATTTATCGGATTAGTTTTTCTACTTTTTGGAGCGCTTAGCTAAATAATAATTGAGTGCTATCTCTGCACTTTTCTTAACTTTAATCTCCACTCTTGTTACAAAGAGAGGAGAATATTTCCATCACGTTAACTGACGTTAATGAGAGAAGAAGAAAATGGAAAGTCACGTTCCTAATCGAAAAGTCTTCGTAGTTCTATCTAGAACCCACACAAAAATTTGGAAAGATGATTTTGAGCCGGGAGCTAAGCCGGAGAAAATCTCCCACAAAGTAGCCGGCCACGAAAATCAAAAGACCTTGAGTAAGTTCTTAAGTGGACGGAATCGTTCACAGATCAATCCAAAATTCGCTGAAGAAGTGGCGAAGGAGTTGGTGGGATTCGAGAGAATCTATCTCGCGGGAGGTGGCAAGGGAAAGGCGAGCGCAGTACAGAATTTGGCCTCGTATCTCAAAATTCACCACCCCCAGATTGCTAACCATATTCGCTCTATTGCAGATATTGATGCTGAAGATATGTCCGATGGCGAATTGCTTTCTAAGGCACGAAATATGGTGATTCACGATCTCTAAGATGTAGAGATCGAATATGGAAGTAAGAGTGAGAAAAATGAAGAGAACGTATGTAGTTACTGGAGCCGCTTCTGGAATTGGTGCAGCAACCTACTCGTTATTGAAAGAGCGTGGTGAGAACGTTATCGGAGTGGATATTCATAACACTGATATCAATGTCGATCTGAGTACACCTCAAGGGCGCCAAAGTGGCGTACACCAAGTAATCGAGCGCAGTCAGGGGATGATTGATGCCATCATTGCTTGCGCTGGCCTCGCTACCCCTACCCCCAAGACAGTCTCCGTGAATTATTTTGGGGTGAAGGAGTTCCTCGAGGGTTTATTGCCAGCCCTCTCAAAGAGCGCGAGCCCACGTGTCGCGATCACTAGTTCAATGGCTTCGCTGATGCCTAATTCTCCAGAGCTTGTCGAGGCAATGCTCGCTAATAAGGAATCCTCTGCTATCGAAATTGCCCAAGGGCTGTGCGATGAAGGAGACGAGAGAGCCTCACTCATCTATGGTTCAACAAAGCGAGCTCTAAGCCGTTGGGTTCGTCGAGAGAGCATCGCTCCAGTTTGGGCAGGTGCGGGAATTCCGCTCAATGCCGTTGGCCCCGGAATTGTCGAGACCCCGATGGTCGCTGACATGATTGGGACACCAGAGGCCAGAGCAGCCATCGACACGATGGTGCCGATGCCTCTCAATCACTATATGAAGCCACGGCAAGTTGCCTACCTCTTAGCCTGGCTAACGAGCGAGGAGAACACTCACACCACGGGACAGACCATCTATATTGATGGTGGATCTGATGCGACCCTACGTGGTGACAATATTTGGGATTGAAGTGTGGCTTGATTCTTTGCTGGCCAATTGCCGCAGGATCTCGCGTCCCAGATTGTCGTTGTACTTGAATCCAAATGCGTTAGTCCTTGGACGTGCGAATCCCGATGAGGCGAGTCCTCCTTTAACCCAAGGGCCAGCAGCGAAACGATTCTCTGCAAAAGTTCCATCGGCCTGCGCTAATCGTCCGGACCTAGGGTGAACGAGTAGTTTGCCACTCGAAAAGAGACCTTCCTCATCTTCTGCCCAATCTTCCGAAACCTCCCCGCGTTGCAAAAGATTTTGGATAAGTGAATCAATTGTCTCTTCAACTTTTGAGTCAGGAATGCGAGCTTCAATCAAGGCACGAGCCACAACTTGGGTATCTACGTTCACACTCTTGGCCACAAATTTCTTAATCTCAGGTGAGAAGTTAAATTCACTTTCCGAGCCAAGGAAGGTGAGAACTCCAGCATGAGAGAGAGCCTGGATTTGGCGTAGACGTGGACCTGGAGGTCCGCTAGCTACATAGCTGAAGAACCCAAAGAAAGTTCCTTCGATATCTTCAATGATTGTTCGTGGAGTGAGTAATCCGCTCTGGATTATTGCGCCAAGCCCCCCGAATATTTGCAATAAGCCAGAGAAGACCGCGGCATCAGAACTAAAACTGCTGTCATGGCGCCGGGTATAGTCTGCTGCAATGTGATTACGAATGGTGGCTTGCAACTCCTCTAAAGAATCCACTTTTAAGCCTTTGAGTGGTCGATCCAACTTCTCAAAATCCAGCACGTCGAGTGGATTTTTAAGAGCCTTAGCCTCCAGGGTGCGAAGTTCGGGTGCATACCAATCATATTGATCGTATACAGATTCGAACTCTTCCCACGAAATATTGGTTCGCTCAGGATTCGCACGGAAGAGCTCGGAGTAATGAGCGTACGCAAGGTCTTTCGCAATAAGAGGCCAGACCTGTGTTCGAAAATCCGTAACGACTTCCGTATTGATCTTAGATTTAATCGCATCAACAGTTAGGTAACGCGGAATCTTAGGAGCAGGCGTACCCACCGAATAGCCAATTTTGCTGCGATAAGGCACACCACGACTAGAGCCAACAATTATGTGTGGTTCTTGGCCCGAGGAAATGTACTTCAACTCACCATCCACGTCTTCATATCGTCCGCCACGTCCTTGCGTGAGGAGAACAAGCAAATCAATGAATGCTAATCCAAAGCCTTGAACCAAAACATCTTCGCCCGGAAGCACTTCATCAAAATTCAGATCGGCGGTATGGGCTGTAGGTATATATGTGAGCCCATGCTCTGCCGCAAGTGAGAGGAACTCCTTTTCTTTAAGACTTGGCTCCGTATCTAAATGCCCCTGCGCAAGTAGGACAACGTCTACGTCAAAGTGTGTGCCATCCTCAAGAAAAATTCGTTCTGTGCCGTCGATTGTCTGAAGGTCGACCGCACGTGACTGATGGAAATTTAGATCCGCGGTTTGCGAATAATTATTCAGCAGTTTCTGAAAGAACCAACTCAAGTACTCATGCTGCAAGATGCGGGATGGAAATGTTCCAGATTGAGCTTGACTTGCCTCAAACTTGATGGCTTCTGGTACGTCAAGATTAGGCACTTCATCACGAATCCACTCCCAGAGAGTAGGACCTTTAAAGAGCGGTCCTTCAATTTGCACAGAATCATCGGGGAAGAACGTCACATCCTCTGCTCTGGAATTCATCCACAGCAACGGTGATTGCTCTTTTCGCCAAATGCGACCTCCAGCAACTGGATATGGGTCGACTAGATAAACCTCGAGCTTCTCTCCTCCAAGGATGGAATCGGCGCTAGCCAGGATTCTTTCTAGAAGAAGAACAGCTCGAGGTCCCGCCCCGATAATTCCAATGCGGTGACTCATCTCTTATTGTGCCGCCGCTGCAAAATCTGGTTGGTTTATAACTCCTGGTTGATCAAGGCCAAGGTGATCGCGCAAGGTCGTTCCTACATAATCTTGGCGGAACACACCCTTCTCTTGAAGAATTGGAATCACTTGATCCACGAAGCCATCAAGACCCGATGGAGTGATGTGAGGAACGATGATAAATCCATCTGAGGCATCTGCTTGGACCAAATCATTGATCTGATTAGCGATGGTTAAAGGAGAGCCAACAAAGGTCTGCCCCTGTCCACCCAAACCAACACGGAGGACCAATTCGTGAATTGAGAGGTTTTCAGCCTCTGCTATTTCACGCCACTCCTTAGCCTTGGCCAGTCGATCACCAAACATGCGAGCGCTGGCTCGTCCGGCAGTCAAGGATTCAGAGACAACATCTGGCTCGCTCTCTGGAAGCGGACCGTCAGGATCGTAATTGGAAAGATCGCGATTCCAGAATTGCTCAAGCAATCGAAGCGCAGTTGCTCCACTTACCTGGGCGCGTCGCACCTCTTCGGCATATGCCTTCGCTTCTTCATCAGTGTCAGCTAATGCAAATGTTGATGCCGGCATGATTAAAAGTTGATCATGCGCACGTCCATATTTGGCCAACCTGCGCTTCACATCTGCGTAAAACTCTCTTCCATCCTGTAGTCCAGAGCGACCGGTAAAGATGACCTCTGCTTTTGCGGCAGCAAACTCGCGACCTTCGGGTGAATCTCCAGCTTGAATAATTACTGGACGACCTTGAGGAGAAGTTGGGACGTTGAAGTTTCCAGCGATATCAAAGAAATCATCTTTGTACTCGAATCGACCAGGATCCGAATGAGACAAGAACTTACCGCCAGCCTTATCAGCGACTATCTCATCTGGATCCCATGATCCAAAGAGTTCGAAGGCGGCATCCAAGAAAGCGTTTGCTCGGCGATATCGATCATCGGCTTTGAGGTATCCCCCGCGGCGGAAATTCTCACCGGTAAAGGCATCCCAGGAGGTAACGACGTTCCATGCAGCACGACCGCCAGAGAGATGATCCAATGTTGCAAACTCACGTGCTAGCTCATAGGGCTCGTTAAATGTTGTGCTGACAGTTGCAGCAACTCCAATTCGTTCCGTGATGGAGGCGATCGCCGCCAAGATCGTAAGATTGTCAGGACGACCTACAACATCAAGATCATAAATCTGACCCTTTTGCTCACGTAAACGCAATCCTTCAGCTAGGAAGATAAAGTCGAGTTTTCCACGCTCAGCAGCGCGGGCAAAGTGTTCAAACGAACTGAACTCAATGTGGCTACCAGATTTGGGGTCGCTCCAGACCGTGGTGTTATTTACACCCGGAAAGTGAGCAGCGATATGTACCTCTTTAAGTGGCTTAGTCATTGCGATTAACCTTTCACAGAGCTTGCATAACGATTTGCTGGGCGAGCAAAACCAAAACGAGAGCGGAGAGAGCCTTCTCCATATGAAGTGCGGAATATCCCGCGCTTTTGCAGAACAGGCACAAGCTCATCCACGATCAGATTGAGATCATGTGGGAGTGAAGCGGGACGCAAGCGATACCCCTCGATTCCGCTTGCGCTCCACTCAGCAATAAGGTCCGCTAGCTCCTCGGCGGTACCTACAAAGATATGTGCATCGCTCTGGTATGGGTGGCCAAGGAAATCATCAAGTTTGGCGCGATATGCCTGGGCTTCCTCCGTCGTCTTTCCAAGAAACACCACAATTTCTCCAATCACCTTAAGAGGTGGAAGAGATCGTTCAACCTCCGACTCTGCAGCGCGTACTTCCGCAATTATTGAACTTGCAGGATTTTTGTCGGTCGGAGTAATGAAGACTACGTCCGCAGATTTGGCTGCCAACTCATACGGAACTGTGGCATGCGCAAGAACCGCAATTGTGGGTTGACCTTGAGGTGGACGTTGGGTGATGGATGGTCCCTTTACGCTGAACCATTTTCCTTTGAAATCGATGTAGTGCAACTTCTTAACATCAATAAATTTGCCGCTCTTGCTATCTCTAATCTCGGCATCGTCTTCCCAGCTGTCCCAGAGGCGACGTACTACTTCGATATAATCTGCCGCCTCATCAAATAATTCTTCAATAAATTCGCGGCCATTACCGTTGAGGTAATCATCGTATGTGAAGTGAGGAAAATCGCGGCGTCCAAAATGTTTGGAGTCGCTCGTGCGAGTTGCGAGTTGAACTCTTACTCCTGCTCGCCCGCGGCTCACATAATCCAGGGTTGCAATTGCTTTAGAGATATGAAACGGCTCGGTATGAGTTGCGATAACGGTTGGAATTATGCCGATGTGATGTGTGGACGGGGCAATAAAGGTTGCAACTTGGACTGCATCAAGTCGCCCTCTAAATTGATCTACCCGAGCATCATTCTCAAATGGTCGCTCTGACTGCAACCCGAGTGAGTCTTCAATCGTGATTGCATCGAGAAGGCCTCGTTCTGCTGTCTGGGCTAGATCCTTCCAATACTTGGCCGTCGTAAACTCATGTGGGCGTGCATCTGCCTCGCGCCAGGCAGCTGGATGCCAACCAGTTCCGTCTAGCGCAACAATCAGATTTATTGAATCTTTAGCCACTTTTAATTCTCCTTAGCGTGGGATGAAATGAGTTGAGTATCGGAGTCCTCGCGCCAACGGGATAGATCTACACCCGGGCTTGCAAATGCATGAAAGTCAGTAGTTTTCTTAAACTCTGGAAGCGCATATAAGCGCTTGGCGTATGCCCACAGATGCGGATAATTTTCCAGCCCAGGGTTGATGCTATGAGTGGCATTCTCGTTAACATCAAATCGAACTAGTGTCACCCACAGACGAATATCCGCCTCAGTCAAAGTGTCGCCGAGCAGATACGTCTGAGTTGAGAGTCTACGATCGAGCTGATCTAGGGTTTTATTAAACTGTTCTAGTGCGTCGGCATCGCCCTTGGCAGCGCGACCAACCCCTTGATTGATTGATGGACCGATAAGCGCATCTAGTTCTTCAATCTGATCTGCAACAGTAATGGGGTAGGTTTGCACGCCATTTGCGAACTCTTCAAACTGTGTGGCTACATCAATTCCGATGCTCTTAAAGTCATTGCTTACCACCCGACCTAGTTTCTTATCCCAGAGCGTGGGTACTGAGATATGTCCATCAAAGCCCGGTTCTGTAGCCTCATAAGCATCCCGCAGCAATGTGAAACCATTGATGGGATCTGGTCCGTAGGGTTCCCGGAATGCCCACCCTCGGGCATCCCGGGAATTATCTACATAGGAAATGGAAATTACGCTCTCTAAACCTTTGAGAGAGATTTCTAGGGCAACGCGTTGCGACCAAGGACAGAACCAACCAGCATAAAGATGGTAGCGGCCAGCCTCAGGAGTTAGCGCGGCACCTGGTTCATTCGAAATTCGCTCGCTAAAGCGATAGAGAGGTCGAGTATCCCCTTCCTTTCGAATGATCTTGTATTCGCCGTATTTCTCAACGTCGACGGGTGATGCATAGTTCGCCTGAGACATCTGCCTTACCTCTTTCTGCCTAATTAATCGAGTAGTGCTCTTGGTTGTTTTCGGTTAAACGGTAGGAACTGGAATTCCGTATGGATTGATCTGCGAAGTTTGAATCGCTTCAGCAGAAAGTCCATAAGTATCTAGCCACTTGGCGTATTGACCATTTTGAATTAGGTAGTTAATGGCAGAGGCAAATGCAGCGACTTCGCCATTATCTTTCTTGGTTGTGGCTCCGATAAATCCAAATGGATTAGGACCGGTCCCGCCAAATGTCCCAGCTACCTTCGTTGGGTACTGAGCATTCCTGGTAGCTTTAACATCGTAAACAGTTGAAGGATTAACCGAGAAGATCGCGTCGATGCGACCTGAATCAAGCGCCAAGTATGTTGAAGGTGAATCAGGAAAGTATTGAATCTTGAAGTTCTTACCCTCAGCCTGCAACTTCTTCTGCCATCCAAGCAAGAAGAGTTCTTGGTTTGTTCCCTTAGCTACTGCAAAGGTGTGGTTGGCAAGGCTCTCGTAACCAGTGAACTTCCAAGGATTGGTGCGGAGCGCTTCAAAGGCATATTCGACAGTGCGATAAGAAGCGAAATCATATTTAGCTTTGCGAGGCTCTGTGATGCCGATGTTGCTGAGAGCAAGATCTACGCGACCGCTATCAACACCAACAAACATATTGGCAAATGTGTAATTTGTAATGACCGGCTGAAGTCCAAGTACTGCAGCGATCAGGCGACCGAGATCAGGTTCTGATCCCACAATAGTCTGTTGATCGGTACCGGTGAAGACGAGTGGAGGGAAACCTGAAGGGAGTGCGCCAACGCCAATTTGGAGTTGTCCACTAGCAAGAACTGACTTTGGAAGAAGCGCACGGGATGCTGGATCCACCTGGACTTCGACGTAGTGGGCGCGGAAACCCTGTCCTGCATTAAGAGCTAACTTCACGATCGGTGAGGTTGTTGTAGTTGCTGCTTGTGAAGTCGAAACTCCGATGAACGTGGTCGCGGCCGCCGCTATGAGAGCGACGACCTTTGTCACTCGATTGTTCTTGTATGTCATTTCTATTTCCTTTTCTTTTAGTTGGTAGTGATTAGATTGAGAAGCTCTGCCATAGCACTTTTCCGATGAACTCCTTTGTTCTCGAATTAGTTGGGTTATCTATGACTTGAGCTGACGTTCCGGACTCGACAATCTGACCCTTGTCGAGAAAGACCACCTTTGTCGCAACTTGGCGGGCAAAGGCAATTTCATGCGTGACAATCACGAGGGTTGCACCAGTGCTAGCAAGAGCTCTGATGACCTGAAGTACCTCATCCACGAGTTCTGGATCGAGTGCAGAAGTTGGCTCATCGAAGAGGATGAGTTCTGGTTCCAGCGCTAACGCCCGAGCAATTGCAGCTCGTTGTTGCTGTCCGCCGGATAACTGACGTGGATAAGCGCTCGACTTTTCGCCGATCCCTACCTGATCAAGCAGGCTCTGTGCCTTAGCTAGCGCTTCTGGGCGGGACAACTTCTTGTGGGCCAGGGGGCCTTCGGCAACATTCTCGATGATCGTGAGATTTGAAAAGAGATTGAAGTTCTGTGAAACAAAGCCAATTCGAGCACGTTGATGGCGAATCTTGCTCTCTGGCAACTCATGGAGTCTGCCGCGATGTTCGCGAACACCAATGAGTTCTCCACCCACCTTGATATATCCAAAATCCAAACCTTCAAGATGATTGATTGCACGCAGTAACGTCGACTTCCCTGAGCCGGAAGGTCCGATAATGGCGACTACCTCACCTTTGTAGATATCCAAATCAATCTTCTGCAAGACATGATTGGCGCCAAATGATTTATCTGCGCCGCGAATTTCAACGGCAAGTTGGTTAGTGCTCATGCTCTGTTCCTCCGTGAAATCGTGTAATAAGCCTCCGAGAATTGCTTCTTCAATTTTTCAATAGGTGTTGGAGGCAAAGTACGAACTGCCCCACGAGCAAAATAACGCTCAACATAAAATTGGAAGACAGATATCACGCTAGTGAGAATCACGTACCAGACCGATCCAACGATAAGAAGCGGAACTATGTCGCCTGGATAAGTGCTCCCCATCTCTTGCACGCTGCCGAAAAGGTCGAGCAATGAGACGTAGTAAAGGAGAGAACTCACCTTGATTAAGCCGATGAGCAGATTCACATATGAGGGAACGATGGAACGAAGTGCCTGAGGCAGAATTACTCGCTGTAGCTGGCGTAACTTGCTAAGACCAAGCGCATTCGCTGCCTCGATTTGACCTTGATCAACCGAGAGAACTCCAGAACGGATTACCTCGGCAGCATAGGCAACTTCCGAAATTGTTAGACCAACAACGCCAAAGACGAAGTATGGAACCTTTGAAGAGTTGATTTGGAAGAAGGAGTGCCAGAAGGGAATTCCAAAGTTGAGATGTGGGTAGATTGCAGATGAATTAAAGATGAAGAGAAGAATCACAATGTTGGGAATAGACCGGAAGAACCAGACATAGACCCAACCAATTGTTGAGAGAAAGGCATTTGAAGATAGCCGAAAAAGAGCGACTATCACCCCGCCTATCAGGGAAAGCACTGCACTTGCTGCGGTGGCCTCGAGAGTAACTACTAGTCCCCGCAAGATGACAGGACGAGCAAACCAATAAGCAAAGCGATGCCATTGGTAAAAAGGGTTGGTAGCCAGACCATGGAAATATTGCGCAACTAGAACTGCGGCAATAGCTATAACAACCCAACGCAATGAGTGCTTGTGCCTGATGGTGACCTTTTGTGCCAGCTGGTCTGTGCTATTAAGAGTCATGCGGGTAACTCCTCAGAGATTGCTTGGATGTAATTAAGGTCTCTAAATTTTCCGGAATGGTGAACGAGTGGCTCTTTCGCAAGGTCGCGTCCGTGAGCCAAGATTTCAAGAATTGCCACAACATGATCCCCGGCAGAAACCTCTTCAACCAATCGAGTCTCAAACCAGGCAGTAGAGCCTTCTATAAGAACCGCACCTTTAGGAAGCGACCGGTAATCAATATTTGCAAAGCGATCGATATTTTTCTTGCTCAAAGTCAATGCGATATCCTCTTGGTTTGATGCCAAGATGCTGACGCCGATACTTGGTGAGTTCTTGATCTGTGCCCAAGAGTTAGATTTCTTAGATGGAGAAATTAGGACTAGAGCAGGCTCCAGCGACACGTTCGTGAATGAGCTAAGTGTGAATCCAACTGGCTTTCCATCGACCTGAGCGATGACCGTAGTAACTCCGGTAGGAAACGCCGCAAAGGTTCGACGCAGGTCTGCGTAGTTATCTGACGCTGTCACGGTGTGCTCCCTTTGATTAATTAACTTGATTATTAACTTGGAATCTATAAATGATTGGAAAATGCGATATCAATAAACTCTAGATATTTTCTAGAGTTCTATTAGGCTTCTTGTGATCTGAGAAGTTTTAGAGCATCAGCGCACTACAGTGCGCAAAACACATATGTGCGTGTAACTGTTGACTCTTGCCTTTGATACCTGACATTTGATTCTCTTCCTTAGCTCAAACACTTGCTCATTAGTTTTCTAATGAACCAGGTATTCACTTGGAGCACCCCACTGTTGAAGAGGGTTGCTGTACAACTAGCCAAGGCTTAACGTTGTAACTCATTACCTTCAGAACGTATATAAACAAAGTTATTTGATGAATGCAAATCGAAAACCTCTAAAGTGGTTATTTTATACTTGTTGCAAAGGTTTCGCATCATTACTAATTACATTAAGCAGTTGCGAAATTTTCGCAACAAGTAATTGTGTTGTTGTGTTACCTTCACCAAAGGAGGTCACATAAATGTCAGTTAAGAAAGATTCGCTTAAGAAATTGGGTTTTTTAACACTGGGTTTATTTGATCCAAAAGATCCTCTGCCAGGACACGAAACAACTCTTCGAATCATTCAACTTGGCGAAGAGTTAGGTTTTGATAGTGCTTGGGCTCGTCAACGCCATATGCAATTTGGTATTTCTTCACCGCTTCCGGTGCTCGCTGCAGCTTCACAGAGAACATCTCGAATTGAACTAGGTACCGCCGTAATTCCAATTGGTTTAGAAAATCCATTGCGATTAGCTGAAGATTTAGCGACGGTTGATATTCTCTCTAAAGGTCGGTTAAATCCTGGATTTAGCGTTGGAGTTCCCATGAACTACGACCACTTTAAAGAGAATCTCTATCCGCAAAGCCATGAGATTGAGGATTTCACCTACACGCGTGCTGAGCGCCTACTTAACAATCTACGTGGAGCCGAGGTTTCAACCCTTGAGGGTCGACGCGGAATTGAGGATTACTCGAAGATCGTTCAACCACATTCAGAAGGTCTCATCAATCGAGTCTGGTATGGCGGAGGCAGTGAGCGGTCGGCAACCTGGGCTGCCAAGAACGGCCTCAATTTCCTTACTAGCAACGTCATCAAGAGCAGTGGTTCTCTGGATTTTGCCGATATTCAACGGGGGCAACTGGAGATTTTCTACGCCAACCATCCACTTGGATACGAGGCTAGAGCCTCACAAGGGCTTGTCGTGATCCCGACAGACAGCGCTACCCCAGATCAAATCCAACGTTATCGCTCTTACGTGGACTCCCGTTATGAACGGACCTTCTCGCTCCAAGGGCCAGATGGCAACATCCTCTTCGCGCGAGATCTCTTGGGAACTAGTGAGGAGATAGCGCAACAACTTCAGGAGAATCCGGCATATCAGCTAGTCAATGAAGTTGTTTTTGCGCTGCCATTCACATTTACCGAGCCTGATTACATCCAAATCATCACTGATATTGCGAATGAGTTGGCGCCTCGACTTGGTTGGAAGCCGAGCACGCTCTCACTGGTCTAAACAGTTACTGCTTCAATTTACAGTTGGAGCAGAAACCCTCGATCGGAAAATGCGTAACGTCCGCCTCGAAATTGAAGACCTCATTTAGAAGTGCTACAAAATCTGCGGCATATTTAATATCTGCATCAATTCGAGAACCACATTGACCACAATTCAGATGAAAGTGATCTAGTTTTTCAACGGGATGATAAATAGAGGCTCCGTGCCCCACATGGGTGTGCTGTACCAAATTAGAGTTTTCAAGAATTTCTAGATTGCGATAAACCGTCGAGAGATTAACCCCAGATAGTTGTTGATTGATCTTCTCTGTTATCTCTTCAGGAGTTGGATGACCTAATTCGCGCACCGCATTTAAGACTGATTCACGCTGCGGGGTTAGCCGAAGTCCCTTATCCCTAATATCCGATGAATTTTTTTCCTGCTTCTCTTGACCGCTCATAGCCATCCCTAGAGTCCAACGCATTATTGAACGCGCTTGCCAGTCTTTCTGGCCTGGTCGTCACCCGGAGCACCCCACCGCTTCTAGAGGGTTGCTGATCGATAAGCCGGGGCTTGATATCGATACTCGTGACCTAAAAAATAATGTATCTGTAAGTCTAGAGAGATGCAAGTTGTTTTAGTTCATGTGAACGGGTTGCAAGATGTTGAAGTTAGGAGCAATTCGAATCTTGAAACCAAGTTTTTCATAGAGGCGAATCGCATTTGTATTTCCAGCACCCGTATGTAGGAAAGGTTTCTGCCCCGACTCCTGAATTCCTGCCGCAACAGCTAGCACCAGTCTTGCGGCATAACCTTTTCCACGATGTTCGGGAGCAGTACACACCGCACTAATTTCAACCCAACCTGGTGGATTGAGTCTGCGTCCAGCCATTGCAACTAACTCACCATCAACTCGAACTCCAAGGTAACCTCCGAGTTCAACAGTACGTGGCAAGAATGGACCAGGTTCAGTTCGCGCGATGAGATCGAGCATCTCCGAAGCATTGGATATATCAAGTTTTACGAGTTCTGGATCATGAACTCCGACAACATTTTCACCGGACATCTGCACTCCTGGGAAGGTTTCTACTATCTGCCACCCTGCTGGAACTTGGACGCTATCTGCAATAACAATTGCTACTCCATCATCACCGATGAGCTCTCGTAGGTCAACCCAGGCTTGAGGATTGGTCGCGTCTTCTACAGCATTAAAGGGCGAGATATCGACTGGGTAGCGACGAGCCATCCCATTTACCTCTGCCAAGTGCGCGTGTGGTCCATTAAGCGCCTGCCATGCAGCTCGATCGAGAATATGTTCTCCAGAAGGAACTCGTGTTTCAATGCTGCTCATCATCACTTCCCGTTGAAAGATGTATAAAGGTGTTCTTTTAAAGTTTCCCGCGCGTCTACTAGGGCATAAATGTACGGCAATCCTGCGACGCTACTGTTCTAAAGAAGGAGGTTCAAAGATGAACCAGTTCTTAAGAATCGCCCTATTAGCATTCACCGCGCTCTCTTCATTCTTTATCAAGAATACCTATGTATCAAATCTGGAGTTGGAAGAACTTCGCCAAGCCCACGTCAAAAATCACTGGCATAAACTCTAATTTTCGAATTTCAGAACAATCCAGGTTCTATTTTCTGAGTAACTTCTCTACGACACTCGCTGGGAAGTTTTGATAGCTAACCGGACGTAGGAATCTTTCAATTGCATGCAATCCAACTGAGGTATGGATGGATGAGGTGGAGGCAGGGTAAGGACCACCGTGCTGCTGACCTATCGACACCGCAACCCCAGTTGGCCATCCATTCCAAGAAATCCGACCCACCTTCTTGGCGATAGCAGCGCTTACATCTAACGCCGCAGCATCATCAGCCCCAGCAAAGATTGAACCTGTAAGGGCACCCTCGAGCGAGTCGATAGTTTCGATTAACTCGCCCAAGCTTGAGTAGGTAACGACGACTCCAGTTGGTCCAAAACATTCGAGACGAAGCGCTTCCAGGTTGAAAGTGGGTGAACCAATCTGCGTAAAGATCACGGCTGGAGCGGAGTAGAGCCCACCGTCGTTGTTCTCTTCGCCCACAACTGGGGTTGCTCCTAATAACGAAGCAAGTTCACTCCGATTGGCGTCGTGCCCACTTTTCGTCGCAGGACTTAAGAACGGAGTGGGTTTGCGCTCTTTAATCTGACTTTCGATCTCTCCTACTACTGATGATCCCGCAGGTACAAAGAGGATGCTGGGATTGGTACAGAACTGACCATTACCAAGAAGCAATGAATCGAGATAAGCAGCAGCAAATGCCTTTGGATCGGTCAGTCCAGATTCGAGTGCGACGACTGGATTGACGCTTCCAAGTTCGCCATAAAAAGGAATCGGATTCTTGCGTGATGTTGCAATATCAAAGAGGGCGCGGCCGCCACGAAGTGAACCAGTAAATGCACCGGCAGAGATAGATTCAGACTTAAGAACTTGAGCGCCAGCTTCGACTCCATGAATGAGCGAGAGTGTGTCTTGGAATCCATGCGCCGCGAAAACTTCTGCCGCAATCTCAAAGACCGCTGTTGATGTCTGTGGGTGTGATGGATGTGCTTTTGCAATAACAGAACAACCCGCAGCTAGTGCTGATGCGGTATCTCCACCGAGAACACTGAATGCAAATGGGAAGTTGTTTGCTCCAAATACGACTACTACTCCAAGGGGTTGCACACTTCGAATAAGTTCTGGATGTCCTACTGGCAGAGGTGCATCAACGAAAGCATCTACCTGCGGTGATACAAATTGACCAGCCCGAATAGCCTTTGCGAATTCTCTAACTTGAAAAGTGGTTCGACCGACCTCACCTGTTAAGCGAGGAACCCCAAGACCGGTCTCTTGATCGGCAATATCGATCAATGAAGCGGCTTTTGAATCAATGGCATCAGCGACGGCAATTAAAACATCGGCACGGACACTTGGTGAGGCTGCGCCCCATTTCTTAAAGGCATCTTCCGCACGTGAAACGATCGAGTTCACTTCGGCAGGAGTGGTATCGGAGAAAGTGGGACCAAAGGCGGCGCCTGTGCGGGGATTGACCGATTGAACCATTATTGAATTTCCGTTCTGCTCTACCGAATTGGATTCGATCACTAGATTACGCTAAAAATCAAAAATCAATATCGCCTTTAGGTCTCTGAGAACTTCTGGAGCTAAGAGACTAATGGGGATCGCTCATATCTCTACGACAAAGCGTAAAAGTAGAAGCCGGTCGCCTCAGGGTAGCCGAGCTCTGCAGGAGTTAGGTGAACTTCGCTCTCTACCCATTGTGGTGCGTTATTTTTCAACCAGATTCGGTGATCTCGAAAACGATTGTGTTGGGCCATTTTCTCTAACTGCTGTTCTGTCGCGGTATTAAAAATTCCCACGAATTTTGTAGCAGAGGCGATCAAATTGCGCATGTAACTCTCATAACGAAAATCTTCTGTGAGGTGCAGGATGACATCCATACTCAGCGCGATCTCCGAGAGTAAAGAGGCATCGGGGCTGAAATTGTCAGGGTTATATTCAAAGAAGGTCTTGGAAGAATCTCCGGCATAACGTTCGCGAATGCTCTCAATCGCCTTTGCTGATACATCCAGGCCAATGTATTTGGGTATTGTGAGAAGACTCAATTGATTGCCGTCTCCACTGCCATATTCGATCGCTGTCGAAATCCCATGACGCTCGACAAAGCCATTTAGCGCTTGGGCTTTAAAGTCCGCCAAGGCTCCGTATGAACCGGCTCCGCTGTTTCCACCTGATTCATATCTCTTGCGCCAATATTCTGCGGAGTCGAAGGTCATAGGGCAACTATAACTTTGACTTACCCATTTCGGCTCGTAACGGTTAAATTCGAATTATTAACCGACACAGAGACTGTGATCGACTTACCGTTCTGACTCGATAGAGCTCGCAAACGGGCGGTTCCACCTGCTGCAATGACCATCGAATATGCGGTGGTCGTTAATGGTGAGGTGGCCTGGGTTATTGAGGCAATGGTGTTGACCTGGCCAACACATAAATTGTTGGTCTCGTCCCACGCTAAGTTTGTGGTTCCAGCGCCGCCCGTATTACAGGATTGCAATTTCATAGTAGCCGCACCAGTCACCGTAACTGTATCTATCAAATTGACCTGTGAAATTCCCGCAGTACCCGTGTTATTCAAACTTAAATAGGTCGCCTGACCAGTGCATGTAGCAAAGGTGATGGTGGCTCCGACTGACTGTGTACTACCTCCGATACCCAACGTCACGGTGGAGCCAGCAATTGATGCAACCCAGTTTATGCCGGGGCTGGCTATGCCAGTTCCAGAAACATCCATCCCCGCTTTCAGACCTGTTGTGTTATTCAACGTAATGACGTTGCCTCCCGTTAGAGAAGACTCTGTCTTAGTTTGATTTGCGGCACAGGCGCTTGAGGTCGTAAATGGTCCCGCGGCGGAACCAGTACAGGCTGTTCCTGAATTAGCTCCGGCGCAGATCAACCACTTGGCAGTCCCGATGCTCTGTACCGATGAATTGAAACTTAAAGAATTGAGCGAGGCAAAAGCTTCAGAGATAGGCAGCACTACTAGCGGCGCGATCGCCGCTAGTAGTGCAAACGCTATCTTGCGCTTCATGAGTTCAACTCTTCAGATAATCTGCAAACCCAGATTATCCGTTAGTCGAAGTTGCAGCGCGTTGAGCTTCATTCACTGTCCACGTGACAGTTGAAGTTAGATTCTGGACTGACGGCAAAGTGGCAGTCGTACCAGTCGAAGCTCCGGTACCAGTGCTGGTAGTTGTGAAGGTTGTTCCGCTTGTAACCGTCAAGATGTATGTGCCGTTATAAGCCGGGACTGTCGATCCTGAGATCACAATCTGTTCTCCGGTTGTTAGACCAGCCGTGCTTGCGACCGTATATGTTGCAACTGATCCAGTTCCACTTGTGGAGGTAACTGAAAGTGGACTTCCGGCAACCGTTGCTGCTCCACCGTTAGCGGTTGTCTCGGTGAGACCTGACGGCAGAGTGATCGCAAAATCCAGATGGCTGACAGATGATGGCGCAAGTTGGAAACCTGCCCCAAGCGCAGTGGCCGTCTTAAGGGTTGCGAGTGGAGTGGAGGCAAGCACAGCGGTCTGTGTTCCACTACAGGTTGGCGCGGCACTAACTCCCAGTGTGTATGTCCAGTTTACGGAGCAGTTGTTGATCGTCACAGCCAGTCCTCGAACAGAATCAGCTGTTAAGAGCGTGGATGCGCCATCCGTAATCTGGAGCGTTGGATTGAGAGCAGCCGAGTTACTTGCTGCTTGGGTGTAATTCACAAAGCGATACTGGGTATCGCCAGGCACCATGCTCGAAATAGTTGTGTTGAAACCACTGCTCGTGCCATCTGTAGCCAGCGTAAGCGACAGAGTTCCGGAGTTAATGGATTGCGGAGATGTGTTAAATGCCGAAGCATTCAAGCTAGCGCTAACTGGCGAGGTGAGGTAGGCAAGTCCTAGAACTCCCGCTACGCCAACGCCAACTAGGGCAGCGGTAGTGGTGTGAATTGCCGCCGCCACGCTATGAATAAATTTATATGATTTCATATTTTTGACCTGATTCTTTTAGGGGATGCTGCGGGAGAGATCTCTGGATGAGTCTCATTCGCCTTTCCTTGCTTCCTCATACTCCTTTTTCTTACTTTTTTTCTTTTCCTTTGTTTACTTTGCTTCTTTCTTCTTTTTATTCTTCTTCTTTTTCTTATCGTCCTTGTTCTTAGCGTCCTTGTGCTTCTTCTTTTGGATCTCTGCTACTTCGACAAAGGGAGAGATCTCTTCATGGAATTGCGCCTCCAGCCGAGTTAGTTCCAAGTCAAGATCTCTTTGAGCTAGTAAAACTTCATTGAGTTGATGGCTGATCTCTGTCTCGGAACTTGTTGGCTCGCTGATCCAGAACTCTTCCTGCACAACTGGTTGCACTTCAACCGATACAACTTCCTCTTCGGAGTTCTCTTCCTCAAAAATTTCAGCAGGTTCGGAGAGTTCAATAGGTTGAGGCTCTTCGCTCAATTCACTCTCGTCCTCAACTAGAACTTCTTCCTCAATGAGATCGGGTGGGGTTGGCTCCATTTCAATCTGAAGATCTTCCTCGTCAACCTCAACCTGATTTTCAACAACCTCAACCTGACTCTCAACAGGAAACTCCGGCTCGATTTCAGCGACCTCTTCATCAGAAATCTCGATGTGCGCTTGGTGCAGAGCCTTTCTATGTCGTTCATAGAAGAAAGAGAGAGCTATCAATATGGCAAGCAAGAAACCCAAACCAACTTTCGCTGGGGTTGAATGCAGGGCCGAGACGATAAATCCGACTCCGGGTAGGACACCGATCACCGTCGCTATTGGTACAGAGTTCGGCTCCAAAATTGTGGGGTCTGCCTTGGCGTTCGCATCACCTTTGGTTGTGATGCTGACTTGATTACCCAAGTGATTTACTGCAATCACTCGGTGCGAAACTGGATTATCGGTCTGAGTATCGAAGTAGAGAATTACATGGCCCTTTTTAATATCTTCGGCCTTAACTAATCTGGTGAGGACTACAGCACCAGGTTGAATTGCAGGGCGCATACTTCCAGTTGTTACTGTATGCAGCTGAACACCAAGACCAGCAAAGAGGGCAGGCGGCAGAAAAAAGACAACGAGCAACGAGAGCACGTATGTGGTTCTGCTGACTTTACCCAGTTGCGTATTCCCCCCTTTTACACAGCAGTGTGCTTCCAGCAAGGATCTGGCTTAATCGCCTAATTGTCCTCCTATAAGTAATGACAAACTAGTATGCAGTTTGTCGCGCTCTAAAAGTTTAGAGTTCCCTTAAAATAGAAATAGAAATTTATTAGTCACGCTCAGACCAAAATTTATTGTGGCAAAAAATCTGGAATCACTGTCTATTTTTTGCAGGTTAATTTGCAAATACAACTAAAACTAATTCTGTTGCGCTGCAATAAATTCCTCAACGGTCGCGACAGTCGCCTGACGCGGAAAGAGTTTCTCAACCAACACCTCGTGTACCTGAGGATCTGCATCGGTGCAAGCATCTTTCAAAACGATAATTCGATAATCCTTATCCGCAGCATCTCTTACAGTTGATAAGACAACGCCACCGGTTGCTATGCCAGCCAAAATTAGCGTCTCGATTCCCTTTGCTTTCAAGTCGGACTCGAGATCGGTTGTTGACATAGCTCCGACTCGAATTTTGCGATATGTCTTTTCACCTTCAATAGGAGCTATAGCGGTAGCAACTTGACTTTCAGGTGCTGCAGCGGGAAAGCGACGTGCTGCTGCAAAAGTAGAGAAGGTCTTATTAGTGGGTGGAACTGATTCGTAATCTGAATCTTCGAATGCCACGCGGACAAACCCAACACTAATACCTTGCTCGCGAGCGAGTGTTAAGACATCAAGCGCCTTTGCAAGCAAATATGGAGCAACATCTGGATAGTTAGCCAAAATTCCATTTTGGAAATCCATCAGCAAGAGCATTGAGGTGGCTGGATCTACTTTTAATTCGCTATTGGTCACGGGATTACCTTAGCAACCTAGAGGTTCGGGAATTAAATTTTGAGAGAATCTGTAGGTAATTCAAACCAGCGCAAGCCTTCGAATCTCGCTCCCACGAGTTCAATCAGTTCAGCTTCATCTGGAGTTGTAGCGGCAATTTTTTTGGAAGCTAGTGCCATCGCCACGCTTAGATAATCCTTGAGTGCACTCTCTGGTGCGCGATCTTCCCGAATCGGATAGCGCATCTCTCCATCGGCAGAATACGAAATATCTGTCAATCGCAGCGGTGGTTCAACAGGGCCAGCCTTATGTCGCCACATCCCCGATGCGGGATCAAAGAGGTAATCACCCAGAAAGAGATGTCCATCTCTTGCTATGAATTTAACGCTCTCAATGATGTGATCGGCAACGGCATCAGAGAGGAAGTAGTTAAAGTTAACGCGAACCCAACCCGGCTTAATGCCTTCACATCCTCCGCCGATTTGTGCCTCAAACTCATAACTGGTCTCTAAATCAATTCCTAAAAGGCGATGTCCGTAAGGGCCTGCGCACGAACAACCACCACGAGATTGAATCCCGAAGAGATCATTAAGTAGAGCAACTACAAAGTTGTGATGAAGGTACTTGCCACTTGGACCTTTGACTACAAATGAGACGATAGATAAGCGCTCGGAATTCAGATTGCCGAGTACTTCTATATTAGGTTCAGCAACAAAAGCCTCAAAGGCGCGGGATAAGAACTTGGCCTCGAGGGCCTGAATAGAGGGAACTCCTACGGCCTCTTTTAATTGAAAGACCAATCCAGCCCGTATGGATTCAATGATTGCAGGCGTTCCACCCTCTTCACGGTGCTCAATATCCTGCAGATACATGTGTTCATCGCTATTTACATAGGCCACAGTTCCTCCGCCAGGAACGACTGGAACCGAGTTATGAGCGATTCCCTTGTTGATCACGAGCACTCCAGGGGTACCTGGGCCACCTATAAATTTGTGGGGGCTAAAGAAGATCGCATCTTTACGCGCCATTGGATCACTCGGGTGCATATTAATTTCTACATAAGGTGCAGAAGCGGCGTAATCCCAAAAAGCCAACGCTCCGTGTTCGTGCAAAAGGCGAGTGATCTCATCCGTCTCCGAAATGATTCCGGTGACGTTACTTGCTGCGGAGAACGATCCAATTTTCAAGGGATGGTTACTGTGTGCAACCAAAGCTTGCTTGAGATCTTCAATATCTATGTGGCCATCGGCATCTTCAGAAATAGTCACAACGTGTGCGATCGTTTCGCGCCACGAGACCTCATTGCTGTGATGTTCATAAGGCCCAATGAAAACAACAGGTCTTTGATCCATCGGTATTTGATCAGATAATTTCCAGGTCTTATCCAAATCAGCCGGAATGCGAATATTAAGTATTCCTATTAATTTATCAATCGCTCCGGTACTGCCAGATCCAGCAAAGATAACCGCGTCATCCTCAGTAGCTCCCACAGACTTACGAATAATATTTCTGGCATCTTCACGGAATCTAGATGTTTGCAATCCCGTACCGCTCGACTCCGTATGCGTGTTGGCATAGCGTGGCATTACCTCGTCGCGAATGAAATCTTCGATAAAGGCAAGTGACCTTCCGCTGGCTGTGTAGTCCGCATAAGTCACGCGGCGGGCTCCATACGGACCGTGCATTACTTGATCGTCGCCAATGACCCCATCGCGAATTCTTTGGAGCAACGAGGATCCATCCATGGAGTTGATAATAACTGGAATTTCAAGGCAACTGAATAATCGGGGTTCTAACGCCTCTTATACGTCTGATGCTTTACTTCGCCCGAAATAATTGGCTCTTGTGCCTCGTAATTCTTGAGTTGCTCCCGCGGATTTGAAAAGAGAAGCTCACCGGAACCAAGTTCTACGGGGGCTACAACGGTGTGAATCTCATCGAGCAATCCCGCCTCGAGGAATTGATGTAGAACGTGTGCTCCACCACCAACTCGAACAACTTTTCCTTGCGCGGCATTTGCCGCTAGATCAACGGCTGCCTCAATTCCATCAGTCACAAAGTGAAAGACTGTTCCATTTCCCATATCAAGCGCAGGCCGCGCAAAATGAGTCAGGATAAAGACAGGATGTTGAAATTTAGGTTCGGGGCCCCACCAACCTTGCCAACCATCTTCAGTCCAGCCACCTCTACTTGGTGCAAACATATTCCGACCCATGATTGTGGCGCCAATATTCTCGAATCCCCTAGCGGCATAATCATTGTCGAGCCCAGTTTCACCACCGGGAAGTCCGATCCACTCTCTAAAAGCCTGAGTTTTAAAGACCCACTCATGAAGCTTGGTTCCATTTTCGCCAAGTGGATTCTCTTCAGATTGATTAGGCCCAGCCATAAACCCGTCTTGGGATACGGTGATATTGAGTGCGAGAAATTTTGATCGAGCCATCGGCGCTGTGGTCATACTGAACTATAAAGTACTTTCATTTGATTTCACTCCCGCATTACTTAGGCTAGGTACATGAGCTTCGCTAACCAGATTTTCGCCACCACACTCTTTGTAGCGGATAAAGATGTAGCCAAATCCTTCTATGAACGTGTATTTGAGAAGACCACCATCTATGAGGACGATAACTCTGTCGTCTTCAAATTTGGAGAGACCATGATCAACCTCTTGGTTGACTCCGAAGCACCCGGTTTGATTGCTCCAGCTCACATCGCATCACAGGAGAGCGGTGCTCGATCTCAATTCACGATCCAAGTTGATGACGTTGATGCTCATGCCACACGCCTGGCTGAATTAGGTATTGCATTAATAAATGGTCCGATGGATCGTCCATGGGGAATTCGAACTTTATTATTCGCAGATCCCGATGGACACCTATGGGAGCTCGCTAAATAAAGAAGTGATAACTGCTCTATTTATTGTTATTCCAACCACGAATTGTGATGTCGTCCAGTAATGAACGACAACCCAAAGGCTAGAAGAGCAATCCCGGTAATTATTCCGCCGCCCCACAGGGGAGATGAATACCCGAGATTTAACGAGATGAGCCATCCACCCAGCCAAGCTCCGAGAGCATTTCCTAAATTAAATGACGTGATGTTGGCTCCTGATGCGATCGCTGGAGCCTCTCCCGCATAGTGCATCACACGCATTTGTAAGGCTGCTGACTGCGCAAAGCCAAGTGCACCCATTAAGAAGAGCGCGATGACAGTGCAAATCTTGTTGTGAGCAGTCAAACTAAATCCAAACAAAACAATCGTGAGCAACAGCATCTCAATCGAGAGAGCACGATTGAGCTTCCAATCAGCTAACTTTCCACCAAAGAAATTGCCGGCAAAAACTCCTACTCCAAAGAGCAAGAGAAGTGAAGGAACAGTACTCACCGCGAACTTCGAAACATCTTCTAGCGTAAATACGATGTAGGTGTAAGCGCCAAACATTCCCCCAAAGCCAAAGACTGTCATCGCAAGTGATAGCCAGACCTGCTTATTGCGAAATACAAGGAGCTCAGTTTTAAGTGGGATCTTGTGCGAGGAATCGCCGTGCCCCAGTTTGTTCGGTAGGAACCAAGTCAAGCCGACAAGGGCACAGAGCCCGATCACAACAATCGACATCAAAGCAGCACGCCATCCATACCGCTGCCCAATCCACGCTCCAAAAGGGACACCCAATACATTTGCAACGGTGATTCCGCCGAACATGATTGATATCGCAGTACTTCTGCGTTCTCGAGAGACCAGATTTACTGCCACTACCGCTCCTATGCCAAAGAAGGCACCGTGACACAGGGCAGAGATACAGCGTCCCAAAAGCATTAGAGCGAATGTGTGTGCGAGTGCAGACAATAAGTTCCCAAGGACAAAGAAAAACATCACGCCGATCAATGTCTTCTTGCGATCTAGTTTTGTGAGCAAGCCAGTGAGAAAGACTCCGCCCACCGCTACTGCTGCCGCGTAACCGGATACGAGCACGCCTGATTTTGCGGTAGAAACATGGAAATCATGAGCAACAATCGGAAGCAAACCTGCAATGGCAAACTCGGTTAACCCAATTGCAACCCCACCGAGTCCTATTGCATACAAACCTGCTGGCAATCGACTCTTTTTAACTTGGGACTCCAGATTCACGGCTAAACCTAACCATAAAACATCAAAGACCGAGAAGTGAATATGTTCCTTATACGAAAGATCTTGGTTCGGGAGAGTGGCTCAAGTGACGCTCTGACAATCAGAGCTAAATGCGATGATGAATGGCGATGGTCCGCCTAGCCCCACTAGCCCCAGATCAAGATTGGAAAGTAGAATTTTTTGGCGTTGCCGTCAATCCTGATTAATTAAGTGTTATTGTCCGGCATGGAAAGAAAGCCCTTACTATCTTCCCGATTCATTTGCGCATCCATTCTTATCGGAACTCTCTTTGCTTCCGTTTTTGGAATTTCAGGTGCCGCTGCCCTGACAGTTTTACCATTAAGGTTTCTTCCGTCTTCGCTAAAATTACCTTCCGCCGTTTATGGCCAACCCTACGATTGGGTTATTAAAGGAACTCGCACCGCAAATACCCCAACGACTGGTTACGAATGCGTTCCTAAAAAAATTTAATATTGGGACCATCCAGTTGACAAAAGACTGCCATATCACCGGCATAGTAGATCTAGTCAACCCGCGAATTCCAAACAATGTCATTAAATTCGAAATGAAAGATTTGATTACCAATCGCATAATTGAAAGTGGAAACATAAAGTTCACCGTTCAAGTCCCTATCAAATCACCTCCTCTTCCAGTACCAACTCCCACAACCTCTGCATTTTCAAATCCAGATCCAGCAAAAACTCATTTCGGCGTTCCCCTGCCTCAACCTAATCCACAACCAATCATTACTAATGCAGTTTATTGGCCACTTGGAACATGGAAGAGTGCTGCACCGGTCCCACTAACAATTAAAGTCGGACCGTTTGCGGTTGGTCCTGTTAGTTGCACAATGTCCGGCGTTGTATCTGCAACATTGGTATTGAAAATCACCGACAACTCAATACCGGGCGACATAAAAGGACTTGCCCCAGCCACATCCAGTGATTTCAAAGTAGTGAAGATTAACAATGATTGTGGTCAAGCAGCGCTGGCAGGAAACGTCTTTAGGACGGCAACAGATCATCTAGTAGGCAATATAGATTTTACTGATTTAGGCTATCAATTCTTAATGTCGCTCAATGCTGCTGGAATATCCAGCGACTTAGGCAAGTTTGACCTACAAAAAAATTCCCTGACTGGATCTTTCAATATCCCCGCCCTGACTGATGCAAATGGAACCAATATTTCTATAACCTCCGAGAACTTCACCTATAGCTTTACTTCTTGAGTTGATAACCAACCGGGCATTTAGGATTGAGGCCTGAAACCTTCTTAGAAACTTTTCCTTTTACACACGTGGTCGATTTCTTCGAAAGAACTTTGGATGCAGGCGTTGTGCTCGATGTCGAAGCCTTAGGGGAAGCGGTTGGAGTCGGAGTTTGTATAACCGATGGAGTCGGAGTTGGAGTTGGCGTAACAGTTGGCTGAGGAAGCGGCGTGCCGCCAGTAACCGTTACAGATACTGGGGCAGATGCAAAACCACTGGCAACCACTCGTACCGATGATGCGCCATCAGTTATATCCGACGGCAATTGGTAACTCAAAGTGCCTGGACTATTGGGGGCGATGGAGTAAGAAGAAATATTAAAGGTGCGCGCATATCTGACTTCACCAGTTGTATCGTTTGTGATCTGCACCAGCGGATAATTTGTATTTGGATTCCAATCATCACCGTATGAAGCGCCTGTCGTCAGACCGCTCAACTGAGTACCCGACAAGGAATATGTGGACCCCGCTGCAATGCTCTTATCAACACTTGAAATTACCGGTAGATACGATGGATTTGGAGTACCGGTTGGTGTGTAAATGTAGATCTTGCCCGATCCTCTATCTGTCATCATGATTTGGCCACTAGGCAGAGGGATAAGCGCTCCAATAAATGCGGGTTCTGAACTGAGATCTGATGAATTTGGGTTTGCGATTTCGGTGAATGTGTTTCCGTCGAATGTGAATAAGTGTGTAGGTCCGATTGAATGGCCACTCTTATCTATTGGGCTCAGTACGACCAAGACATTTCCATTTGGCAAGATTGCTGATGGTGCATCGTCTGCAACGTAACTAGCCCCATCGATTACAGGCAAAGAGGGACCAGAAGCCCAGGTGTTAGTTGCAGAATCGTAAATTGCTGTTTGGGAATCTGACCCTTCAGAGAAAACTTTTCCATTTGGCATCACTATTGATGGGCCGATTTCTGCAATATCTGTGCCATCTGCCGTGAGTGGATCTAACAAAGTGTTGGGGATTGGGCCAGTTTGGCTCCATGTTTGAGTTGCAGGATTGTATAAATCTGCACTCTTATCGGTTGTTTTATAAAGCGTCGAAATAGTTAGAATGCTTCCGCTCGGTAAAAGAGTAAATGCGGTTTCGGGATTTGCAGACTTTCTATTTGCACCCGTCACAACGCTCCAGGTGGAATTAGCCGCATAAAATATTGCAACGTTCTTTTGATTTACCGCTCCAGCGTCTCCATTGCCCGATGGTCCAAACATAAAAGAACCATTTGGTAGTACGACAGACGGAGCATCGGCGATGGAAGCAAATTCACCTTGACCATTATTTGGAGGAGTGACTGCGGTCCATGTGTTAGCGACAGGGTCATAAATTTCTCCGGTGTTTAACCCAACCCATGTATCTGTTCCGTTGAGATCCCCACCTTCAAGAATGACTCGTCCATCAGGTAACACTCCAGAAGCCAAGTTTGCTGGTGTGTAGCTAGCAGGTGTGGAAGCAAGATGAGTCCAAGTTCCTGTTAGGTAATTCCCATGAGAATCTGGTTGCAATTTCCACCAGTCCGATGTTCCGACCTGGTTGGCACCTTCGTCGTGGAATAGCACCGAACCATCGGTCAATAACAACATGTGACCAGCTCTGGTTAGAGGGGCGCCTTGAAGTTGGTGCCATGGGCTATTTGGATCATCCGGAACAGCTGCGGCGGGCACCGCCGATGTCACGACATAAATGCCTTGAGCATTTGGAGTGAGATCTGCATTTGGTCCCGTAACAGAGATGGGACCAGCAGCTCCCATAACAATCGTGTATTCGATTCGATCGGACTGGGTTGCATCATCTGTAGCGGAATTAACGGTGTAGACGTTGTACGTACCCGCGGACCAGGAAAAATAGACCATTCCGGATGCATTTTCCGTTACGTACTGTGCGCTGGTTCCAGCCAGACTCCAAAACATGCCCGATCCTTGCACCATTGCGTTGCCGGATTTTGTGGGGTCACTCAGAAAAAAATTGATAGTGGTCCCAGCCGGACCCAACGTAAGGTTATTGGGGACATCTGCAACTGAATTATCTATAGAAATAATTGACGGAATAACTCCACAACCAAACACAACTAAGGAAGTTGCAAGAAAAAATCCCGCTATTTTTCGCATTGAGAGATAGTAGCCATATAAGTGGTGATTTATCCCAGTTCATAGAGGATAGTTTGAGAAGTGCGCTTGAAGGTGTCCTGTAGCACGACTTATGTCTCTCATGTGTCGAGAGATATGTCCCTCTAGCGGGTTTAATAAGGGATGTCACAGAGTCCCCGTCCTAACTCCCTTTCCCAGGTAATCGTCCTGAGTGTTTTACATGATGGCCTGACGCCCTCGCAGGCAGCCCAGCGCTTTGGGATCAGTCGCCGGCATGTCCACCGGCTTCTGCTTGCCTACAAGGCGGGTGGGCTAGAGGCACTCGAGCCGCGATCTCGCAGGCCCCTGAGTAACCCTCGGGCTCTGACACCAGAGCTTCGTGGCGAGATCATCCGACTTCGCACTGATCTATTGGCCGGGGGTTTAGATGCTGGAGCTGCTTCCATCGCTTGGCACTTAGGTGAGGCGAAGTTTCATGTTCCGGCGCTTTCCACCATCTGGCGCGTCTTGCGCGCAGCTGGGTTAGTAACCCCAACCCCATCCAAACGTCCCAAGGCCTACATCACTCGCTTTGAAGCGGTGCAGCCGAACGAGACCTGGCAATCGGACTTCACTCATTGGCGCCTTAAAGATGGAAGTGATGTCGAGATCATCAATTGGCTGGACGATCATTCAAGGCTACTTCTGCACTGTTCTGTCTTTAAAGCCATCACCGGCAAAATCGTGACCGATACCTTCAATGAGTGTCGAAGCGCCTATGGAACACCGTTTTCGACGCTGACCGATAATGGCATCGTCTACACAGGACGGTTTGTTAAAGGCAAGAATGGTTTTGAATACCTGCTCTCAGAGTTAGATATCGTTCAGAAGAACGGCTCTCCCGGTCATCCAGAGACCCAAGGCAAGATCGAGCGCTTTCATCAGACTCTCAAGAAGTGGTTATCAGAGCAAGAGGCGGCAGCAGATCTCAAGGAGTTACAACGCCAGCTCGATGAGTTTCGCATCATCTATAACACCAAGAGGCCTCACAAAGCACTCGAGATGCGAACTCCGCAGAGTTCTTATGAGGCAACGATCAAAGCAACACCTAAAGTTGCAAAGGACAAAGAGCACTATCGAGTTCGTCATGACAGCGTTGATCAGTTTGGAAAACTCTCACTTCGCAGAGCGGGCAAGATGCACCACCTTGGCGTTGGAATCGAACATCATTTCAAGAAAGTATTTGTTGTAGTCGACCACTACAAGGTTTCAGTAATCGAAAAGACAACTGGTGAAGTTCTTTCAAAACACACAATTGAGCCAGCGCGGATTTATTGGACCAACTTTTTAGTTGACGAAGAAACCAAGAGAAGTAGAAAGCCAAAATAAAAAGAGAGACATATGTCCCGCGACATGAGAGACATATGTCCCGACACATCACAAAGTGCGCTTGAAGGGATTCGAACCCCTAACCTTCTGATCCGTAGTCAGATGCTCTATCCGTTGAGCTACAAGCGCCGGTTGAGAGAGTGAATACTACCTGTAGAGGGGCGAGAGCCCAAAACTCGCGATTTTTATAGATTATTCAGGTGCTAGATAGGCATTTAAGGTATTCGCGGAACTGCCCGCAATAGTTTCTTAGTGTACGGCGCATTGGGCGAGGCGAGTACGGAGGCCGTTGTTCCTTGCTCAACAATTCGACCACTCTCTAAAACCAAGATTTCTTCGCAAAGGGCTGCAATAACCGATAGGTCGTGAGAGATAACCGCAATCGTCAATCCATATTGAATCTGTAAAGTCTTCAATAGTTCGATCACAAGTTCGCGGTTCGCAACATCCAATGAACTCACCGGTTCATCTGCCAAAAGCAATTTTGGTTTGGAAATCACAGCTCGCGCGATTGCGATCCGTTGACGTTGTCCCCCAGAAAATTCATGAGGATATTTTTGTAGAGCGCTTTCATCCAGTCCGACATCAAGCAAGGCTTGCAGAACACGATCGGCAACCCATTCCTTGGATTGATCCCGTGATATCCCCAAAGAATTTAGGGGTTCAGCAATCGCACTTTGAATCTTCTGTCGTGGATCTAATGAGCTATATGGGTCTTGAAACACGGCCTGAACAGATTTGCGATAGCTCCGCGCAAATTCCCGATCACGAAAATCGACGAGCTTGGATTCGAAAAGAATCTCTCCCGATGCGGGCTTGTATAGGCCTAGAGCTAGTTTCATCAGAGTGCTCTTTCCGGAGCCTGACTCACCAACGATCCCCAGATTGCTTCCAGCGCTCAATTGAAAATTTATGTCAGTTAAGGTGGATTGTTTTCCCGAGTAGGAGAAATTTATCTTGTTGAATGAGATCATTGCTCTCCCCCTTGATTTAATTTTCCAAGGAGGTTGTCGAGTGATCTGGCACTCCTGATAAGCAACTTAACGTAATCGCTTTGGGGATCATCAATGATTCTTTGTAACTTGCCAGATTCAATAACCAATCCATTTTGGATGATCACAACTTCGTCGACCACGTTGGCTGCAACCGCTAAATCATGGGTGATGAAGATAAGACCCATACCTCTTTGCTCAATAATCGTATCGAGCAAATCCAGAATCTCTGATTGAATGCTTACATCGAGTGAAGTCGTAATTTCATCCGCAATCAAAATCTTTGGTTTACATGCCAGAGCTAAGGCAATTGCCACCCTTTGCCGCTCACCGCCAGATATTTCATGTGGATAAGAGTGCGCAACGCGATATGGGCTGGCAATTTTCACTTCGGCTAGAGATGACTCGATAGCCGCAACTAGGTCTTCGCCACGCAATCCTTGATATTTGGAGAGAGGCTTTCCCAGCTGTTTGCCAATCTTCATCACTGGGTCGAGTGAACTCAACGGATCTTGAAAGACTATGCCGACTTGTGAACCCCGAATTTGGTTGAGCTGGCTCTCGGTAGCTATAAGCAGTTCAAGCTCTCCATATTTGATGCTTCCTGAAGCGGAAAGATTGCCCGGAAGCAAGCCAGTTATTGCCAAAGCACTTAAGGACTTTCCTGAACCTGATTCCCCCAGGAGGCCAAGTCGTGTTCCGCTGCCTAGCTTGAAGCTGACAGATTGAATTAATGAATCACCAGACTGGCTTTCTACCCTTAGATCAGTTACTAATAGCTCGCTCATCGCTGACCTTGAATCTTTGGATCGAACTTAATGCGGACTCCATCAGCAAGAAGATTCACTCCCACAACCAAGATAATGAGCAAGACTCCCGGAACAATCGCAGATAGTGGAGCGGTATACACCGTGTTTTGGGCTTGCTGAAGCAAACTTCCCCATGACTCATTTGGAGGCGGGGCACCTAAACCTAGGTAGGAGAGACTGGCTTCAGCCAATCCTGCAATTCCGAATTGCAGCGCTACCGTCACTAGGAGCGTTGGCCAAATATTGGGAAGTATGTGGAGAACCACGATTCTCGGCCACGATGTTCCAGAGATGCGCGAAGCAATTATGTAGTCCTTACTTAAAATTGACTTTGTAAGTAGGCGAGTGAGTCTGGCAAAGACCGAGCTAATTCCTAACCCGATGGCCAAGATCCCGGAAGTCAGAGAAGCCCCCCGAGCTGCGACAATCAACATTGCTAAAAGCAGAGTTGGGAAGGCAATCAAGATATCGAGAAAGGAGGAGAGCGCATCATCGAGCTTATTTTGTGCAAAGCCAGCCAAGATTCCCAGAGTTCCTCCTAGAACAACTCCTATCAGGACAGCTAAGAAACCGACTTCTACTGCGACTCGAGCACCGATCATTAATTTGGAGAGTTGATCTCTTCCCAAGGTGTCAGTACCAAAGAGGTGATGCAGAGATACACCACTCAATCTTCCGCCTGACATATCTTCTATGCCGTACGGTGTCCAGATCAAAGAAAGCAGTGCAATAAAGAGAATTGCTCCGAGAATTATTGAGCCTATAAAGAGTCGGCGGTTGCTAGTTAGTTTCGAACTCATGCTCGAACCTCGTTTGCATATCTATTAAGCCGAGGGTCTAACCATTTCTGAAGAGCATCGGCTGCGAAACCGCTCAGCATCACGATAAGTGTGCTGACGAAAAGTACTCCCTGAACCGTGGCGTAATCGTTCTCTTGAATTGCCTTTACAAGCAGGCTCCCCAGCCCTGGGAGAGCAAAGACCGTTTCGACCACAACGGCGCCGACGAAGGTCGTTGCTAGCTCGATTCCGAGGATAGAGATCACTGGAGCGGCAGCGTTCCTGACGCCGTGCGACCAGAGCGCTTGCCTAAAAGAGAAACCAAGAGATCTAGATGTCCGTAAAAAATCACTATTAAGAACATCCAAGGTAACCGAGCGTATATACCGAGAGAGCGATGCGCTCATAACAAAGGCGATTGTGAGGATTGGCAGGACGAGAGATTTCAGCGAACCCCCAAAATCTGACCAACCATTTGCTGGAAATCCACCAGCGGGAAGAATCTGGAGCTTGAGAGCAAAGAGATATATTCCAATAAGGCCTACCCAGAAAACCGGTATAGCGATTCCAAGTTGTGAAAAAGTATTTAGTAACCGCCCATACCATTTCTGCCCTCTAGATGCGGCGGTGATCCCTACGGGAACAGCAATGAGAATTGCCACGATGAAAGCGATCAGAGTGAGAGGCAGTGTTATCCGTAGGCGGGCGAAGATTTCCGGAGCGACCGGGGAACCACTGATGTAAGAATTTCCGAAACGAAATCTGACTATCTGCGAAAGCCAGTGACCAAATTGATCGATGAGAGGTTTGTCGGTTCCAACCGAATGTTTGGCGGCCAGGATTTGGGCTGGAGTCGCCCCGATGGGGATGAGGGAGTCTGAAGGATCACCAGGAATAATTCTTAGCAGAACATAAATTGCTACAAGTGCTGCTGCAAATGATGTAACAAGAATTAGGAGTCGACGAGCTAGGTATTTCAACAATGGATGATTATTCATTGATGATTACCTAGCTCGCCTCTCTCTAATCGTGACTCTGGTGGGTTCTTATGCCTTAACTATGTTGTAGGCGTAGAACTGAGAGTTCAAACCATTGAGTGGGTACCCAGATAGATTTGAGGTTGCAACAACGATCTGTGGATAGAGGTAAATCCAATCAGATGCGGCGTCTGCCACGATGAGCTCATTCGCCTTCTTCAGATCCAAAGTTTGGGTCCGTTGTGACTTCACTTGCTCTGAAGCATTGATCAACTTAGTGACAGCTGGATTGTTATAGCCCCAGTAGAAATTAGGGTTTCCGTACCAGACAAGATCACGATCGTTTACGTGCTCTTGCAATGTCGCTACAAAGTTATGAGCCTTATAAACATTGTTGTACCACTGATCATCAGTAACACTGTTGATGTTAACGGTGATGCCGACGAGTGCAAGCTGAGCCTTGATGAAGGCAGCAGCAGCTGGGTGTGGATCATAGGTTGGTGTATCTAGACGGAAGGTGAATCCATTTGGATATCCAGCCTGCTTCAACTCTGCCTTAGCGAGAGTTGGGTTATATGGGTAGACGCCAGATAGATCCTCATACCAAGGATCCTTCGGTGGAACCATTGAGCCCGTAACCTGTCCATAATTGCCCCAGACCGATTGCAAGAACTTCTTACGATCGATTGCAGACGTTACAGCTTGGCGTACCAACTTGTTGTTAAACGGAGCAACTCGATCGTTGAATGCCAAGAGCAACTTGGTGGTCGAATTTCCGTTATTGATCTTGTATGCGGAGGATGAGAATTGCGACAAGGCATCAGGGCTTTGAACGCTTGTGATTACATCCACTTCCTTAGTCAGCAAAGCGTTATTGAGTGAGGTTGCATCTGTGAAGTAATGGAAGACAACAGAACCATTCTTTGCACCTGTACCCCAATATGATGGATTACGGGTGAGCGTAAGTGTTGATCCCTTAACCCAATTCGTGAATGTGTAAGGACCTGTTCCATCTGCGTGTGCTTTGAAGTCGGTAGCAGTGGAGTTAAAGATCCATACATATGACAAGTTATAAATGAGAGAGATTGATCGTGCACTTAAAGTGACCACGACGGTGAGATCATCCGGAGTAGTAATACTTGCAATTGGCCCGAAACTACTCTTGCGTGCTGATAATGAATCAGGAGCAATAACCTTTTCAATACTGAACTTAACATCCGCTGATGTAAGTGGCTTGCCAGATGCAAATTTCACACCGCTGTGAAGCTTGAAAGTGTAGGTCAACCCATCTGGGCTCACGGTGTACCCGGTTGCCAGAAGATTTGAAACAGAGCCATCATCATTTAGCTTAAAGAGCCCTTCATAGACATTGCCGTTAAGGGCTTCTGTCACTCCTTGACCTCCACCTGCGGTGTTATCAAGATTCTGGGGTTCATATAGCGAACCCACATTAATTACTGTCGTTGGGGCTGCCGCTTGTGCCGCAGCTGGGACTAGTGATGCGACAACACCAAAAGCTATGGCTGCCGCAAACGCCTTACGTCTTAGGTTCTTACTGATTGACATTTTCATCCTTTTCTTAAGTTGAGTGAATTCAAAAACTGTTCAATAACTTTTCAATGTGAAAAGTCAGCGGAGAAGATTGGATTCCTCTCCCCTGCCCGAATCGGAAAATTGATTCGATTCTGTGCCGGAGGCATTGGACAGTTGTAATGAATAGAGAACCCGCACGGAGGAACAAAGGCTCGGTTAAAGTCCAAGGTGACTTCATCAGTTCCCTCTTGGCGCTCCACAAATAAGAAGCGTCCAGATCCATATGTCTCTGTCTTATTCGTAGTGTCGCCAAAAACCAGAAGGAGCTGACCTTCATCATCAAAGGCATTTAGGAAATAGACTTCCCCAGCGATTTCTACTTTTATCTCACCCGGTACCGCGAGGTCCCGTGTGCCACCGTTATCTCGTAAATATTCGAATGGGACGGCAAGATTTTCTGGAAAGGCCCTAAAAGTCCCCTTAAGAATCCAATTAGGGTCGAACTCATAGCTCTCAACTCCTTGAAAGCTCTGAATTGCACTCGACCGTGAATCCCACAGCCGATATCCAGTTGCAACCACATTGCCTGCGAGATCATGACGAATTAACGGAGAAGCAGTAACCGAGTCTGGAAGACCGGCCAATACTTGTGCGGGTTCGTAGCGCTCATCATCCTCAAACCACGTCGTTTGAATCAATGCAAGATTTCCTGATGCGCTTGTTAATGAAGCGATGCGATGTGAACGCCACTCTTCCCATTCTTTGCGGATTTCGTTAGCCGACATAGCTTCCCCCCAATAGACAAGTAACCACCAATGGCGGCGTTAACCGACATAGGTAGTACGCATTCGTGAAACGCGCTTGCCAGACTTTCTGGCCTGGTCATCACCCGGGGCACCCCAACGCGGAGGAGGGTTGCCGACCGATAAGCCGGGGCTTGATATCGGTGCTCGTGACCGTTGCAAAATGTAGATGATCGAAAAGGAAAAGAGAAGTCAATAGGTTTTGTTATGTGCGAATCCATTGCAAAAGAGTTCCGAACTCAAAGCGTATTCCGTACTATCGAACAGTGAGCGATAGTGAATTAACCAGAGCCCGCTTGGCTACAACTCTGGCATTCATGATGAATGGATTTTCGGTAGGAGTCCTCGTCTCACAACTTCCCGACTACAAATTTCATCTGAAAATTAGTAACGGCGCATTGGGTATGGCTCTCTTTCTATTGGCGGCTGGTGTTTTAACAGCACTTGGACCTAGTGGACGATGGTCAGCCAAACATGGAAGCGCTCGAGTCACAATACTTGGATCTCTTTCGATCATTTTGGCGATGCCATTAGTGGGACTCTCCTTTAACTACTTAACTTTCTGCATCACCTTGTATCTCTTTGGGTATTCGATCGCACTCCAAGATGTCGCGATGAATACTCATGCTGTCACATTGGAACAACGTTTTAAACGTCGGGTGATGAGTACCTTCCACGCTTTGTACTCGGTGGGAGCTCTTGCGGGTAGCGCCATTGGTGGATTGATGGCTCAGGGCCATATCAAAGAGATCTTTCAAGAGTGCTCAGTATCAATCCTCTTTATTGTCGTCTTGTATTTCATGAAGTCTCGATTCTTGCCAGCATCGAGTGATCAACAAGAGCCCCGCAAGCACAAGCGTCCTAAACGTCCCACCATCTTCTGGGTTATGGGCTTGCTTGGAATGTCGGCATCAATCGGTGAAGGTTCGGCGGGCGACTGGGGTGGCGTTCTGGCGCGCACAACATTCCATACCTCTCCATTTATAGGCACGCTTCCTTACATCTGTTTTTCAATAACCATGGTTACAGGTCGCTTCCTAGGTGATCGGTTGGCGCACAAATTTGGTCCAGGTCAGTTGCTCTTCTTCGGTGGATTGATCGCCGGTTCAGGATTGGCAACTGGACTTCTCATAGGGGGAATTGGCGGGGAGATCTTCGGTTGGACGCTGCTTGGAATGGGGATGTGCATCGTCATTCCGATGATCTATAGCGAGGCGGGAACCATTGCGATTCATAAATTCTCGGGAACTATCGCACCATCAGAAGCGGTGGCAACGGTTTCGGGAATCTCCTACTTTGGATTTGTTGTTGGCCCACCGATCATGGGTTATATCTCAGAAGCGATTACCTTGCGTTGGGCCATGCTGGTTCCCGCTGCGCTGGGCTTAGCCTTAGCCGCTGGCTCGAGGTACGTTATTCGGCAAGAGCGATAAGTTTTGCTATCTCGACTTCTTTGACCCGAGGCTTACCTAAAGGTTCTCCCGCTGCGATTTCGGCGGCATTAATTTTCGACCAACCTGCCTGATCGATGATAGTGATCGCTTGTGGAATCACGACGGTGATATCTCCGCCGTTTTTTGGCTCTGGATCAAGGTCTTCGATCAAGAGTTTTACGACATCTGAGGCATCGCTCTTATTGGTACCAATTACACCTGATGGACCACGCTTAGCCCAGCCGACGGTGTAAATATTGGTTCCAAGGACTCGCCCATTATCGTTTTCGATCTTGCCATCGCGGACAGAGATTCCTTTGATGTGATCGGCGTAGTAGCCAATAGCGCTTATAACAAGGTTGGTCTTAATTGAATAAGTCTCGCCGGTATCGATGACTTTGCCACCTTTAATTTCGTTTATTCCGAAGACAACTTCCTCAACGCGATCGCTTCCTTTAATCTCTTTGGGAGTTGAAAGGAATCGGAACTCCATCGTGCGCTCATGTCCACCATGTGGGTGCTCGGCAATCAAGCGCCATGCCTCAAGATTTGAGGCGAGGTGCTTTTCAATTTCGCCAGCGGCTTCTGCTCGTTCATGAGCAGCGTGAACTGCATCTGCATCAATAACAACATTTGTATGCTCTAACTTTGGAAGTTCGCGGAGCTCCGGTGCAGTAAAGGCAGCATGCTCTGGACCGCGGCGACCTGCGATGTAAACGTGGCGAATATTGCTAGCGTGCAGCGCCGCGAGTGCATGCTTTGCGGTATCGGTTGAATCCAACTCGATCGGGTTGATTCCAAGTATGCGCGCGCAGTCCATGGCTACGTTACCTGCGCCAATGACGACTGCAGTGTCGCCATCGAGTGGAACTTGGACGTTGGCGAAATCAAATCTGGATGACCGTTATACCAAGGCACGAATTCGGCGGCAGATAGCGAGCCAGGTAGATCTTCCCCTGGGATACCTAACTTCTTTCCGATGCTAGAACCGGTACACATCACAACAGCGTCATACCGGGGACAAATCTCTTCGATATCTAGATCGCGACCAACTTCAACATTTCCAAAGAGTCGGAAGTTTGGTTCTGCCGCTACCTTCTCAAAGACCTTGGCGACTGACTTAATTTTTGGATGGTCAGGTGCAACTCCCGAGCGAACCAACCCCCACATCGTTGGAAGGCGTTCGAACATATCTATAGAAAAGGTGAGTTCCTCATTCTGCGCATTTTGAAGCGCTTGGGCGGTGAAATACCCAGCAGGACCTGCGCCAACAATGGCTATCTTGTAGTGCGGCAAGGTGACCTCTTCTATTAGGAACTGTAAGAGCGCACTTTACAGGCGCACGTGGCTACCGATCGGTCACAAGGAATGACCTACTCAATAGGGAGAATTACTTCGTTGTGACGTGCGAATGGTGGTTTCCATGGCGGATCGAAGCGAGCGATGCGAGCCTTGCCAGTGACCTTAAGTCCTTGGGCCTTTACTAGTTCGAGGAGTTTTAACTCGTGCTCTAATACTGCTTTTTCAGTCGTGCGGCCATTAAAGCGAAGGGCGGCTGCTCGGTGAGCTGGCAATTCCCGCAAGACAAATGGTGAGCCGACGGGGTTGGGAAGATCTGAAATCTTGGAACCTTCTGGCATTACAAAAGAGACTCGCCATTTTTCGGGAGATAACTCCTCTTCAATTACGGGGGCAGTCATCGCAATCTGATTGCTAGAAATGTAATTAAAGAGTGGTCTGAAGGCTTGGCTGCCGGCAGATGAAAGATCTCCACTAACTTCCACATCGGCAACGACGCATGCGGCAAATTCTCGGACCTCAAAGCCCTCATACTTCTGATGAACTTCAAACTTCTGATGAGCTGTCATAAAACGACTATAGCCTCCTAGAGGTGAAGCAGCGCGTTTCAAATGCGTTCATGAGTTCTTCGCCAAAGAAGTGTCAGATAGATAACACATATCTCTCAGGAAACACATAGAAAGTTATGAAATTCTCTAATGTTGTGTGATTTACCATCTATCCATTGCTCAATTTCCCACTTAAAAAGAGGATAAATATGTTCCGTAAGATTTCAATAAGCGTTCTCTCGCTCTCACTAGTTGTAGCTGGAATTTCGATTACGGGTGCAGCGCAAGCAGCGGCAGGTTCATGCTCCTCAATCACAAAAGCTCTGGTAATTGCCGATGGATATAAGGCGGCTACTGGACCAACAATCACGCCTTACAACTTTGCAAACACATCTGCCAATCAGACAAATGCGCTGGGAACCACAATTGACTTCGGTGCCAAAGCGCTCGTTGTGGGTTGCGTCAGCCCTGTGGATATTGCTAAATACTCAGTTGCTGCCAATGGCGCAAAGAAACCTGTAATGACCGCAACACAATATCTTGCTTATGTTGTGAAGCAATCAGCAGGTGCGATGAAGAAGACTCCGGTTGGCGGTGTAAGTGATTACCTAGACTTCGGTAACGGCAAAGAAGATGGAGTTGGATCAACTTCAAATGCCGGCAGTCTGCGTCTAGATGCATGGGTCGCCGGTAAGTACGTCATCCTTACCTTCTCTGCACCAGCAGTAGCTACACCTCCAGCAGCACTTCTGGCTTTTATCAAGTCAACACAAACTCTTCTATAAGGACGTTTCACAATAAGTAAAGGCACCTCAGGATTGAGGTGCCTTTACTTATTTAAGTTCTAGAACGAATTACTAAGCAACGCGCTGCTCTAATTTGAGAGCTGACATGAAAGCATCGACGACCTCTTGCTTACTCCAAGGCTTTGGCGCCATGGTGATGAAGAAATCTTCCAGAGCAATATCTGCCAAGTTATCGATATCTGACTCCACAAAGCCAAGGCTGGAGAGAACTGGGAAGTTAAGCTCGGCCAAGATTCTGCTCACAGCACGCACGGCGCGGGAGCCATCTTTGCTGCCATCATCGGGCTCGCCCATGGCATCTGCAACCCGCTCCATCTTCTCGGGGACTACGCGAGCTTCACGAGTAAGGGTTTCGGCGAGAACAAGCCCAATAGTTAAACCATGTGGCACGTGCTTAAGTCCACCGATGGCTTGACCCAATGAGTGTTCAGCGGTGCAATCAGAAATGTTCATGGTGAGGCCTGCCATCATGCTTCCCGCTGCCATTCCAGCGCGTGCCTCTTTATTAGTGCCATCTTTATAAGCGGCAACAAGTGCTGGGGTCATCATGCGAATCGCTTCGTAACCAATGGCATCTCCGATTGGAGTGCTGCACTTAGCAATGATGCCTGCAATTGCCTGAGCAAGCGCATCGATACCAGTGTTGGCCGTCATCGATGGAGGCATGCTGTAGGTCAAGACTGGATCGACGATCGCAACTTGTGCGCGCAAGTTGCCATTTGCAATACCTGCTTTGCGACCAGCTGCAGGATCAGAAATTACAGAGCCACCAGATACTTCTGAACCGGTTCCGGCTGATGTAGGAAGCGCGATCAATGCGACGGTAGGAACTGGATATTGAGCAGGTTGCGATTGGAATTCACGGAAGGTGATTCCAAGTTGAGAGCATAAGCGTGCAGCTTTGGCGGTATCGATAACCGATCCACCGCCGAGTGCGACTACAACCTCTGCCTTTGAAGCGGTGAGCGCCTTAGTGGCGTCATCAACCATGTCGATCGTTGGTTCGCCAGCGGGTTTCTCAAATGTTGTGACGGTTAAGTGTGAATTCGAGGTGAGCGCATCCACGCAGGCCTTAGCGGCGGGATTAAATTTTTCGATTCCCTCATCGACCATCAGAAAGACTCGTGTTGCGTTGAACTCCGCAATCACATCTGCGAGCGTCGCTGCTTTGCCTTCACCGAATCGAACTTTTACAGGGAGATGATTATTAAACGCTTCAATATTATTCACATTTGTATGCTACAACCCAAAGCCACCATCGGCAGCCAGGGTTACCCCGTTCACCCAAGCCATATCCTTGCTGGCGAGCGCAGCGATAACAGTCGCTATCTGTTCAGGTTGGGCAAGAGAAGGAATATCGAAATCGGCCTTGACCGGAGCTCTACCTAGATATTTGTGCAACCACTCCTCTGATAAGGCGGTTCGTACCCCGCCTGGCATAACTGCATTTACCCGCACGCCAGAGTCGCGAAAATCCAAGGCCAAACCTTGGGTTAAATTATTGAGCGCGGCTTTGAGGGAGTCATAGAGTTGATTTCGGCTGGCTGGGCGAATGGCGTTGGTCGATGAAACATTGATGATATTTCCGCGGGTGAGCTCTAAATGCGGAAAGGCTTGCTGGGCTAAAAAGAATGGCGCTTTGAGATTAACGGCAAAGATCCGGTCCCAATCCTTCTCGGTTACCTCTTCAACATCTTTATGACTAATCACTCCAGCGCAATTAACCACGAGATCGATCCGATGAAAGATCTCCAATGCAGCGGCGACTATCTGCTTTGCTGCCTCTTCTGCTCTGATTAAATCAACCTGCATAAATCGGGCAATTGCCCCACGATCCAAGAGTTCTCTCTCTAATAAGTAGGGATCCTCTTGACCCACCAAGAGCAGGTTGTATCCACGATCGGCTAACTCCCGAGCGGTAGCCCGGCCAATGCCAGTCGTCCCACCTGTGATGATCGCGGTGAGCGTGGATGGATCTAATCCCTTGTCGTGCATGTAAAAATCATATAGGATTTTGAGGAACTAGCGAAAGGCTTCCGATGACCACTTCCCATTCAATTCCAAAAATCAGCGCTCACCAGGTTGGCGATATTCCAGAGTGGGCGGTACTGGAGCGAGCGCTGATTAAGTTGATTGATGACTCTTCACTCGAGTTTGCCGATCGCTACACCAACTCAGATAACACCTTGATCTGGCGTAGCGAGTGGCCAGGCTTTGATGGTTCAGATGATCCCTACGAGGGATTTATGAATTTCACTCTCCATTACATAATGGGTGGCGATCCTCGCCTCGATAAACGCCACCGCGAAATCTGGGATGCAATCACATGGCAGTGGACCGAATACGGTCAAGTGGTTGATGAATTTGATAATGCGTATGACTGGATGCACCATGGCGAAGCGCTACTTGGTTTCTATTGGTTCGCCCTGGCAAATCCTCATGTATTAAAGGATCGGCAACGCACCAAGAAATTTGCCGCGCTCTATACCGGTGAAAACCCCAATGTAGATAATTGGGATCCGAATCATAAAATAATTAAAGCTCCGATCAATGGAAGCGGTGGTGCTCACTACATCCACACCTGGGAAGACTGGGGACCGAACCGACAGATCTTGGAGGAGTACCTACCTCCTTTTGAAGATTTAACCGGTCAAGATCCATATCAAAAGCGCACGCCTTGGCACGATAACAAGATCTATCGCGAAATCCTCGAGAAGATAAATGAACGAATGGGAATGGGAGATGTTCCCGTCAATCTCACCGCTACAGGATTAGCCACACATGCATTCATGTATAACCACGAGGAAAAATATAAAGAGTGGACATTGCAGTATCTGGCGGCTTGGGAAGAGCGCACGGCGCGTAATGGCGGAATCATCCCGGACAACATTGGACTAGATGGAGCCATAGGTACTTATAACGATGGTAAGTGGTGGGGTGGGTACTACGGATGGCGTTGGCCGCATGGAGCTATGACTATCTTGGAACCTCTCACGGTTGCTGGAGCAAATGCAGTACTACTTACTCAAGGCGATATGAGGCATCTAGATTTGGTGCGTTCGCAGCTCGACTTCCTGTGGCAGATGCGTATTGAAGAAGATGGCGTCATCAAAGTTCCTAACCGCCACTTCGATGCAGGCTGGCGTGACTTTAGAATCCAACGCGCCATTGATCCAATAATTGTTTGGAACATCTCGCAGGATGAAGCCGATGCACAACGCGTAGAGCGAGGTTGGGATGCCAGCAACGAGGTCATCTCTACTGAAGGTTATGTTCTTGGAAGCGCCAGACCACAGCACACTGCTGCTTGGTATGGATACATCCGCGGATATATGCCTGACTACCCAGAGAGAATTTTGCAGAACAATATTGACGCCGTTAATTTCCAAATCGATCGCTTCCGCAGCGCAGAGTGGGATCCATACACGATGGATCATTATCGCGAGGCGATGTCGATTCATGATTGGCAGATATTGCAACCAGCAATTCTTGAAGCGCTGGTGCATCTCACGCTAGGTGGCCCGATGCCGGCATATCACGGTGGGCATCTTCACGTAGCAGTGCGCTACTTTGACGCAGAGAAGAAGCGTCCAGGTTTGCCCGCCGATGTAGCTGCGCTAGTTTCGAAGATAACCGCGAATACGGTCGAACTCACTCTGGTGAATACCTCACCAACCGCCGCACGAAGCACGGTGGTTCAAGCGGGAGCGTTTGCAGAACATCAGATCATCAGCGCAACCGATCACTTTGGTGTTAAAAGTGCCGTGAATGGAGCTCACCTTCAGGTGGATTTGGCACCGGAAGCGAAGATCTCACTGACTCTAGAGGTCGCGAGGTTCGCCAATCTTCCGACCTATGAGGGACCTTTTGCACCAGCCCAGACAGAGGTGAGCATCCCCGCAACGATTAAGGGTCGCGATCTAACCGCTGAAAATTATGGGTAGGTGTGAGCAGCCCCTCACTGGGGCGCGTTTACTAATACCCAATAATCCTATATGATTTTCGAATTACCTGAGGAGGCGTAGGCGTGGAAATTCCTAATGTAAAACGGCAGTTTCCCAAGGTCTCTGAGCTTGCCCCCCTGCTGAAGTTCACCGGGCCAACTCTGCACCGCAAGGAGCGCCGCCTCGCTAGCGCGCTAACGATCTGGGATCTGCGTGAAATTGCTAAGAAGCGCACCCCCCAAGGTCCCTTTGATTACACAGATGGCTCTGCCGAATCAGAGGTAACGCTGGAGCGCGCTCGCCAAGCCTTTTTAGATCTGGAGTTTCGCCCCAACATTCTTAAAGATGTAAGCACCCTCGACACCTCTTGCGAGGTCTTGGGTAAGAAGTTCGCTTTGCCCGTCGGCATCGCCCCAACCGGCTTCACGCGCATGATGCACACCGAGGGTGAGCGCGCAGGTGCACGAGCTGCAGCCAAATATGGAATCCCCTTCACGCTCTCCACACTCGGTACAACCACCGTGGAAGATGTTGTCGCTGCTGCGCCAGCTGGCACCAATTGGTTCCAGTTGTATATGTGGAAAGACCGCGATCGAAGCATGGAGTTAGTGCGCCGCGCTGAAGCTGCTGGCGTCGATCATCTTCTGCTGACCGTTGACGTTCCTGTTGCAGGTGCGCGGCTGCGCGATGTTCGTAACGGATTAACGATTCCCCCTCGCTTGACCGGAAAGACTTTGGCCGATGCCATTCCAAAACCTGAGTGGTGGATTAATTTTCTTACTACACCTGGAATTAGTTTCGCCTCGATGTCTAATTGGAACGGAACCGTTGCTGAACTTCTCGATTTTATGTTTGACCCATCCATGACCTTTGAAGATCTGAAATGGATTAGGAAGCAGTGGAAGGGCAAGCTCACCGTTAAGGGAATCCAAACATTGGATGATGCTAAGAACGCAGCGAAGGCGGGAGCAGATGCGATCTTGCTCTCCAACCACGGTGGTCGCCAACTCGATCGTGCACCAGTTCCACTTCATCTCTTAGTTGATGTAAAGCGAGAACTCAAAGGCGATGCCGAAATTCATTTAGATACTGGCATCATGCATGGCGCCGATATTCTGGCTGCGATTGCCCTGGGAGCTGACTTCACTTATATCGGTCGCGCTTACTTATATGGCTTAATGGCAGGTGGACAACAAGGTGTTGAACGCGCCTTAGAAATTCTCAAAACTCAGATCATTCGCAACATGAAATTGCTCGGCGTTAACTCGTTAGAAGAGTTGGAGTCAAGACATGTACGTATTTTGCAAACACATCAAGGCTTAGGCAGACTTCCACAATAAATCACAACTAGGCGGGGGAATATGAAAATAGCTCGAGTTGGCGCAGTCGGTAAAGAGCGTCCGGTAGTCGTCGAACATGATCGCGCCTATTTTGTTGATTCGTTAATCGGGGACTGGAGCCGTGAATCACTAGAGAATGGCGCCGTCGCCAAGGTCAGTATGGCTGACCTCTCGAAACTAGAGAGCACAGAGTTTGGTTCGGAGAGGATTGGCGCTCCCCTCACACGTCCTACCAAGCTGATCTGCGTGGGGCTCAACTATGTGAAGCACATTGCCGAGACAAACGCAGCAACTCCTGCCGAACCCATTATCTTCATGAAGGCACCAGATTCATTCATTGGGCCGAATGATGATGTCGTCATCCCACCAGGAAGTACCGCCACAGACTACGAGGTAGAGCTTGCGGTTGTGATTGGTAAGCGCGCTCTCTACTTGAAGAGTCCTGAAGAATCTAAGAAGCACATATTGGGTTACAGCATCTCGCAAGATATCAGCGAGCGCCACTGGCAATTGGAGCGTTCAGGGCAATGGGTAAAGGGAAAGTCTTTCCCGAACTTCAATCCCATGGGTCCCGTAATCGTGACAGCGGATTCCATCAATGCATCTAACCTGCATATCTGGTGCAAGATCGATGGCGAGGTTCGTCAGGATTCACATACTTCTGATCTTCTCTTCGGAATCGATCACTTGGTCTGGTACATCTCGCAGTTCATGGAGTTATTCCCTGGAGATGTAATTAATACTGGAACACCTGGTGGCGTTGGTATGGGCTTCAACCCAACGAAATACTTACGTGCAGGTCAACTCATTGAGACCGGTATCGCCGGAATCGGTGAGATCACCTCAAAGGTTATTGATTACCAAGCTTGACGCTTAAACCAGTATCCATCGATTGGTAGAGCGCTTCTACCAACCGCAGAGTTCCAACCGTATCGGCAACGCTTGTCCGTAGTGGTGCACCTATTGCAATAGCGCGCATGACAGATCCGATAGTTCCTCGGAATGCATCCGGGAACCAACGCGTGGTCACTGGGTATGGCGTCCATCCATCAGTCGGTACAACCTGCGAATTAACTTCCAGAGTATCAACGCGTCCAACGGGATAGTCATACAAGAGACCAAGAGTTCCTCGTATGGAGCCACGATCGCCATCGATGCGGAACTCGGCGCGATTATCTCCGCCACGATTGATGTGGTTGGCATGAACGAGCGCTGTAACGCCTTCGTCGTATGCGTAGGTACTGATGGTGCGAGTCTCACCGATTGGGTACTGACCGTGCGTCCGACCTGCAACGCAGAAGACGGCATTAGGTTCACCCAAGAACCAACGAATAACATCGTGATAATGAATTGAGTGGAGCATGATCTCTAAGCGTTCTAAATCCCTAGCCCAAGGCCACATCTCCCACGGTGTAACGAGGTTGACCTCAATCGTTACATTGGTGACTTTTCCGACCCATCCCAGCTCCACCATTCTGTAGGCGGCAGCCATGCCCTCTTCAAAGCGGAGTTGATGATTTACCGCAGCGATGATTCCGTTATCTTCAACGACCTTCGCCATCTTCAGCCCATCGGCAACGGTCGTGGCCATCGGTTTCTGCGCCAGTATATGTTTCTTTGCCGCAGCCACTTGGTAGAAGATCGCCGGCTGGAGAGCAGCTGGAACCGCAATATCCACGATGACAGATTTTGGATCTGCAAGTAGTTCTTCAAGAGAACCATAAACCTTGGGAATACCGTGACGCTCGGCAACATCCTTGGCTTTAGCCTGATCCACATCAAAAATTCCGATCACCTCAACTCCGGCAATCTTGTATGCCGGAAGGTGAGCTCCATCGACAATTCCCCCTGCTCCGATAATTGCAATCGGAACTTTGTGTGCATCTGCAATCTCAAAGCTGCAGAATTCCGAGACATCCTTAAATAGATCAATCATGATTGAGCCTGATTCTCTTGTTGCGAGGTGCGATAAAGGACGGTCTGCAGGTGCTCGGTGTAGAGAACTAACTCCTCATTATCGGCACGAAAGACCTCGTAGCTCACTCGGAAGAGCCCCATATTTTCGTACTTCGGGGTCTTCTCTAGGAGCGTGCGCATGGCGTAGATCGTGTCACCAATAAATACTGGCTTAATGAATCGCAATCTGTCGTAGCCATAAGAAAAGGTATTTACATTGTTGTGCGCAAATAAACCCATTCCATAACTAAAGACCAGCGCTCCGGGGACAATCCTTCTACCAAACAGTCCTTCTTCACGGGCCCACTTGTCATCCGCTACATAGGGGTGGAGATCAACCAGAAGTGAACTAAAGAGCATCACCTCACCCTCTGATATCGTCCTTCTGATAGAGCGATCAACTTCGCCTACTTTATAGTCCTCATACAACTTCACATCTTGATTCCATACCGGAACTTGATATCTAGCGGTTGGATCTGGATTTGGATTTTGCATTACTCCCCCTTAAGCAACTCTTCACGAATTTTTGCGGTGTCTTCCCCAACATGTGGAGCACCTTTGCCACTCTTTAAAGGTCGACCATCAATACGTAACGGCGATCTAGTAGTAGCTATTGAAATTTGGGTGCTGCCGTCACTCGAGCTGCGTGTGGTCTGTTGCATCATGTCTAACTCTTTGAATCCCTCATGATTTACCAGCTCTGGAAGAGTAAGTACAGGTGCGCACCACACATCGGCACCATCCAAAATCTCAAGCCAATGCTCGGTCGTATTGGTAGCTAGTTTCTCCGTCAGAATTCGCATGATCTCCTCTTGATGAGACCACCAGGTATTTGGATCGGAGTATCCAGAGAAGTCGATTCCAAGTAACTCGCCAATTTTAGGAATCGGATTCATCGCAATCGCAATGTATCCATTGCTCGTCGCATAGAGACCATATGGAGCAGGTAGAAATGCATGGGCAGAGTTCTTAGCTCCACGATTCACCACTACATCCTGATCAAACATATGAGCGCTCAGCAGTTCAAATTGCAGGTCGAGCATCGATTCAATGAGGCTAGACTCAACGTGACCACCTACACCTGTGCGCTCTCGGCGAAGTAGCAGTGCAGTAACTCCTTGCGCGATATGGGCTGAGGTGAAGATATCGGCTACTGCGATTCCAACTGGAATAGGTGGCATATCTTTAGAGCCATTGAGCCAAGGGAAACCAGAGATCGATTGCGCTAATAGATCTTGGCCCGGACGATCCTTCCAAGGTCCTGTAGCGCCGTAACCAGAGGCACTTGCGTAAATGATCCCTGGATTAACCTTCTTGACATCCTCATACCCAAAGCCCAGTCGCTCGATCACTCCGGGACGGAAGTTTTGAATGATGACATCAGCCTGTTTAATGAGTTCCCAGACCTCGGCCTTATCGTCATCGCTCTTTAGGTCGGCGGCGAAGCTCTCCTTGTTGCGATTCATGATGTGGAAGGAGAGAGTGTCCCCGTCACTTTCTAGCCCTGCAAAGGCCAGGGTTCGACCGATATCTCCAGAACCGGGGCGTTCGATCTTAATTACTCGTGCGCCTAGATCTGCCAAGCGCATCGCCGCGACAGGTCCCGCCAAAAATTGCGAGAAATCGAGAACCAAAATCCCGTCGAGGGGAAGTTCTGGGCGGGGCTGGCGGGTAATCACATTATCTCCTTATAAGTAGTTATTTAATCGACGTGAAAGATCTCAGGGATATCAGACCACCACTCACCTGGCTTGCGATCTGCGACCGGTGTTTGCAGTGGCTTGCAGATATCCCACCAACGTTGAGTGGTTGGATTCTCCGCCATCTTCGCCATATCTCCTTCGAAATCATCTCCTACATACTCAAAGTAAGAAAATAGAAGCTCGCCATATCGATAGATGGAGTAGTTGCGAATATTGCTCTGGTAAATCTGCTTGAGAACGTCGGGCCATACATCGGCATGTAAACGCTCATACTCTTCCCGATGCTCGGGCTTCATTCCAATAACTGATGCATAACGTTGCATGGTTTATCCCTTCAATCCATAGACTTCAATTGCGGTCTTACTCTTAATCCACTCTTGATCTTTCTCGCTGTAGTTTGCAACCGCCGCTACCTGCGCCTTCCACACATCAACGTAGTTATTCATCAAAGTGATAACTGGCCAATCGCCCCCCATCAAGATGCGGTGCGCTCCAAAACTCTTCACCATGTGATCTACGTAAGGCTGCCAATCGGCTACAGTCCATCCCGCAGCAGATGCGGTATTAAGTCCTGAGAACTTTCCATAAACGTTATCGAACTCACCAAGCTCCGACATCTGTCCCGCCCAAGGCTCCATTACCTTGCCTGCGATATTTGGTTTACCGAAATGATCGATCACAATCTTGAGACGTGGGAATTTCTTTGCCAAAATCGAAACGTTGGCTAGATGCGCCTCATTAACGACCACATAATCAAAGGCAAGTCCGCTCTCCTCAACAATCGCTAGGGTGTCTAGAACTGCGGGACGCAAGATCCACTTGTCATCTGACTCATATTTCTTATCTGCGTAATTATGGGTCAAATTTCGCACGCCTTTGAAGTAATTGTCTTTTGAGAAGATCTTGAGCGCTCTGGCGGCTTCTGCGGTGCGATCTAACGGAATGAAACCCACGACGCCACGAACAAATTTATATTTGTGAGCAATATCTAACATATAAAAGGTATCTTCGTAAGTATCAGCCGCTTGTACAAGAACGCTCCCGGTAACTCCTGATGGCCCGATCTCAGGTTCGAGCCTTTCTGGAGTGAAGTCATCGTAAATAACTCCATATGAGGGCTCGATCCAGTCGTACGCACGCTCGCTCATCACCCATAAGTGCTGGTGTGAATCAATTAATTCGTGACTGCTCATAGTGTGTTACCCCTTCTCTAGAGTAGATGGTGCTTATCCCAGGCTTCGCGGACGGTACTGCCCGCCTTTAAATCAGCTAATACGTGGTTCTCTCCGAGCGCTCTCTCGTTGGCGGCTGTGAATACTTTTTCGATAGCAAAGGCGGGAACTACGACTACTCCATCGATATCAGCGATGATGAAATCCCCCGGTGCAACAGCGACTCCGTCCCCCGGTGCAACAGCGACTCCGCCACACACGACTTCGCCGCGAACTTTGCTTACGCGCATCCGACCTTTGTAGTCGTAAGGAAGAGTGCCGACTCCAAATGCACTAAAGCCAACCTCAAATATCTCATTGACATCACGTAGTGGGCCATCACATACAACCCCAGTTGCTCCGCGTCGAAGCGCAGCGGTTGAAAACAACTCTCCCCAGAATGCTGATCGAGTGCTCTGGCCCGTTGCAACAATCGCCACCTCACCTCGTTGCAGCGAATCTAGATATTCAATCGCTGGTCCGTAAGGGTCATTGGGATCAAACTCCTCCGAGGGTTCAAACTCGATCGTTGCGGCATACCCCGTCACCTTCATACCACGATCTAAAGGTCTGATCTCTTTGCTCATCACATTATTGCGAATCCCAATAAGGTCGAGGGAGTCGGAGACCATGGCAGATCGGACCGCTGGATGTAGCGAAATTGCGCTCATGATTTATCCACCAAATAGATATGTGTAAAGGCCATTACAGTCTCATTATTCTGATTGGTTACCACGACGTTCTCATCGATAAATCCATACTTCTCTGGATTCTTAGCATGCTCTCGCTGAGCCACAATCTCGGAGTGGGCCTGTATGGTGTCATCGATATACACCGGAGCTATAAAACGCACTCTGTCATATCCATAACTCATCGCCGCTTCATTGATCTCATCGGCGAGCGAACCTACTGCGACCGATAGCACCAAAGTTCCATGAGCCATCCGCTTCTTAAATGGTTGCGTTGCGCACCACTCAGCATCCATGTGATGCGGATAGAAATCACCAGTCTCTTTAGCGTGAATCAAAATGTCATCGGCGGTGATAGTGCGAGTTGGTCCAACCCGCTTACTTCCAATAACAAATTCACTCCATACCTGTCTCATACCGACTCCTTGATATGAAGTGCGTAGGTGCTCTCAATTGCACCTAAATCTTGCGCGCTAAACCGCTTCTCGGTGAGAACTCGATGAATGATCTGCGAAGAGGCGAACTGAACTTCTGGCCAACCAAAGATCCTGGGCCTTACCCATGCCCGCTCCAAAGTACGCAAAGTATTGATGAAGAAGTTATGAGTGAACTGATTGGCTTGAGCGCTCTTCCAAGCGACCAAATTTCCCGGCTGTCCGCCCGCTTGCATGTAGGCGGTCGATTGAATATCTGGCGAGGAGAGCAATAGTGCGATCTGTGCCGCACGCTCTGGATCCTTAGATTTACTCGAAACCGCTATTCCAGCGCCGCCTAATTGAGATCCGGATGCCTGACCGTCGAAGGAGGGCACATCGTCATAGGCCAAGAGGCGCTCTCGGAAGCCTGCACGAGAATAGTTGCTATACCCGTACATACAGACTCCATAGGTATAGCGCTCATCGCGCGCCAAAATTTCAGCGATATCTATGGGGTTGCTGGTCAGGCAGAATTCAGGAACTTTGGCAGAGAGTTCGACCATGAACCCCAAAACTTCTGCTGCTACCTCTTTATTAATGAATTCGCCCGTGCTCGTTAATGCCGCCTCGCGTTGCGCCATTAACGTAGCGAACGTGCTGAAAGCATCGACTGGTTTCTGTGCCCAGAGCACAGTTCCTGCCGCTGCAAAATCCAGAACCTCTTCCCAATAAATTGGCGCGCGATCTGCCTTATCGGGTCTATAGGCAGAGACTTGCGCTGCCGTATCTATCGCCAGCGCCCACTGGCTCCCGCGATATTGATAGCTCGCGTGAGATTGACCAATGGATGTCTTGCTCAACAGCTCTAATTCCTCGTCACTCAGCAGCTCATCGAAGGCCACAACGGCCTCGGCGTGGACCGCATCAGGAACGTGGGGATGATCGATGATCATCAGGTCATAGTCGTTGTAGAACTCGACGATTGGTTGATCGCCAAAGGCTAAAAGCGATCTGGCATCCCAATCGACCGTTATACCGATCTCATTCAATAAAAGTTGATTTGAGTTGGCCACAGAGTCGAGACCTCGAGGGTGATCCCAGGTCATTCCCTTAAGGTTCGATGGCATCTTATCCCCGCAGAATCTGATTAATGGAGTCGACGAGAAAACTTCGAGCGGCAATACCCTCATCAATGATGCTGCCGTAGTTAAAGAATCCATGGATCATTCCAGGATAATCCTTATAAATAACTGGAACTCCAGCATCCGATAACTTTTTAGCGTAGAGCGCTCCATCATCATGCAACACGTCTTGCTCGGCTGTGAAGAGTATGGCAGGAGCTAACCCTTCAAAATTAGTTGCATTGAGCGGTACCGCATATGGGTCACTAAAATCCTGCGGCCCATTTAGATACAACTCCCACAGCCACATCATGTTGTTGCGAGTCAGACCATAATCATCGGCGTTAGCCAGGTATGACGTGGTTTCGAAATCAAGCCCATTGCAAGGATAAATAAGCATCTGATAGGCGAGATGGTGTTGATTTACATCCCGAATTTTCTGTGCAACTCCAGAGGCTAGGTTTCCGCCAGCACTGTCTCCACCAATACCGATCTTCTTTGTATCAATGTTAAATTCTTCGGCGTGCTCGTGTAACCAGACAAAAGCGGTATAACAATCATCAAATGGAATTGGATACTTATGCTCTGGTGCCTTTTGGTAATTGATAGCAATAATCACGGAATTAGTGCGAGCCGCTAAGTCCTGTAGCTGGGCATCGTATTTATTTATGTAATTAAAGGCCCATCCGCCGCCGTGAAAATATGCCATGCCGTTATAGGGGCCCACACCAGGAGGCTGATAAATATTGGCCACTACATCTGCTGTAGGGGTCGTGATGTAGCGGGTAGAAATCTTTACATCATCGCGAAGTGGCCCCGAGAATTCACGGGGAGTATGTCCGATAAGGCGAGCTCCATGAGGTCCAAGCGTCGGCATATCCGGCACATTGGCTTTGGCAGCTTCAGCGAGAAAGAGGGCGCATTGTGGGTGCAGAGCCATTAGAGATCCTGCTTTCTGTGCTTTGCGATCAGTTCGTCAACTACCTCCCACGCCTCGGCGGGAACCGCACGATCAAAGTTCTCAATATTTTGATTGAGTGATGCGGCGCTACGACAACCGACAACTACACATTTAACGGCTTCGTGGCGCAGTGGGAATTGGATCGCAGCCTGTTGCAAAGTGACGCCAAATTTTTGAAGTTCACTCTGGAACTCCAAGGCGCGTGCCACGATCTTCGCAGGCGCTGGTTCATAAAAATAATGGGAATCCGGAGACGGGTGAGCCAATACTCCAGAGTTAAATACCCCTACAGAGACTATCGATACGCCCTTTTTGAGTGCGGCCGGGAAGAGTTCGTCAGCCGCGCTCTGGTCTAGCAAGGTATACCGACCCGCATTCATCACAACATCGATATCGGTCTCATTAACCATCCGAGTCGGAATCTCGTTGTAATTCATACCAATACCAATTGATTTAACCAGACCCTCTGAGCGCAATTTCTCGAGCGCTGGGTAGGCGAAGTTAATCGCCTCCTCTGGGTAGTCATCTGGGTCGTGGATATAGACAATATCTATCGATTCAAGTCCAAGACGGACCAAGCTCTCTTCAAAGGAGCGGCGGATACCCGATTCCGAGTAATCGTTGAGACGCTCTACCGAATTATCTGCGTCAAGAAAGAATGAGTCATCCTCTTTATTGGTGGGAACTAACAGTCGACCGACTTTAGAGGAGAGCACCCAACTATCTCGTGGATAGTGAGATAGGTAGCGTCCCAATCGTTTCTCTGAAACGCCTTTTCCATAATGCGGTGCGGTATCGAAATAATGAATGCCACGATCCATAGCAGCATCAATGAGCGCTTGACCCTCTTCATCGGCAACTGATGAATAGAGACCGCCTAATTGTGCGGTGCCCAGGCCAAGCCTTGATACAACTGCTCCGCCTTTAAGTTCTGTTAATTCATCGTGCTTCATGCCGTTGCCTTTTCATCGTGCGTCATCAATCTCCTATTTAGTACTGCGGCTCGACCTGCTTCTAACCTTGCTATTGGAACTCGATAAGGCGAACATGAGACATAATCCAACCCAAGTTGATGGAAGAAGTGAATACTCTGCGGATCACCACCATGTTCACCACATACGCCTAACTTGAGATTCGCTTTGACTGCCTTTACCTCTTCATATGCAATGCGAAGTAGTAGTCCAACTCCATCTTGATCGAGAGATTCAAAGGGGCTAAATGGAAGAAGTTCTAGATCAAGATAACGTGGCAGGAAACTATGCTCAACATCGTCGCGGCTAAATGCCCAGGTGAGTTGAGTTAAGTCGTTAGTTCCAAAGGAGAAGAAGTCGGAGTAATCGGCTAACTTAGCGGCGGTGATTGCAGCGCGAGGCGTCTCGAGCATGCTTCCGATTGGGATATCGATCTTTACATCTAATTTCGCCAACAAGGAGTGAATCTCTGCCTCCAGAACTCCGCGGAAATAGAGCAGCTCTCTCTGGCTGGCGACGAGCGGGATCATGATCTCTGGCTTTACCGAAATTCCTTCTCGGCGCAGATCAGCCGCTGCTCGCGTTACCGCACGCACCTGCATGATGAAGAGTTCAGGGATCAGGACTCCGAGTCGAACTCCACGTAGACCCATCATGGGGTTGGCCTCGTGGAGTCGATTCACTGCTGCTAATAAGGCTCTTTCATGCGCACTCACTTCAAGACCTTGGGCATCCTTGTTAGCGATACGCAGCGACAACTCGGTCTTGTCCGAGAGGAACTCGTGGAGCGGTGGATCTAATAGTCGAATGGTGACGGGCAGGCCTTCCATAGCGCGATAGATCCCTACGAAATCTTGATATTGGAGTTCTTCCATCTCCTCCAAAATCGCGCTCCTGACCTCAGGGGATTCGGCCAAGATCAGGCTCTCGACGAGTATGCGGCGCTCCCCTAAGAACATGTGCTCAGTGCGAACAAGACCAACACCTTGCGCTCCGAAGTTGCGCGCTAGTTCGCTGTCGGCCGCGGTATCCGCGTTGGCACGAACCTCTAAACGACGAACTAAATCTGCTCGTGTTAAAAATCGCTCGATGGCACGGATCAAAGGAGTGAATTTTTGTGGAAGAACAGAGTTTTGCAGGTACTGACTCACCGATGATTCAACAACCTTCATCTCGCCGAGATAGATCGCACCTGTCGCCCCATCAATCGAGATCAGATCGCCAGCCTTAACAACATGGCCATTTACTCTAAATTCTTGTGCAGCGAGATCAACCTTCACTTCTTCTGCGCCACAGATCGCCACTCGACCCATTCCACGTGCAACCACCGCAGCGTGTGATGTCTTACCGCCGCGTGAGGTCAAGATACCTTGCGCTGCAACCATGCCAGGTAGATCTTCCGGTGAGGTCTCACTGCGCACCAAAATTACCGGCACACCTTTCATCGCCTCATCCACCGCACTCTTAGAGTCAAAGACAACTCGACCCACAGCTGCGCCAGGAGATGCAGGAATTCCCGTTGATAATCTCTCGTTTGCGGCACTTAAATCAAATTGTGGGAACATCAAGTTCATCAACTGTTCGCCGGTAACTCGAACAAGTGCTTCATCAATAGAGATGAGACCCTCATCTACCAATGTGCTTGCGATGCGGAAAGCAGCTTCTGCAGTGCGCTTACCGACTCGAGTTTGCAAGATCCAGAGCTTTCCCGATTCGATGGTGAACTCGATGTCGCACATATCGCGATAGTGATTCTCCAGCTTGCTCATAATTATCTTGAGCTCTTTATAGCCCTCGGGTGCGATCTCAGAGAGGTCCTGCAAAGTTAAAGTGTTGCGAATTCCAGAGACAACATCTTCGCCTTGGGCGCAGACCAGATAATCTCCGTAATCGCCGCTCTCCCCGGTTGCTGGATTTCTTGTGAAGCAAACTCCTGTCCCGGAATCTTCGCCAAAGTTTCCAAAGACCATCATCTGTACATTGACCGCGGTTCCAAGTGTGGCGGGGATGCGTTCACGGCGGCGATAGAGGGTTGCCCTCTCAGAGTTCCAGGAATTGAAGACCGCCTCTACGGTTCGAAGGAGTTGCGACTTGGCATCCATGGGGAATGCCCGCGCCGTCTCATCCTCAATCTTTGAAATAAATAAGTATGAGAGCTCTTCGATCTGAACGGCGGAGAGCTCCTCACGAGAAGCAAGAGAGTGATCGACGAGGAACTTCTCGCGAATCTCCTCAAAGTGAGAACCAGAAACTCCGCAGACTATGCGGCCATACATCTCCACAAAGCGGCGAAATGAATCCCAAGCAAATTTAGGATCTTTGGACTTAACTGCAAGGGCCGCGGCTACATCGGGATTAATTCCAACATTGAGAACCGTCTCCATCATGCCCGGCATAGAGAACTTTGCGCCCGAGCGAACAGATACCAAGAGTGGGTTCTTCAGGTCACCAAAGCGACGACCAGTGCGCTTCTCTAATTTGGCGACAGCGAATTCAATATCGGACTCGAGTTGAGGCGAGAGGCTCTTGCGTTCAAGAAAATCTCGGCAGGCCGCAGTAGTTATAGTGAATCCATCGGGAACCGGAATTCCCAGAGAGATCATCTCCGAAAGGTTTGCACCTTTGCCCCCAAGGAGTTCGCCCATACTGCGATTTCCCTCGGAGAAGGGAAAGACCAAGCGTTCCATGATGAACCTTTCGTATAACCGCTCTCGGAAATAATTACTCTTTTATAGATCCAGAAAGCATTCCGCGAATAAGTCGCTTCTGAGAGATCAAAAATACGATCATCACTGGCACCGCGATCAGAATACCTGCGAGAGCGATTTCTGGTTTAAGAATCGGGACAGATGTAGCACCGTTACCTGGATTGATTGCTGGCGTGGAGAAGAACAGCGCTCCAAGTCCCACTGGGAGCGTGTAATGCTCGGGTGATGGAAGCATGATGTACGGCATGAAGTAGTTACCCCAGTTGCCAACGAAGGCAAAGAATGCAAGTAGGGCGAGAAGCGGATAACTAAGAGGGAATGCAATCTTCGTATACAGTCGAATATCGCTGCAACCGTCGAGCCGTGCAGATTCATAAATTTCTGGTGGAATCGTGTTGGAGTAATAGATGTAAGAGAGAAATGCCCCGAATGGGTAGAGCGATGAGATCAAGATTACGGACCAAGGATTATCAATCAAATTGGCCTTGTTCATCTCGATAAAGAGTGGAATAACCAAGGCAACTGGTGGCACCAGCATCATAATCAGCGTCGAAATCAAGAATGCTTTCTTGAAGCGGATTTTTGAGGCCGTAATTACAAAGCCTGCGAGGGACGCGGTCAAGCTGGCAATAAGAACAATAGCCAGGTTATATGTAATCGAGTTAAAGACCCAACGGGCGAGTACGCCGCTGTTAAAATCCTGCAAATTTTTCCACGCATGCCAATATCCTGAAATATGGCCAAATGAAAGCGGATTCTTGTAGGAGAGATTTCTATCGCTCTTTGAGGGCGCGAGAATGAGCCAAAGCATCGGGATAACGCTGATTACGGCCCAAAAAATCAACCAAACATTTACCGCATAATGACCGATTCCTACTTTGCGGCGCTTCTTAACACGCTTTGTGGCAGGCGTGGATTCTTTCCCTTTTAGATTAATGCTCATGCTCTAGCCGCCTCACGCTTACGTGCTTCCTTTGCCAATTTCTTAGGACTTTTTAGTGTGACATCTTCAAACATGTCTGTCTTATAAATTACGAGAAGTGCGCCAATCAAACTTGGAACTAGAAGCATGAGCGAGAGAGCAGAAGCTTCACCAAAGTTTCCGTTTTGGAAGGCCAGTGAATAGCTCAACTGGTCGAATGACCACTGGTTTGCGATGCCGGCATAAATGCTGGTGTTGAGCAATTGTGGTTCGACGAAAATCTGCAGCCCTCCAGCAAAGACAAGCACGCTCATATAAATTACATACTTGCGAATCAGTGGAAGTTTGATGCGCATGGCCATCTGGAATTGTGAACAGCCATCAACACGGGCAGCTTCAAGTATCTCAGTTGAAATAGATTGCAACGATCCGAATTGAATGAGGATCCACTGTCCCGCCAGGGCAAAGAAAGCCATAAACGCGAGAATGAAAGTGAGGTTCTGGGTCTTCCAAATTTGCGATGCTTGAGTTATCCCGAGCCAATGCATAACGGATTTAAATGGGCTGAGTGTAGGTTCTAGCAAGACATACCAAAGAAGAACTGCGACGGAACCCGATACGCAAGCGGGAACGATATAAGCGAGCCTTACATATTTTTTCCATGGAGCCGAGTTGACATCCAACATGAGAGACATTGCCACGACAAAAAAGATCATTAGCGGAACAAATATCGCCATGAATCCTAAAACGTGTTCAGCCGCCGGAACTAAACGGAAATCATGCAAAACGATACTGAAAACTTTCCATCCGCCATTGGGATTAGACGGCGATTTACTTGGAACGTTAAAAATTGCCATGATAAGGGGCAAAATGCCAAAAAGAAATAACAAAACTAGGTACGGGGCAAGCATAAGAATCATCAAGAGGTTTTTTGGTTTGTAATGTCGACCTTGGCTCACATTAACTCCTCGGTTTAGCAATTTTAAGAAGCCTCGCAGGACCATCTAAAGCCCTGCGAGGCACTCTGATACGTTTTTTACTCGGTATTACTTGCTAACTACCGCGTAACCCACTTGGGTCGCTTCGTTAGAGGTGTATGTAGCGTAGGCATCTATCGCATGTTGCATATTTTTATTCTGCGCCAAGTCAGGATCGAATGATGCACCCCATGCGCCATTGGCGTCATAGCGAACTGGCTTAGTACCGCCCCAGATCAATTGTGCCTGCGTATCAAGTGCAGGAACAATGTTCTGAGCATAGTAAGGATCCTTAGCTACAGCCTGAGTCCAGATCTTGTTTCCAGGTCCGAATGCAGGATAGGTAGGAGCACCATGACTTCCGTCAGGGTTTGCTACGTCAACAAGGTTGCGCTTGTCTCCGACCATGAACATTGCGAAAGCAAGAGCTTCCTTAGGGAACTTTGAGTGAGGAGAAATGGTGTAGATACCTCCACCATACTCACCAGAGTAAGCCTTTGTCTCTCCAGGCCAAATAGGCATTGGAGCGGTTGCAATTTGCCCAGCAGGGATGTTGTAAGAGCTAGCAGGGCGTAGAACGAATTGACCCCACCATGATGGACCGATTTCCATCAACCACTTGCCGGCTTGTCCGACATCCTTAATGTAACCAGCATCAAACGGGCTACGTACATCAAGTACGCCATTGTCGATGAGAGGTTGTACAAGTGCAGAAACTCGAGTGCAATGTGGATCCTTCGAGTTAATTACTACAACTGTGTCATTCTTTGCCTCATTCAATGGGCACTGTGATGGCTCGAGGAAGCCAGAGTATGCGGCTTGATCACCGAGGGTACCAAGTGAATATCCTGGGTGATTCTTTGCAACGTCCATACCAATTGCTGCAAATTGAGCCATTGTTGTAGGAACCTTGTATCCGAATTGATCCATCAGAGTCTTGTTGTACCAAAGCACTGTCTGCGCCAGGTCATTCTTTACGCAATAAATGTGGCCATCTAGTTCGCACCAGTTATTACCGTTGCCAAATTGCTTCCACACACTTGCAGGTTGGAGGTTGTCGAGTTGAAGAACGTCGTTAACCAACGGATTCTTCAAAAAGGCAACGTCATTAGGTGGACCGAAAACTACATCTGGCCAGCCTTTTTTAACGGTGTTGAATAGTTGTACTTTCGCAACTAGATCACCTTGGGCGTGAAGTTGAACATTGACATTCACTTTGCCCTTCATGAGCTTTGCATACAACTGTGCACCAGGTAGGCGAGGTGAATCGACCCAGATGGTGATTGAAGGAATCGCTGCTTGCGTAGCGACTGGAGTTACTAAAGAAGCTCCCAACAATGCTGCCGTTGCTACGACAAACAAGGAATGCTTTCTTTTCAAGGTTTTCCCCTTTCGTTGCTAACCCACCTATCGAGGGAGAGGTGGCCAGTTGGCATGAGGTTAGAGGATAAATACTATTTCGTATAGTATTTTTACAAATATTTCTCTAGGATGTCCCACAGTTTCAAAAACGGTCTGGCTTTTTATGCGGGGAAAAGTTCCCCGTTATCAAAAAGTTACAAACCGGCTTCACCAACTAGCTAAGGAGTTGAACCGATGAAGATCACCAATGTAGAAGTGATTCTCGTAGATCGCCCTGCATTTAAGCCAGCCTTCATCTGGCGCAAAGGTCTTCCAGGTTCAGATCCAGCCACAGTTGGCGGCTGGTTGGTAATCGAAACAGATGTAGGAATCACTGGATTTGCCACAGCAACTCGTGGCGTCATTCTTAAAGATTATGTAGATCGCAGGTTTAAGGCAGAACTTATCGGCCAAGACCCTCTCAATCGTGAATACCTATGGGAGCGCGCTTGGGAGTTAGATCGAATTGAAAGATTCGCTCCCAATATGGCCCACGTTGTTGATGTAGCCCTTTGGGATATCGCAGCTAAACAAGCTGGGTTACCTGTATGGAAATTATTGGGTGGTTATCGCGAATCAATTCAGGCTTATGCATCAACAGTTACATTCTCTACTATCGAAGAGTTTCTTGATGTTGCAGATCAATGCTTAGCGCTCGGCTATCCCGCAATCAAATTGCATGCATTCGGTGATGCTAAGAAAGATGCTTTGCTCTGCACCAAATTGCGCGAACATGTTGGTGATGACATCCCATTGATGTATGACGGGTCGGCAGGATTTGATCTACTTGATGCCACGTATCTCGGACATGCCTTAGCTGATGCCGGTTATCTCTGGTACGAAGAACCGATGCGCGAATTTAGCGTCACTGCGTACAAGTGGTTAGGCGAGAGAGTTCGCGTTCCACTGTTGCTAGGAGAGGTCACAGATGGTGCTCACATGAGCGCCGGTGACTTTATTGCTACGGGAGTGGCCTCGGCCGTGCGTACCAGTACCTTCCTTCGTGGCGGATTTACTGGTGCAATGCGCATTGCGCACCTCGCAGATTCTTTCCACTTGCGCGCAGAAGTACACGGATATGGACTTGAGAGCGCCCACCTTTGCATGGCCATTAAGAACAACACTTATTACGAATCATTGGTCTTTGGAAATCCAATCGAGCGGGAAGCACTCGTAGATAGCAATGGTTTAGTTCACGCCCCACAAGATCCCGGTATTGGATATGAAGGCGTATGGGCTGAAAGCGGCATTCCTAACGGCTTAAAGAAGTATCTGGACTGATATGGCGCACTCCATAATCCGCGCAGAGACATTTGATGTCAGGTTCCCTACATCAAAGATGCTCGATGGTTCAGATGCCATGAACGCTGACCCAGATTACTCCGCCGCCTATCTGCGTCTATTTACCGAAGATGACTCACTAACCGGTGACTCACTTGTCTTCACTATTGGTCGAGGTAATGATGTTCAGATAAAGGCGATAGAGATTCTCGTTGGGCAAGTCGTTGGCATGAGCACCGACGATGCTTTTAATGGAATTGGTGATATCGCTCGCGCCTTATCTGCAGATAGTCAATTGCGTTGGTTAGGTACAGATAAAGGTGTGTTCCATATGGCAGCAGGAGCCGTACTCAATGCCCTGTGGGATTTATTTGCTAAGGAGCGCAAAGTTCCGCTGTGGAAGTTGTTATCTGATTTAACTCCAGAGCAATTAGTAGCAGCAATTGACTTTCGCTATATAGCCGATGCTCTTACCCCAACTGAGGCTCTAGAGATTTTGAAGAAGGCACAATCGCAGCGTTCTGAGAATGAATCGATACTTCGTTCGCGCGGCGTAAAGGCGTATACGACTACTCCAGGATGGCTCGGATATACCGACGAGAAGATGCTCGATCTGACTCGCGCCGCAGTTGCTGATGGATTTAGCCTCATCAAATATAAGTGTGGCAAATCGATCGAAGATGATCGACGTCGTCTCACAAAGGTGCGCGCCGAGGTCGGACCAGGTTTCAAGATCGCGATCGATGCAAATCAGGTTTGGAATGTCGATACCGCGATTGATTGGGTCAACCAATTGCAGGAATTTAAATTGGAGTGGATCGAAGAACCAACTCATCCCGATGATGTTGTGGGTCATGCTCGCATCGCTCGGGAGGTAGCCCCCACCAAAGTTGCGACCGGTGAGATGGCGGCAAATCGCCTTATTTTTAAGCAACTTTTGCAACTTAACGCCATCTCTTACATGCAGATCGATGCAACGCGGGTTGCAGGTGTAAATGAGAACATCGCCAACATTCTGCTCGCAGCTAAGTATCAAATCCCAGTTGTTCCACACGCTGGAGGAATTGGCCTCTGTGAAATGGTGCAACATCTTGCGATGTTTGATGCAGTTGCCGTCACAGGACATCACGAAAAGAGAATCGTCGAATATGTCGACCATCTCCACGAGCATTTCTTAGAACCTGCGAAGGTGGTTGCAGGCGCCTATCAAGCGCCTGCACTACCTGGGTCCGGAGCCCAGATGATCAACGAAAGCATTCAGAAATTCACCTACCCCACGGGAAGTTATTGGGTTTCTGAACTATCAACGAATGGAGACTCGCTATGAGCAATGAATTCAAAGGGCTCAACGTCATAGTTACTGGCGCTGGATCTGGAATTGGACTTGCGGTTGCTAGGAAGCTCAAGAGCGAGGGTGCCACGGTCTTTGGTTTCGATATAGATAAAGGCTCTATGGATGGAGCAGCAAGCTACATCGAGTGTGATGTAGGTGATACCGCGAGTGTCGCTGCTGCTGTGGCAAAAGTTAGTGCGGAAGTTTCTACGATCGACATATTGGCAAACAACGCTGGAGTAGGAGCAGTTGGTTCAGTACTCGATGCGACAGATGATGAATGGGCTCGCTTGTTCAACATCAACGTGGCAGGTATTGCTCGAGTGAGTGCCGCGGTGCATCCACTGCTCCTCAAGAGTAAGAACCCAGCAATCGTCAACACATGTTCAATCGCAGCAACTGTGGGGTTGCCAAAGCGTGCTGTCTATAGCGCAAGTAAAGGCGCTGTCATGTCCTTGACCCTGGCAATGGCGGCCGACTTTGTGAAACAGGGAATTCGAGTCAATTGCGTCAACCCTGGGACCGCCGATACACCGTGGGTGGCCAGACTCCTGGCTGCAGCGAGCGATCCAGTCGCTGAACGAAAGGCACTTGAGGCGCGCCAACCAATGGGGCGCTTGGTATCTGCCGATGAGGTCGCGAATGCGATTCTCTATCTTGCTAGTCCTCAACAGAGTTCGACTACGGGCACAGTTCTAGCCGTCGATGGCGGAATGGACGGATTACGATTGCCCCACTAGTCAGCGTTGACGAGTAAATCAAACCATTTAGAAAGGAGGATAGGCGCATGACCCAAAGCAAGACTGTAAAAATAAAGCCACAGCCACGCCGCTCAATCCTCTCTGATGAAACATACTCAATGATTCGCGCCATGATCTTTGCTCATGAGATCGTGCCGGGTGAACGAGTAAATATTGACGCGCTCTCAGTTCAACTTGGGGTTTCGCAGACACCAATTCGCGAAGCTCTTGCCAGACTCGAGTCAGAAGATTTGATTGCAAAAGAACCTCTCAAGGGTTATCGCGCAACAAATTTATTATCGAAGAAGGAGTTTGCCGATCTTTTTAGTTTCCGACTTCTCATCGAACCATATGCTGCTGAACAAGCCGCTATCTTGATAGATGCTGAAGGAATCAAGAAACTTCAAAATGAGATCATGAGCGCCAAAGAGGCACTTACCTATGATGATGAACATCTGATCGAAGCAATTACCGAACATGATGCTCGTTTTCATACCTTGATCGCAAATTACTCAGGCAATAAGTCGCTCGCAGCAGCATTTGCGAATACTCATTGCCATCTTCATTTATTCCGTCTGTATGTGGCGACCCAGAAACATCTGGTGGAGCCTGGAGATAAATCAAATTTCGTGCAAGATCTATTTGCTCGCTATTACCACTCTGATCGCGGCCAATTGGCAATCAAGCAACATGTTGCAATCGCCAAAGCAATAGCCTCACATAACTCCGAGAAGGCAAAGGCTGAGATGCACAGCCATATTGAATCTTCTCTCAAAAGGTTTACTCCAGACCTTCACCTCGTCCATACAGAACGGAAAGCACATGAGCGATAGCACGATAAGTAAGATCGAGATTCGAGCTTGTCGAGGCGGTGATGAGCTCAACAATTTAGATGCTGTTGAAGCAGTGCAACTGCCTGGAGGATCGCGTCCTGACTTCACTGTTGTGACTATTACTACCACCGATGGAGTTACAGGTACTTCATTTGGCTTTGGCGCACTAGATGCAAAGGCTGCCGCCGGAGCCCAATCTCAAGTAAAACCTTTCTTTATTGGCCGAAGCGCGCATGACGCCGCGAAGAACATGAAGGACTTTGAACTCTTTGATCGTCGCTGGAACCACGTACCTATCTATGCGTATGCACCATTTGATAACGCCTGCTGGGATATCGTCGGAAAGATGGCGCACCAGCCTGTCTATCGCCTACTAGGCGCAGCTCGTGAAAAAGTTCCCCTATACGTCTCCTCTATGTTCTTGCCTGGCCCTGCCGAATATGTGAAGCAGGCTCTTGAGGTTAAAGCCAAGGGATACAAGGGTTACAAGCTCCACCCACCAGGAGATCTCGCCCTCGATATCGAGTGCTACCGAGCCGTGCGCGAGGCAGTTGGCGATGACTTCACCTTGATGGCCGATCCAGTCATTTCTTACACCTACGAGCAGGCACTCAAAGCTGGCCGCGAACTCGAAAAATTAAATTACCGTTGGTTAGAAGAGCCGCTTCTTGATGTGAACTTCAACGGTCTACGTAAATTGCGTGAGAAGTTAGATATTCCAATTTGCGGAACTGAAGTCGTTGCAGGAGCACAATATTCAACCGCTCAGTACATCAGCGAAGGTTTAGCGGATATCGTCCGGAGCGACGTTTCGTGGCGTGGCGGAATTACCGCTGTTATGAAGACCGCTCACGTTGCTGAGGCCTTTGGAGTTCAATGCGAACTTCACACCACTATCTATCACGGCATGGAACAGATTCAATTACATCCATCGCTCGCCCTTACCAACTGTGAATTCTTTGAAACACTCTATCCATTTGATGATTTTGAATTTGGAACAAAGACCAAACTCAATATCGAAGATGGATATGTGATGGCGCCGAAGGGTGAAGGACTTTGTATTGAGTACGACTGGGATTTCATCGAGAATCACACAGTCGCCGTCCTTTAATCAGTCTGTTGTAGCGCCAATCGCCGGCCAGCTTCAACTAGCCATTGAAAGGTATTGAACATAGCCTCATCTAAGGATGGGGCTATGTCTATGAGTGCAACTCCTCGATCTCCTAAGGGATCTTCGCTACTTCCAACGCAATACTTAATTTCTTTTCCATACCGCAAGGCAATATCTGCAACTGTTCCTACAACTTTTCCTGATCCACTTTGTGAATCAAATCTTCCTTCACCCGTAATTATGAGATCGCAATCGCTGATGTGAGATTCAAGGCCGATCGCGTTAGCAACAGCGAGCGCACCGGAGCTAAGTGAGATATCCCAAGCAACTGCCAATCCATACGGTGTTCCACCTGCTGCACCTGCTCCGGGAAAGTCAGGCAGACCCGCTACTCGTTGCAAATTCTGCAAGCCCGCTTCCAATTCAATAACTTGCGCAAGGCTTGCACCCTTCTGAGGAGCAAAGACTGCGGCACTTCCCTGACTTCCCAAGAGTGGATTGGTTACATCCATTAGGCAGGTAATACCTCCCGTCGGAGCATCAATCACTCCAGCTAGATCAATCGTCTCTAGCTCCAAAAGTCCAGCACCGCCTAAGGAAATGGGGAACCCCGCTCGGTTGAGTAACCGCGCCCCCAATCCGATTAACACCCCGGCTCCTCCATCTGTGCTGGCAGATCCACCTACGGTGATCACAATTCTTTCGACTCGAGAGTCCGATGCGACCTCTCTGAGCACTCTCCCAAGCTCATATGTGCTGGCCTGCATGGGCATCAACTCTTCATACAAAGTAAGTCCACAGATGCTTGCGAGCTCGACTACCGCAGTCCCATCTGCAAGCAGTAGCCATATTGGCTGATGCGGCAATCCGATTGGAATTCGAATTGAATCGGAGGCACTTGCGGCAATCGTTTCGAGAGTCCCCTCTCCACCATCGGCCATGGGAGCCACAACAAGTTGATCTTCTGGGCGAACCATTAACCATCCTTGCGCAATTGCGTGAGCTGCATCGAAGTTCGAGATTGAACCCTTGAATGAATCAGGGGCAATGACGACCTTCATGCGGCAACTTTAAGGCGAATTCAGGTGTTTGGATCCACAAGAAGCCCAATGAGTTTTCACAAAGATTCCACAAGGTCGGGATCAACCATTCATTCAAGGGCAAAAAGCCCGCCACATATAAGGTAATAAGGAGCGAGAAATATGAAGAATAAGAGCCTCATCGCAACAGCCCTCCTCACTTCTGGGCTATTGCTTGGAACTACAGCGGTCGCCATCGCTGATGAAACACCTGCCCCAACGACAACCCCAGTCACAACCCCAGCACCAGCAAAAACCCCTTCTCCAGCACAGGCTGCATATAAGGCCTCTTTAGCTCAATACAAGATTGATGTAACAAATTACCGAGTCGCACTCGTCAACAATGACATTGCCTACCGAGCAGCAATGCAAAAGTATTGGTCAGATTGGACCGCTACCAATAAGGCATATTGGGCCGCATGGGAAGCAACGATCGGTACCTATCGCACCGCAGAAGCCGCATACGATGCTCAGCTAGCTCCAGTGCAAGCCGCACACAAGTCAGCAAATGATGCCGCTGACGCCGCATTCCTCTCAGCCACCTCTGGAACTCCAACTACTGACCAACTTGATGCAGCATTGAAAGCCTTCCACACTGATACGAGCGCAGCTGATTCAACATACAAGGCTGCAGTAGCTGCTCTAGGACCAGAGCCAGTACGTCCAGTTCAACCACCACTTCCAGTTAAGCCTGCTGCACCTGTTAAGCCTGCCGATCCTGCAAAGCCAGTTCCTCCAGTAAAGCCTGGTAAGTAACTGATTAACAGGTAAAAAGTAAATGTAAGACCTAGGTTCCGAAGGGCCCCTCAGTCCACCAAGTATGAGGGGCCCTTCGGCTTGTCCGATGAGGTTTTCTCGGAGAAGTTTTGTCGATGAAGTAAGTGAGATGCGGGAAACGAGATTGGGAGAGTGCGAGCGGAGACGAGAGGATTTGAACCTCCGAGGCCGTTTAACGGGCCTACCTCATTAGCAGTGAGGCGCACTCGACCGGGCTATGCGACGTCTCCAAGTGGTGAGGGGAGTTTACAGGCAATTGCGGTGTCGGGAATCCCCTTCATTTCAACCAACTTCTCGCATAGAAACTAGACTCCAGAGGACCAAAGAGGCCATAGGAGATCATCATGCGAACCGCCATTATCACTGGGGCAGAGAGCGGAATCGGAGCCGCTGTTGCTGAGCGCTTTAGGAACGCGGGGATCAAGGTCTACTCACTCGATATGGCAGCGAGCGCAGATTTTCAAGTTGATGTTTCAAATAGCGATCAGGTGAACCAGGCTGTTGCAGAGATTGGCTTCATTGACATACTTATGAATTCAGCTGGAATTACTGGACCTAATACTCCGCTGATTCAAACTACAGATGCCGATTGGAATCGGACGATTGCGATCAATCTCAATGGAACTTTTAATACCTGTCGCGCCGTCGTCCCGGGAATGGTTGCAAAGGGTTGGGGACGGATCGTAAATATTGCGAGCATTGCCGGCAAGGAAGGCAATCCCAATTTAAGCGCATACTCAGCTTCGAAAGCTGCGGTCATTGGCCTCACAAAATCTCTCGGTAAAGAGCTGGCAACCACGGGGGTGTTGGTCAATGCGATCACACCAGCCTTTATACAAACTCCCATGAATGTGAATACAACTGAGGAGACCTTGAAATACATGATCTCGAAGATACCTATGAATCGAGTTGGCGAAGTCGAAGAAGTTGCCGCTCTTATCTCATGGCTGGCCTCCGAGGAATGCTCCTTCTCCACCGGAGCGGTCTTCGATATTAGCGGGGGCCGTGCCACGTACTAAGATCCAGCCACTATGAAACTTCCCTTCTCGCTACGCGCTGCCTCATTAATTGCCGCGGTGATTGTTGTCTCGTTGGTCCTCGGTGGAGCCGTTTCTTATTTATTTCTGCAAAAGAGCCCTTCTGAACCTAAGTTTCCCCCGATTGTTAAACATGCTGATCTGCCCTATCGCGCGATGGAGACCTTTGCGGCCTCTCAAAAGACAGTTCTTCCTGCCGATTCCACTCCCTTTGTAAATTCAACATGTCCTGCACTCTCATCGACATGGGTCAAAGATGAGAATCAAAAGCCTGGGGTGAAAATGACTGCCGCCGACTGGAAATCGATGGATCTCTATGCAGCAAAGGGAAGCGCTTTATGGCTCGATCAAACCGCGGTTTCATGTGGTGCTCAAGTGAAAATCCACGCCGCGCTCTACTACTCTCAAAATTATCCGACTGTAAAAGGTCCTAGAACCTTTGCCGCCTGGCGCATTGGTTACTACAACGGAGCGGGAGCTCGAGAGGTTTGGCGCTCCGCTCCTACTAAATTAAAGCCAGGTGTTTCAACGGTTTCCAAGGATGCAACGCGATATACCGAAGCAAATTGGCCGGTCACAACAACATTTACCGTTGGCAATGATTGGACCCCGGGCCTCTATTTAATTGTCTCGCTTTCGCCATTTGGAGTGATTGAGAATTTTGCACCTCTTGTAGTCAGAAGCCCTATCGGTTCATCCAAGTTAGTGATGATGAATTCATTTTTAACCTGGCAGATGTACAACAGTTTTGGTGGACGCTCTGGATATCAGGGACCTGGTAAAGATGGCATCGCTGATGAAGATGAACGTAGTCGTCTGGTCTCCTTTGATCGCCCCCTAGTGGGAAGTGGAGCTTATTCAGTTCAGAGAGATGCCATTCCATTCATTCAATTTGCCGAGAAGCAAGGAATTAACATTGATGAAGAATCTGACTTGGATTTTAATCAGTGGCCATCAATCACGACAAAGTACTCTGGTGTAATTGTTGGCGGTCACGCCGAATATTTCACGCACCGGATGTTCGAAACCTTTATTGCCGCCAGAAATAACGGGACTAATATCGCTATCTTTGGTGGTAACACCGCATATTGGCAGACGCGTCTGGAGCCTTCAAAGTACGGACCTGATCGACATGTAGTCATGTATCGCTTTGCGACAGATGACCCAGATCGAAACCTCAGCGACGTAACCATTGAATTTAGCAATGAACGCATTAATACACCGCCAGATTTAATTTCAGGAGAACAGACAACCGGAGTTCACGTCTATGGAACGGTGAAGCCAGTACACATTCCGATCTGGTTACACGTTCCGAAAACAGATGTAATTAGTGGGGTATCACCAGACACTGAGGTAGAAGCAACTACTCCAAATCGCGCCTCGCCACCAGGAGTCCATATTCTTTACAGCGGATTAATGTCCTGGCGAGATGAGGCAAGTCACAAAACCATCAAGAAGCCGCCGGTGGCTCAAGTGGACTGGATCTCATTTCCTTCAGGAAGTGCGCTTTTCAATGCTGGAATGACGACCTGGAGTTGCCAATTGAGTGACGCCTGCGTCGATATTTCTTACGGGAAGAACTCTCAAGATTTGATTCAGTCGATTACCCTCCAAATCCTTAATCTCTGGCAGATCCCGAGGGTGGGAAATTCACTGAAGTAGTAGGCAACTAGATTTCAAGTCTGCTGCTTCTAACAGTGAGATATTGACCTGAAGTTGGCGTAGAACACACTCCTAATAGGGATAGCACTCGCCTTTTCACTGTGTGAATACTGGGTTTTTTGCCAAGATTCCCCCATCAGATAGGGGAAATTAATGAGCGCATTAGACCTTGCCAGATGGCAATTCGGTATTACCACCGTCTACCACTTTATCTTTGTGCCAATCACGATCGGCTCTGGCTTCTTAGTAGCTGGATTGCAAACCGCTTGGTATCGCACAAATAAGGACAAGTATCTCAGAGCTACTAAGTTCTTTGGAAAGCTATTCCTAATCAACTTCGCAATTGGCGTTGTTACAGGAATCGTTCAGGAGTTCCAATTTGGAATGAACTGGTCCTCATACAGCCGCTTCGTTGGAGATATCTTCGGCGCACCACTCGCAATGGAGGGCTTGCTCGCCTTCTTCTTAGAGAGCACCTTCCTTGGAATGTGGATCTTTGGGTGGGATCGCCTTCCAAAGAAATTCCACCTCGCGTCGATATGGCTTGCTGCTACCGGAACACTTCTCTCGGCTTACTTCATCCTCGCCGCAAATGCATTCATGCAACATCCAGTTGGATATGTATTAAATGGAACCCGTGGGCGCGCAGAACTCACCAGCATCTTTAAGGTACTTGGTAACTCAACTGCAGTGGCCGCCTTCTTCCACACAATCCCATCAGCATTCCTCACTGCTGGCGCACTATTTGCGGCAGTTGGAGCTTGGATGCTCTTCCACAATAAGGATGCTGAGGTCGCAAAGCCAGCGCTGAAGATCGGTCTCATTACCGTCTTGATCTCCTTTGTACTTGTTGCTGTTTCTGGTGACACCACTGCTCGCCTTATGACTACGCAACAACCAATGAAGATGGCAGCTGCTGAAGCGGTTTATAACACCAAGACAAATGTTCCTTTCTCACTTCTCACCATCGGAACTCTCAATGGAAGCAAATCTGTCTTCCAGATCGGTCTTCCATCTGTGCTCTCATTCATGGCTACCGGCAATGTCAATGGAACAGTTGAAGGTGTAAATAACCTCGAGAAGAGTTACGAACAGAAGTACGGTCCTGGTAATTACACACCAAATATTCCTTTTGCCTACTGGAGCTTCCGCTTGATGATCGGCTTTGGTGCACTAGCTGCGCTGATCTCGTTCCTCGCACTGCTCTTTATTCGGCAAGGGCGATTCCCTCGTAAGCGTTGGTTTGTTCGCAGCATGATTGTGCTGCCATTCCTTCCAATCTTGGCGAACTCATTTGGTTGGATCTTCACAGAGAGTGCACGTCAACCTTGGGTTGTCTTTGGACTCTTTAAGACATCAGCTGGCGTAAGCCCAGGAGTGAGCGCCGCAAGCGTTCTCTTCACAATGGTTGTATTCACCCTGCTCTATGGAGTACTTGCAGTAATCGAATTCGGCCTGATCCTTCGCACCATCAAGGTGGGACCAGAGAAGACTAAAGAAGTCGATGCAAACTCCCAGACACTCACGATGGCTTACTAGGCTGCTAAGGAGAAATTGAAATGTCACTTAATTCATTCTGGTTCGTCATCATCGCAGTCCTATGGATTGGCTACTTCATCCTTGAGGGATTCGACTTCGGTGTAGGCATCTTGCTACCCGTCGTCGCAAAGAACCAAGCAGAACGTCGAGCAGTGCTCACCACGCTTGGACCACTATGGGATGGAAACGAGGTATGGCTGCTCGTCGCAGGTGGAGCAACATTCGCTGCGTTCCCTGAGTGGTATGCCACCTTGTTTAGTGGCTTCTACCTCCCACTCTTCTTGATCCTTCTCTCACTTATCGTCCGAGGTGTTGCCTTTGAATATCGCAGCAAGTACGGCAGCGATAAGTGGCGTTCACGGTGGGATTTGGCAATCACCATCGCCAGCTTCTTGCCTGCCCTGCTCTGGGGAGTCGCCTTCGCCAACATCGTTCGTGGAGTTCCACTCACAAAGGAGCCTGCTGGATACATCCAGTACTCCGGTGGATTCTGGAACCTTCTCAATCCATATGCTCTCCTTGGCGGTCTAACTACTCTCGCTCTCTTCGTCTCTCACGGTGCCTTCTTCTTGGCTCTCAAGACGGATGGCGAGATTCGTATTCGCGCTAACAAATTGGGGCAACGGGTTGGACTCGTTACAGCTCTACTCGCTGTGCTCTTCCTCGGTTGGACTTTGCTTGGTCTAACTTCTAAGGGTGGAGTGATCGCAGGTTCTGTGGTCGTCGTTGTTGCTTGGCTTACTGCACTTGCTGCAAATGCAAAGGGTCGTGAAGGTTACGCCTTCCTGTTCTCAGCTATTGCTACGGCAGCGGTAGTCATCACCCTCTTTACAGGCCTCTATCCAAATGTGATGCCTAATCTCACCGCAGGCGGCCCTGGCCTAAATATCTTCAATGCATCCAGCACTCACTACACCCTTGGAGTTATGACATGGGTCGCAGTAGTTATGACCCCAATCGTCCTGCTCTATCAGGGTTGGTCGTACTGGGTCTTCCGCAAGCGGATTAATCCAAACCAGATCTCTACCCCAGAGGTAGGAGTTTTGGATACCGTCCACTAGTGAAACCATTTGACCCCCGGCTGCTGCGGTACTCCCGAAGCAGCCGGGGTTTTATTTTCACCCTGGTCTTGATCGCCACTTTGGGTGCGGTTTTGACTATCACTCAAGCACTCCTACTGGTTGACCTGATCTGCAAATTTTTTCAACACAAGCGCACCTTTACCTCTGTTCATACAGAGGTTCTGACTCTGGCACTGATCTTTCTTGGACGAGCACTGCTCGCGTATATCAACGATCGAATTGCGGTTCGGGCGAGCAGCAAAATGCGCAATGAGTTGCGCACCCAAGTAATGGCGAAGACTTTGGAGAATGGTGGAGTTGATTCGCAAGAGCAAGGAACCGCCGCGCTTGCAGTGCTTGTCACAAAAGGCATCAATAATCTCGATGGATATTTTTCAAAGTTTTTACCGCAGTTATTTATTGCAGTTGTAGTTCCGATCTTGGTTGGAGTGACCATCACCTTCCGGGATTGGAAATCAGGCGTGATAATTCTTTTAACTATTCCACTCATTCCTATCTTTGGAATTTTGATTGGTCGATTTACCGCAAGTGCCACAGAGAAGAAATGGCAGACGCTTGGTTTGCTCAGCGGATATTTTCTGGATCTATTAAGCGGATTAACGACCCTTAAAGTTTATGGTCGCGAAAAATTACAGAGTAAGAAGCTGCACGATGTAGGCGAGAAATACCGCATCGAAACGATGCAGGTCCTGCGGATCTCCTTTCTCTCATCTCTCGCGTTGGAACTAATCGCTACTCTCTCGGTTGCGCTCCTTGCGGTAACGATCGGGTTGCGACTTGTTAACGGCTCAATGCCGCTCTCGGTCGGCCTGCTCGTGCTGGTCCTGGCACCCGAGGTCTATTGGCCGATCCGCCAAGTTTCTGCATACTTTCATGCGGCCGCCGATGGCGTCGCAGCATTTAATCAGCTCTTCGCTATCTTAGAAAAGCCAACTCACGCAGGCGGAGATGATCTGAAGGATCTCACCTCAATTTCCTGGAGTGATTTGGTAGTGAGCTATCAAGATAGAAATGAGATTCGCATACCAGCAGGCAAGATTTCACGAGGGGAAGTTCACGCGCTAGTTGGACCGTCCGGTAGCGGAAAATCCACGTTGGCTGCGATTCTCCTAGGTTTTGTTAGACCAATCTCTGGCGAGGTAGCCATCAGTAGATCTGCGGGCGAGAAGAAATTGGCTGATGTCGACCTCGCATCGTGGCGCACCCAGTTAGCGTGGCAGCCGCAAGAACCAAAATTCCCTCTGGGAACGGTCGCAGATATTTTGCGCCACGCGAAACCCGAAGCCAGTGATTCTGAATTAGGTGATCTTTTACGCAGCGTTGATTTGAATCCGACAGATCTTCCAGGAGGTTTGCAAACAGAATTAGGAACGGTGCAACAAAAATTATCGATCGGGCAGTTGCGCAAAGTGGCACTTGCACGCGCCATCCTTAAAGGGGCTCCCGTCATCATTCTCGATGAACCGACAGCATCGGTCGATGATATTTCAGAGAGCACCATCGCAAGACTTCTCGCCACTAAGGCAGGTGAGGGTGCAATGATTCTTGTGATTTCGCATCGGGAATTACTCATTGACACTTCTACCGTCGTTACCCGCATCGGAGTTAGCGCATGAGAAGCGTTGTTCGAACCTTCCGGCAGCATTGGCGTGAATTGGTCGGAGCGGTACTCCTAGGCGGAGCATCGCTCGGAGCAGCAGTCGGATTGCTGGCGACTAGTGCCTGGCTCATCTCCATGGCCTCAACCAGACCACCAGTTCTTGTCCTAGAAGTTGCCATCGTAAGCGTTAGATTCTTTGGGCTCTCACGCGGAGTACTCAAATATGCGAGCCGTATCTTGGAACATAACGGCGCACTCAAAGTGCAGACCGTGCTTCGAGTCAAGATATATGAGCGCTTCAGTCGGCTGTTGCCTTCTGATTACGCAGATCTCCACCGCGGCAATCTTTTGAACCAAATTATCAACGATGTCGAGCTCTCCCAAGATTTGTGGTTAAGAATTGCCTCCCCTTGGTTCGCGGCGCTCATTTCAGGCACCGCGGGAGTGACGATCATTCATTGGCTGCTACCGAGTTGTGGTGAAGTTATCGGGCTCATATTTTTAGCAGCCGCATTTCTCGTGCCATTTCTTGCCATGCTCGCCTCAAGTAAGGCTGATACTCGCAAATACGAGAGCGCTCTCTTTGATCAAATATTACAGATTGCCGAATCTGCCCCTGAGTCTTTGATCTTTGATTTCGGAGGTGAGCTACTTACTCAGATTGATACCGCGCAAGAGAAGATTGCGAAGGTCGAAGCGAAAAATGGCGTACGTTCAGGCTTTGCCGCTGCCCTCTACTACCTTTCTCTTGGATCGGCGGTGGTTATCTCGCTCTGGTTCGCCGCCGATGCTGCTCTCTCACATCATCTGGCCGGAATCAATGTGGCGGTAATTTCACTCGTCCCACTTGCGATGTTCGATGGCTTAAGTACCCTTCCCACCGCCTTCTCGCAGCTGCGCCAGGTGATAGGCGCTATCAAAAACATCGAGCCTCTCTTGCAGGAGATGCCTTTAGATCCTGTTGAAGTGGAAGAGATTTCTCAGAGCGTCACTTTAGAATTTCGAAAATTCCATCCCGTCCTTGAAGGCGCACGGACTCACGAGATATCGGCCAAGGTTGAGCCAGGTCATACCCTTCTCATCACCGGAAGATCAGGTTCTGGGAAATCCTCCATCATCAACGCAGCGCTTGGCTTTCTGCCATACAACGGGGAGCTGCTTATCAACGATGAGCCGATGCGCTCTGCACATCTCAACTCAATATCTACCTTGCTGCAAGATGATTATCTCTTTGGCACATCCATTCGCGAGAATCTCAAAATTGGTAACCCAGAAGCGACAGATGATCGGTTGTTCGAAGTACTCGCCATTGTGGAGCTCGAGGAGTTTGTACGAGCGCTCCCCGGTGGGCTAGATACCATGATCGGATCTCAGGGTTACAACTTCTCCGGTGGCGAGAAGCAGAGACTCAAATTAGCCCGGCTCTTATTGCGAGATACGCCCGTATTCATCCTGGACGAACCTTACGAATTCCTCGATTCAAAGATGGTCGAGCGAATTTCTTTACGAGTGAACTTGGAGCTCAGAGAGAAAACGGTAATAGTCGTATCGCACCTACCGCTGCCGATTTCTGCAACCACCATCACTCTCTGATTAACGCTAAAGTCTCCATATGACTTTGAAGCGAACCCTGGGACCTTATGAAGTAACTGCTGTTGGACTTGGATGTATGCCCCTCTCTATGGCCACAGATCGCAATAAATGGATTCTCGATGATCGCGAAGCGGCGATCGGAGTAATTCATGCTGCCTTAGATGCTGGCGTTCAACTCCTCGATACTGCAGATATTTATGCTCCGGCTTGGAATGCCATGGGCCACAACGAAAAGATCGTTGGTGAGGCATTTAGAACATGGGTGGCAACACCAGAGAAAAAATCAAAGATCGTCATTGCTACCAAAGGTGGAATCACGAGAGCTAAAGGTGACAATTGGTGGGGCATCCCAGGACGTAACGCCTCAAAGCATTACTTGTACAGAGCGGTAGAAGCTTCCGCAGCCAAGATGGGTTTGGCAAAAATTCCATTGTGGCAACACCATCGCTTAGATCCTTCGATCGCCTTTGAAGAGCAGTTCGAAAATGTCTTAACTCTTAAAGACCACGGCTACGTTGGCGCAATCGGCTTAAGCAATGTCAATGCCGAACAATTGCGTCGTGCTATCAAAATCGGTGGTACCCCAGCAGAGGGTGGCGTTGTTTCAGTACAAAATGAATACAGCCCGCGTTATCGGTTGTGGTCTGAAGTTATTGATATCTGCAACGAACATGGAATCGCTTATCTCCCCTGGTCCCCACTTGGTGGAGGTTCTAACTTCCAAAAGATCGCGACCGGGGAACTTGGCGCATTTGATCGAATTGCTGCCAGCAAAGGTATCTCGCCATACGCCCTCACCATCGCTTGGCATCTCAATCAATTTCCGACATCGATTCCAATTCCAGGTGCATCGAAAGCTGCTTCGATCTTAGATTCACTATCAGGAGCCGCAATTACATTAACCCCCGAAGAGATCGCAGAACTCAATGCAAGCTGCCCAGCAGATGGCGCGCTACAAGAAGAGTTAGTAGATCAACCAGCCTTTAGGGATTAATTCACTCAGTTGGATATTTAACGCCAACCTGAGCGCGCAAAGCATCCATCACCTTCATGATTTCTACAGTCTCGGTGATACTCATGATTGGGCTCTCGGATAAGCCAGCCGCAACACATTTTTCAAGATGCAAACCTTGGTATTGCCGCCCAATACCCGCAATCTTCTCGTTATAGCTCTGAATTACTTCCCCACCCTGGTTGTAAACCCGGAAAGAGGTTTGGTTGTAGAAGGGCTTATCAATTTCGATACGTCCAAAGGTTCCAACAACGACTCCAGTTACTGGACCGGCAGCTGACATGCATGTCGTTAGCGTTGCTTGTGCTCCATTGTTGTATTCAAAGATTATCGATGTGGTCTCATCAACCTTGTCACTGGTGAGGGTTGACTTTGCAACTGCCTTATCAGGCAAACCCAATACACGAACTGCAAAAGAGACCGGATAAATTCCAAGATCTAAAAGTGCCCCACCGCCAAGGTCTGGCTCCCACAGCCTTGGGACATGTGGCAGATACTGGCTGTGGTCTGCCGTTACCAATTTGATCTCACCAAGGATGCCAGAATTAATCACTTCAAAGATGGCATCCATGGAAGGCAGGAATCGGGTCCACATCGCCTCAAGAACAAAGAGGTTCTTGCTCGCTGCTAGATCTTTAATCTCTTGCGCTTCGCGAGCGTTGATTGTGAATGGCTTCTCTAAGAGGAGATGCTTGCCGGCATTGAGCGCGAGGAGTGCATGTTGATGATGCCAAGGGTGGGGGGTAGAAACATAGACAACATCTACCTCGGGATCATTTACGAGGGCTTCGTAAGCTTGATGGCGATTTGGAATACCGAATTTATCCGCAAACTCGTTGGCCTTTGCTAAGTCACGCGCACCAACTGCCTGAATCGTTATCCCTGCAATTCTGAAATCACCGGCGACCGCTGTAGCTATTCCGCCCGCACTTAAGAAACCCCAACGTAGTCCACTCATATGCCCAACGCCTTCTTTCCTAATTCAACAGCTGCAAAATGTGCAGCTTCAGGTGTAATCCCAAACTCACTTACAAGGCGATTGTAAGCGTTATCCATCGTCAAAGTGCTCCCTGCCAGGGAACCATTGGTGGCAAGCGTGGCCACCCCATCGGAAACCTTTACATCAAGTTCGCCTATCTTGTAGTTCCCATCAGCTCCACCCGCGGCAGACATAGCATCGGTAATTAAGATGATGCGGTTTGGTGCCACATTGAGAAGCAGTTCCACTGCAGAGTGATTTACGTGTACCCCATCCAGAATAAGTTCAAAGTAAATATCTGGATTAACCAAGATCGCGTTTGTAATGGTTGCGGTGCGGTGATCTAACTCTGGCAAAGCATTGAACATATGCGTAACAACGCTCGCGCCAGCATCTATGGCGCGCACCGCTTCCTCGGCGGTGGCATTGCTATGCCCAATGGCAACTGTCACTCCGACACTTCGTAGATAAGAAATTGCATCTAGAGCCCCGGGCAACTCAGGGGCGAGAGTTACCATCCTGATATGACCTTCACCTGCCTCTATTAAACTCTTTACTTCATCCAACTTAGGCTCTCGCAAAAGTTTCGGATCATGCGCTCCACATTTAGCGCTCGATAGGTACGGTCCTTCAAGATGTATACCCGCGATACTTTTATCGCCAACAAAGGGAAGCAGGTTCTTGATTTGTGATTTAAGAGTCTCTATAGGTTCAGTGACAAGGCTTGCAATTTGAGTTGTTGTTCCATGTGCCTGGTGGGTAGCCAGAGCATGCGCTACGTGATCAGGATTTGGGTCGCTAAAACTAAACCCGCCACCACCATGAGAATGAATATCTGTAAATCCGGTGATCATGAAGCAGCGCCTTCAAGAAGATCTAGTGCAATGATTGCCGAACCAATTGTTCCTGCGTTAGCTCCATAATGAGCAATGAGAAACTCTGGTCTACGTTGAAAGGTTAATCGATCAAAAACAATTGTTTTAAGCGGTTCTATCAATGCATCTCCAGCTTGCGATAGTCCGCCTCCAAAGATAATTGCTTCCGGCGCTAAAATTGTAATCAAGTCTTCTAGTGCGATGGCCAAATAGGCGAGGGCTTGTTCCCAAACCTGCCACGCATGATCATCACTTCTAATACGTTTTAAGATCTCCTTGGCTGAGATGCTAAATCCAGTTCTTCGCTGATATTCACGAGATATTGCAGATGCAGAAGAGATGGTTTCTAAGCATCCAGATAGACCGCAGACGCAAGGAAGATCGTGACCAACGTTCAGATGACCGATTTCACCGGCATAACCATCGCTGGTACGGATCTTTCCATCTATAACAAGTGCAGCGGCAATGCCGGTACCGATCGGGATAAAGATAGATTGTTGGAACTCTCTCGCCGCTCCGGAACGTAATTCAGCAAGTGCACCTACTCGCACATCGTGGCCGAAGGCGACTGGAAGTTGAACTTCGCGTGCCACAATTTCTCGAATGGGTAAATCTTTCCAACCCAAGTTTCCGGTCCAACGACTGATGCCCTCTGATTCAGAGAGAGCTCCTGGTACTGCAAATCCCACAGCGCTTACGGGATGAACCTTGGAAAGTTCGGTAACTATTGCAGCAATCGTCTTGGCGGTTTCAACTCCAGATATATCGCTTTGCGGAGTTGGCCTTGATGACGTTGTTACTACTTCTAAATCTTGTGAGACCAATGCGGCCTTGATGGATGTGCCACCCACGTCAACTGCGGCGACATATTTCATCTGCACACTTTAGTTGAGTATTACTTCAATATGATTGAGCGCGACAAGTTACGAGGATAATCAGGGTTCATTCCCTTACCTCGAGCAAGCGCAATCGCAAGGCGTTGTGCCTTTATCAAGTGAGCCATTGGATCTAAAGTGCTCGATTCAAAACTTGCACCTGTCTGAGCAATATCCGAGATTAAATCGGCCTCAATCTCACCAAAGGCCCATACCGCTCTTCCGGGCTGTGAAATAGAGAGGGGTCCGTGGCGATAATCCATCGCAGGATAAGCCTCTGCCCAAAATTGAGCGGCTTCACGTGTTTTGAGCGCCGCTTCTAACGCCAATCCAATAGTCCAACCAGCGCCGATATAAGTGATCTCATCCATGGTGGGGAGCTCTCCCAAATCCTCGGCGAGAGCGATTTCGGCCTGCTTTGAGAGTTCGACCAAATCTGTGCCAAATTGGGTGCGAAGTAATCCGAGGGCGGCGGTAGCCCAGCGGGTCTGAACAACAGATTTTTCATCTGCAAAATCCATAACGATGGAGTCCGAGGCCAACTCAGTCACGGGAGAGCCATGAACTGCGGTGAGAACAACGGTCGGGACCTTACCCTTCAAATTTCGAAGTAAGTCAATAGTCTCTGTGGTCGTACCGCTTCGGGTGATCGCAACGACACGATCATAACTCCGCGAGTAGATGTATTCAGAGGCGGTGAAATAGTGGGATTCACCCTGTCCGGCTGCCTCACGGAGGCTGGCATAAGCCTGGGACATGAACCAGGAGCTGCCACAGCCAACAACGGCAATACGCTCACCTGGTTTAGGGAGCAGATGCGCCACAGATGGGGCGAAAGCGGCCGTTTTACGCCAAATTTCGGGCTGACTGGCTATTTCTACATCGGCATGGAACTGGACTTCATTGTTCATGCCTGCACCGTAGGGCTAGATAAGGGGGCAAGTCAAGAAAATTTGAGCGATTTTGACTATTTCTGTCAAATAACAACAAATTTATGCAAAAATGCTTGACTTACGGTCCAGAAGGTAGTGGAGTGTGCTCACCGTTAGGTCGGAGTTCTCCATGGACGTAAAAGTCGCTCCGACCCAACCATCACCCGGAGACCGCCGGGCCTACAGGCAAAGGATGTACTACATGAAGAGAATGACGCGCGGAGCAGCAGTTACATCTGCCCTTGCTCTCGCTGTAACCATGGCCGTCGGGATCACCCCGTCACATGCCGCAACCACCCTCACCATGATCGCCGCCGATTACCCTGGCGACGGACATACGCAGCAGGCACAGTGGAATGATTTCGCTACTCGCTTCCACGCCGCGAATCCAGATATCACAGTCAATGTGACTGTAAAGAGCTGGAACGACATTGATCAATATGTAGCCACCCAGATTGCTAGTGGACAGACCCCTGACGTTGTTAACAAGGGTGACTACTCAGCTCCTGCCGCTGCAGGCTTGCTCTATCCTGCTTCAAAGATCGTTTCTCCATCAACACTGGCAGATATCCTTCCTACATTCTTGAACAACTCAAAGTACAACGGCGTTGTTTATGCACTTCCTGATCTCGCCTCTGCTCGTGCTTTGTTCTACAACAAAGATCTCCTGGCAAAGGCCGGCATCACAAAGCTTCCTACTTCATGGTTGTCACTTACAACTGACCTTGGAATCATCCATCGTAAGTTGAAGGGCATCTACGGATACGCAATTCCTCTAGGACCTGAGGAGGCACAAGCAGAGTTCAACATTTGGGCTGGCGGTAACGGCGGTTCTTACTATGACTATGCAACCTCGAAGTGGGTTCTCAATTCACCTGCAAACATTGCAACCGCAACCTACCTACAGAGTTTGGCAACAAAGGGTTACACCGAGCCAAATCCAGAGAAGTGTGATCGCACAGCATGTGCTCAGGCACTCTTTGCTGCAGGTAAAGCTGTATTCATCAACGGTTCCGTATTCTTGGGAAGCTGGTTGAAAGCCAATGGCGGAGCCGCTATCAATTACGGCACCGGCTCATTCGTATCTAACACTGGGCACAAGCCAGTAACACTTGGCGTTCAGGATTACTTCACCGCTTACAGCAAGAATGGAAACCAAGCAGCAATTCAGAAGTGGATGGATTTCATCTACCAACCTGATAACTATGCGAAGTTCTTGACTGCTGCAGGTGGATTCATTCCTGCAACTAAGTCTGCCGGCGCAAAGGCTGCAACAGATCCAGCACTTGCTCCATTCATCAAGTTGCTTCCAAATGCTGTCTTCTATCCAGGAGACATTGCATCATGGAACTCAGTCAAGGGTCAGATCCAGCAAGGTATCGGTCAAGCAATTACCGGAAACCCTGCAACTGTCCTTGGTCAACTAGAGACAGCTGCGGCAGCGGCCAAGTAATAACGAGTTAGGTATTGGGGGTTCGCAACGTTGCGGACCCCCAATATTATTAATGTAACGAGCAGCCATCATTGAGATCTCCTTCCAGGGTAGAAAGTAGGAATTCGTTGAGCACCGTTTTCGCGCGAATACGCAAAGGTCCGCTCCCCTGGATCAGTCCAGCGATAGCAGTAATTTTCTTAATGGTTTTGTATCCCGCTTATACAATGATCAAGACCTCATTTATGAATATCGATGAGACCGGCACCTCGCATGGTTTTACTGGTCTTAGCAATTACAGGACCCTCTTTAGAAATCCAAATCTCTCCGCAGTACTGGAACGTACCGTTATTTGGACAATCACGACCGTCGTTATCACGGTCTTGATCTCACTTCCGGTAGCTCAAATCCTGCACGCCAAATTTCCAGGTCGTCGCTTGGTTCGATATGCATTGATCGTTCCTTGGGCCGCTTCGGTTGTAATGACTTCAACCTCATGGCTTTGGATTCTCAATGGTTACTACGGAATCCTCAATCGAATTCTGATCAGCCTAGGATTAATCCAAGATCAAGTTCAATTCTTGGGCAGTCCAACACAGTCGTTCGCATGGCTGATAGTGGTGGCAATATTTGTGTCGGTGCCTTTTACAACGTACGTAATACTTGCAGGACTTACAACTATTGGCGAAGACATACTCGAGGCTTCAACTGTTGATGGTGCATCTGGCTGGCAACGTTATCGAAATATTATTTTTCCTCTTCTACGTCCCGCACTACTAATAGGCATGGTTATCAATCTCATTAATGTCTTCAACTCATTCCCCATCATCTGGGTTATGACGACTGGTGGACCTGGTTACTCAACTGATACCACTACTACCCTAGCTTATAAAATTTCATTTAGAAATGCCGATATCGGACAGTCTGCCTCAATGGCCACGATTAACTTTGGAATCATCCTTCTCTTCATTGTCCTGTTCCTCAAAGTTTCACGATGGAGGGATGATTCATAATGGCAACCGCAATAGTTAAATCTCCTAAGCGCAAACTCACTGGTCGAAAAGTCACCCTCACCATTTCAGGGTGGACTATCGGCTTAATATTTTTAGCGCCTTACATCGAGATGATGATCACCTCCATTAAATCTAAATCAGAGATTTTGGCGATTCCGACCACATACCTGCCACACCACTGGACCTGGTCTAACTACATCACTATTTGGAAGCAGTTACCGCTGGCGCAATATCTTCGCACTAGCATCGTGGTCTCACTCAGCGCGACCGTACTTGTCCTCTTGCTTGCTGTACCTGCTGCTTATTTCGTTGGACGCAACAAATTTAAAGGTCGGACCGCATTCCTCTTACTCGTGCTCGTAACTCAAATGTTCTCTCCTACCTCACTTGTGATCGGTATCTTCCGCGAAGTTATTAGGTTCCATCTTGTTAATACCTGGATGGCCCTGATCTTGGTTTATGCCGCCTTCAATATGGCATTTTCTATCTGGATCCTCTCCAGTTTCTTTGCCAGCATCCCAGTAGAGATCGAAGAGGCGGCTTGGATTGATGGGGCGACTCGTTTGCAGGCTTTACGTCGCATCATTCTCCCAATTGCACTTCCAGGACTTGTTACTGCCTTCATCTTTACCTTTATCTCAGCCTGGAATGAGTTCGTTATAGCTCTGACAATCGAGAGTTCACCTGCCCACCAGCCACTCACAGTTGGACTTGAATCTCTTATTGGTCAATATCAGGTGCAATGGCAGTACTTATTTGCTGGCTCCTTAATTGCTATCGTTCCAGTTGTGATCCTCTTCGCCCTTATCGAGAAGTACCTAGTGAGTGGGCTTACAGCAGGTAGCGTGAAGTGAACCGCCAATCCAGACTCAATGCGATCCTTGAGTTATTGGTTCGACATGGCAGCCTGGAAGTCGATGAAGCCGCGCTCTCACTACACGTCTCATCCGCCACAATCCGAAGAGATTTTGACACTCTCGCAGAACAGCAATTACTTAATCGCACTCACGGTGGTGCAGTAGCAACTGGAGGTTCCTTTAAATTACCTCTCACCTACAAAATTGCTAGGCAAGAGGATGCAAAGAAGAGAATTGCAGCAGTGGCCGCAGCAATGGTTGAACTTCATCAAGTAGTTGGCTTGAACGGTGGAACAACAACCACCGAAATCGCACGAATGCTGGCATCTTCTCCCACCTTTGCTCCTGGTTCAGTCGGGGATCCTCCAGCACTTACCGTTGTCACAAATGCTCTCAACATTGCTACGGAGTTAACGGTCCGCCATCAGATCAAGATTGTGGTCACAGGTGGAGTGGCTCGTCCACAGTCCTACGAGCTAACAGGACCTTACGCAGAACAAGTACTTAACGATGTGGTTATTGATATCGCCTTTGTTGGAGTTGAGGGACTCGATCCACATGTAGGTGCTACTGCAAGACATGAAGACGAGGCGAGAGTAAATCAACAAATAGCCGCTAGAGCTGCACGAGTCGTAATTGTGACCGACTCTTCTAAATTTGAACGTCGTGCTTTTGCCATGATCCGCACACCTGACCAAATAGATACCATCATTACCGATGAAGGAATCTCCGAAAAAGCCGCAAAAATCCTAGAGAGCGCCGGTGTAAAAATTGTCATCGCTTGAAATAATAAAGAGCCTCAAAAAATCCGGTACCGCCATCGGTGCTTTCAATGTGATCTTGTTGGAGCACGCTGAAGCAATCATCTCGGGAGCGCAAAACGCACAATTACCTGTGATTCTGCAAATAAGTCAGAATGCGATTAAGTATCACGGAGCCCTTGAACCAATTTCGCTCGCGACACTCTCATGTGCTGCGGCCGCCTCTGTTCCAACCTCAGTTCATTTGGATCACGCCGAAAATACTGAACTGATTCGCCAAGCATTGGATTTAGGCTATGACAGCATCATGTTTGATGGTTCCAAATTGGAGTTTGCAGAGAACGTTCGAACCTCTAGAGAGATGACGGAGTTGGCTCACAAATACGGTGCGACCATCGAGGTCGAATTGGGTGAGATTGGCGGAAAAGATGGAGTCCACGCCCCTGGCGTTCGGACAAATCCATCTGATGCCAAATCCTTTGTTGAGGAGACAGGAGTTGATCTTTTAGCGGTAGCGGTAGGTTCATCTCACGCAATGACTAGTAGAGATGCTCAACTTGATTTTGAACTGATTACGCAGATTCATGCAGTTGTACCAGTACCACTCGTCCTACACGGATCATCAGGTGTGAGCGATCCCGATCTGCAGAGCGCTGTACGCGCTGGAATGAGCAAGATAAATATTGCAACTCATCTCAACCACGTATTTAGTGACTCGATTAGGTCGACGCTAGCGGGCGATCCAAAGCTTGTAGATCCGCGCAAATATGTCGGCGTAGGTCGCACTCAAGTTGCTCTTGAAATCACCAGACTGCTGAAACTACTGAATCTAGAATAGTCTTACGGTGTGAGCCAGAGCCCTGACGCAATCGTCATCGGAGCGGGAATCATCGGTGCGACGACCGCTCTCTCACTAACAAACGCTGGATTAAGAGTATTGGTGCTTGATCGCGGTTCTGTGGCAAGTGGAACTACCAGCGCCGGTGAAGGAAATATTCTTGTCAGCGATAAAGAGCCGGGAGCCGAGCTTAATCTTGCCCTTCGATCACGCGATGCTTGGTTTGAGCTTTCAGATGATATCGGTGGCGGTTTTGAACTCGAGGCCAAAGGTGGAGTAGTTGTTGCCGCTAGCAATTCAGGCGGCTTGCAAGAGCTCACCGCAAAGCAACGTGCGGCTGGAATCGATGCCCGGGATGTAACGTCTGCAGAACTCTGGGATCTTGAACCTTACCTCTCTCGAGACATCACTGTTGGTGCCTTCTACCCACAAGATGCACAGTGCCAACCCATGCTCGCTGCAGCGAGAATCCTGCAAGCTGTAAAGAGGCGCGGTGGTGAAATTATTACGGGCGCCGATGTGCAAGAAATCCAAAGCCAGCATGGTGTGGTTAGTTCCCTAGTTACCAACAAAGGAAGTTTCAGTGCGCCAGTTGTCATCAATGCCGCAGGGACGTGGGCGGGCTCGATCGCGCGCTCGGCTGGTTCTGATCTTCCTATAGCGCCACGACGAGGTTTCATACTGGTTTCAGTTCCGACGCCACACAGGATCTTCCACAAGGTTTATAGCGCTGACTATGTCGCAAATGTGGCAAGCGGAGATGCTGATTTGCAGTCAAGTGCAGTCGTTGAAGGCACCCAAAGTGGAACGATTTTGATTGGCGCATCTAGAGAGCGCGTCGGTTTCAAAGAGGGAATTGATTACTCAGTTGTTCGTATTCTGGCTCGTCAAGCGATCGAACTATTTCCGTTCTTATCTGATGTGCAATTGATGCGGGTCTATCGTGGATTTAGACCTTATGCGCCTGATCATTTACCAGTAATAGGTCAAGATTCACTGATTAAGGGACTGTGGCATAACGCGGGGCATGAAGGAGCCGGCATTGGTCTAGCACCAGCGAGTGCACAACTACTTACTGACACGATCTTGGAACGGAGTTCATTCATGAGCGCCGCCTCATTTGCGCCATCAAGATTTTTGACGGTAAGCAGCTAATGATCACTTTTACATATGAAGGTCTACCTCTAGAAGTAGAACCTGGAATCTCAGTCGCCGCTGCGCTCATCAAGCATGGAGAGAGAGTCACAAGGTTCACTCGATTTAACTCTAAGCCCCGAGGAATCTTCTGCGGTATAGGTGTCTGTTTTGACTGCTTAATTGAAGTGGATGGCCAGCCAAATCAACGTAGCTGCATCACAACGGTGAAAGAGGGAATGGTCGTGAGGGTGCAGCATGGAAGCTAGATATCAGGTTATTGTCTTGGGCGGTGGACCTGCCGGTCTTAATGCCGCAAAGTACGCAGCTAACTCTGGGTGTGAAGTTGGACTTATAGATGCCGGCACTCGGCTAGGTGGCCAATACTGGCGACACACTGGTCAAGAAGATTTCGATCAATCGGTTCATCACGACTTTGATCAGGGATCTCTCTTGATGGATGCGGTACGAGCTAATAAACGTATAACTATTCACAGCGATACAAATATCTGGAGCGCATCGATCATCAATGATGAGGTTGTCCTTCGAACAAAAGCTGGTGCTTTCATCACGCAACGGTTGATCATTGCAACCGGAGCTTACGATCGTTCACTTCCCTTTCCGGGATGGGATATACCCGGCGTTATGGCTGCAGGGGCAGCGCAATCGCTACTTAAGGGACATGGCGTCCTGGCCGGCAAGAGGATCGTTGTTGCCGGAACTGGTCCATTCCTGCTGCCTGTCGCAACTGGTTTATATACCCACGGCGCGACTGTAGTTGGCTTACTTGAGGCATCTGCCAAGTATTCATGGGCAAGGAACTCAGTTGAGCTTCTGCGAAATCCGTCAAAGGCTCTCGAGGGTCTCGGCTATCTGATGGAACTGCGAAAAGGAAAAGTTGCAGTGCGCTTTCGGCAGGCAGTTATTGCAGCGCATGCTGGCGCAGATGGATTACTTGAGTCCGTAACGATCGCAAATATTGATTCGGAGTGGAAGATCCGCTCAACCTACAAACTCTCATGTGATGTCGCAGCCGTCGGGTGGGGTTTTACCGCAGATACCGCTATCGCCTCATCTCTGGGCCTCGCATTAGAGGTGGATGCAACAGGTTCTGTAACGGCTTCTGTAAATGAGAATCAGCTAGCTAAGCAATCCAATAGCGCAATACAGATATATGCCGCAGGAGAGCTCACGGGAATTGGCGGTTCAGACCTGGCTCTCGTTGAAGGCGCAATTGCTGGATTATCTGTTGCAAATTCAACTCGTGACCTAAAGGTGCTTAAGAAGAGGCGCAAAAAATTACGTCGCTTTGCCCAAACGTTAACAAAGGTCTATCCCGTGCTTCCAGGGTGGAATAGTTGGTTAACTGGTGATACAACCATCTGTCGTTGTGAGGAAATCTCGTATTCTGATATCAAAGCTGCACAAGAAGAGTTTGATGCCAGCGATGCTCGCACCATAAAACTAATGACGCGATGCGGAATGGGGTTGTGCCAAGGACGCATCTGTGGTCGCGCGATTGCTGACATTATGGATAGCCCGACGCATGAGCGAATTAATTCCGCGGCGAGACCAATTCTCTCGCCCATCACCCTTGGTGAAGTTGCTCAAGAGGGATTATTGTGACGCCATGACAAATCCTTCTCGCACTGAAAAACCTTGGCATGGAATTTTGACCGCAACAGCAACTCCATTCACTTCTGATCTTGCAGTCGACTTCGATAAATATGTTGAGCATGTGCAGTGGTTAGCTGAGAATGGAACTCACGGTGTTGTGACCAATGGTTCACTCGGTGAGTACCAAGTACTCACTGCTGAAGAGCGAGCCAAGATGCTTGAGACAGCGATTTCTGCGGCGCCGAATGGGTTTCATGTCGTAGCAGGCGTTGGAGCATATGGAGCTGCAGAATCTCGCCGCTGGGCGGAACATGCTGCCGCCGCGGGTGCTGGAGCGGTAATGCTTCTGGCTCCAAATGCCTATCGGGCAAATGATGATGAGGTTGTAGCCCACTTTAAAGAGGTAGGAAAAGTTGGAATTCCAATCATCGCCTACAACAATCCCTTCGATACTAAGGTAGATCTACTTCCTGATTTGGTTGCGCGTATCGCCGATGAAGTTCCTAACGTTGTCGCAATTAAAGAGTTCACTGGTGATGTAAAGCGAGTCTGGCAGATTCACCACCGAGCTCCTCGCATTGAAGTCTTAGTAGGCGCGGATGATGTGATGCTTGAACTTACAACTGCTGGTGTTGTCGGATGGATCGCCGGTTTTCCAAATGCCTTTCCTAAAGAGTCATCTGAACTTTATAACTTGGCGCTCTCTGGAAAATATGCAGAGGCCGCTCCCATCTATGCGGCGGTACACGAACTTTTCAACTGGGACTCTCGCAAGGAGTTTATTCAAGCGATCAAACTCTCGATGGATATCGTTGGACGTTATGGTGGACCAACGCGCTTGCCTCGTCTTCCACTTCCAGCAGCGGATGAGGCGAAGGTCCGGGCCGACACTGCTCGTGCAATCGAATTCTTTAAGAATCGCTAAATGACAACCCTTCGTTCGGTACAGACGGTCGAGTCACATACCGAAGGAATGCCCACGCGTGTCGTACTCTCCGGCATTGGTGAAATTCCAGGTGCGAGCGCCTTCGAAAAACGTGCATATTTCATGGAGCACATGGATCATCTGCGCCAATGGTTAATGTTTGAGCCCCGCGGACATAGCGCGATGAGCGGTGCAATAATCCAAAAGAGCACTAGACCTGATGCAGATGTCGGAGTTATTTACATAGAGGTCTCCGGCTGTCTGCCTATGTGTGGTCATGGCACGATTGGTGTGGCGACGGTCCTTGTTGAAAAGAAGTTAGTAGCCGTAGTAGAGCCTGTAACCACTATCCGACTAGATACTCCAGCGGGATTAGTAGTTGTTGACGTTGCGGTTCGTGAAGGCAAAGCCCAATCTGTAACGATTACAAATGTCCCATCGTTTTTATATCAACGCGATCAGGTTGTAAATGTTCCTGGGTATGGCGAGATCACCTACGACATGGCGTATGGTGGAAACTTCTATGCCATAGTCCCCATTGAGCGCGTGGGGATAGCTTTTGAGCGTCAGAATGGTGCCAAGTTCCTTGAGGCTGGACTCGCAATATCAGATGCAATAAATGAGCAGAATCGCCCGGTCCATCCCGAAAATCCCGAGATCGCGATCTGCCACCACATTGATTTTGTTACACCTGGTGATGAAGCGCTCCACTGGAAAAATGCGATGGCGATATATCCGGGCTGGTTCGATCGGTCGCCCTGCGGCACTGGAACGAGTGCCAGATTGGCACAGTTGGTAGCGCTCGGAACCTTCAAAGATAACGACGTGCTTATCAATGAGTCTTGGATTGGCTCTCGCTTCGAAGGACGAGTGAAGTCACACACCACCGTTGGGCGATATCCCGCAATAGTTCCCACGATTACAGGTCGTGCTTGGATTATGGGTGAGGCAACCTGGATCCTGGATTCAAGCGATCCCTTCCCTGATGGATTCGTTGTTTAAGCCCATTAAACTCTCTTTATGAACAAAATTCCCGACCGCGCTCCTGGCACCCAATCGCATGACATCCCGAAGGGTGAGGCTCTTTCAGAGTTTATGTCGCAAGGTTGGGCCGACTCTTCTCTGGAGAATGTGCAGGCGGCAGAAGTTGTTAAATACGCGGCTATCCGTCGCACAAAATTGTCTTCCCTTTATCCTGGAGTGCGACTAGTAATTCCCGCCGGAACTTTCAAGGTTCGTAGCAATGACACTGATTACAAGTTTCGAGTTCACTCTGCGTATGCATATCTAACGGGAATCTCGGCATCTGACTCAGTTCCAGATTCCGTTCTGGTCCTAGAACCAACTGAAATTGGCCACGAAGCAATTCTCTACACCCACCCACGTTCTCCGCGCGATACCTCTGAGTTTCACTCAGATCGTAGACATGGTGAGTTCTGGATTGGCCGACGCCTCTCTCCACGCGAGACGGAGCTGCGTTATGAGATCGCGGTTCGACACATCGATACGCTGCCTGAACTTCTCTCTGATGAGGTCGAAACTTTAGCAATCCGCGGTGAAGATCCAATTGTTGATTCATTAGTGGAAAGACATAAGAAGCGCGAAGCGAAATTAGTCAGTGTAATTTCAGAGATGCGTCTTATTAAAGATAGTTATGAGATTGCGGAATTGCAGAAGGCGATCGATATCACCGCACGTGGATTCAACGACATGATTCAAGCCTTTCCTGCTGCTACCTCTGTTAAGCGTGGCGAGAGAATTATTGAGGCCGCCTTCTATGGTCGAGCCAGATTAGAAGGCAATGAGTTGGGATACGACACCATCGCAGCAAGTGGAGCTCACGCATGTGTACTTCACTGGGTGAAGAACGATGGAGATGTTCTGCCAGGAGATCTTATTTTGATCGATGCCGGTGCCGAAGTAGAGTCAATGTATACAGCTGATATCACTCGCACAATTCCAGTAAATGGAAAATTCTCTCCAGCACAGCGCAAGATATATAACTTGGTTTATGAGGCGCAAAAGGCAGGAATTGCTGCTGTAAAACCTGGAGCAGGTTGGTTCGATTTTCATAATGCTGCGAGTGCGGTATTGGCAAAGGGGTTAGAGGAGCTCGGAGTTCTGCCTGGAACCGCAGAGGAATCACTGGCAGAGGATGCTGGCTTTCACCGTCGCTGGACTGTCCATGCCACGGGACACATGTTGGGACTCGATGTGCATGATTGCGCTCAGGCTCGGCATGAGAGCTATAAAGGTGCCGTACTTCAAGAAGGAATGGTTCTCACGGTAGAACCCGGTCTCTATATTCAACCTGACGATCTCCTCTTTCCCGCTGAGTACCGTGGCATCGGTGTCCGTATTGAGGATGATGTTCTGGTAACTAAGAGCGGCGCGCAAGTACTTAGTCGCGCTCTTCCTAGCCATCCTGATGAGGTCGAAGTTTGGGTTGCTAATCTGCTTCGCTAAATCGAATTACCGATAGCAGCAGCACCTACTCCTAGGATGAGAGTGCAGGCTAGGTAACCCCACGCAACTCCATGCTTCTTTGATCTAAAAAGATCGTGCGTCTCAATGGCAAAGGTGGACCAGGTTGTGAATGCACCTGCAAATCCGGTGCCGAAGAGGTATCCAATATCTGCGGAGCGATGAACGGTAATTCCCAAAATAAAAGAACCTATTATGTTTATGAGAAGAGTCTCGATTGGGATGTGGTTCTTGGCGTTTCTGCGTAAATACTTATCCAATAAATAGCGCGACGGAGCCCCTACTCCAGCACCCAGAGAAATTAGTAACGCTCTCATTTCTTCACCCAACGCTTATCGAGAAAGTCATAGGTCGCATAGACCAACAAAGCAGTTCCGACGATTGAAGCCAAGGCATAAGTGAGCAGGCCGTGGTAATTATGAGAGCCCAGATCCTGATTTATTTTTACGGCAAAGGCTGAGTAGGTCGTGAATCCTCCGCAGAAACCAGTTCCTAAAGCAGGTCTCCACCACCAGCGCGGACTTTCATGGTGCTTTATATATACAACGATGATCGTGAGAAGAATGGATCCCACGTAGTTGACCATCAAGGTTGCCCAGGGAAATCCGGGTTCAACAATTGCTAACGAAACTCCCCACCTGGAGAGTGAGCCAACAATTCCGCCGAGTGAGACAACGGAGAGTTTTTTTAGCTCCAATTTCTCTTTGAGGTGAATCTTGAGCCTGCACCTGAGACCAAACTAATGATGATGGAGGCGAAGATTGCAGACCAGAAAGATTTGATGGTGAGCGCGCTGCTGATGTGAGTTGTTACCTCAAGCATCGCGGCATTGATCACGATTAAAAATAATCCGGCGCTCAGAATGACGGCGGGAAGAGTGATCAACTTTAAGAAGGAACCCAAGAAGGTGTTAATGAGGGAGAAGATGAGGGCCACCCATAGGTAATCCCAGGCTCCGCCATGAACCTTTATTCCTGGCACCAATCCAGTTGCTGCCCATACTGCAAGAGCTAAAACACCCCAACGAACAAGTATCCTCATACTTAAAGGATACCGTCTCGCTTTCTGATAACCGAGCCAAGCCAGCGCAGTGGGTCGTACTTAACGTCAACAACCCGCTCCTTCATAGGGATGATTGCATTATCGGTAATCCGAATATGTTCTGGGCAGACCTCAGTACAACACTTGGTGATGTTGCACATGCCCAGGCCGTGCTCCTCTTGAGCGCTCTGTTTGCGATTACGCAGGGTATCGAGCGGGTGCATATCCAACTCCGCCAAGCGGATGAAGAATCTAGGACCGGCGAAAGATTTCTTGTTCTCTTCGTGATCGCGAATGACGTGGCAGGTGTTCTGGCACAAGAAACACTCGATGCACTTACGGAACTCTTGGGAGCGCTCGACATCGACCTGCTGCATGCGAGCCTCACCTGGGGCTAGATCTGCAGGAGGTTCATAAGCACGAACTTCCAGGGCCTTCTTATAGTTGAACGAGACATCGGTGACCAAGTCCTTGATGACCGGAAATGCGCGAAGCGGGGTAATGGTGATTACCTCATCCTCTGGGTAGGCAGAGATCTGAGTCATGCACGCAAGACGTGGCTTGCCATTGATCTCCATGGAGCACGAGCCGCACTTGCCGGCCTTGCAGTTCCAGCGAACAGCTAGATCACCCATCTGAGTTGCTTGCACGCGGTGGATGATGTCAAGAACAACCTCGCCGCTATTCGCTTCGACGGTGACATCTTGCAGGCCACCATCTTTATCGGTTCCACGCCAGATGCGGAGTTTGAGTGTGCGCGCCATTAGTTGGAACCACCTTTCGCAATTTCTTCTGGAGTCATGTACTTCTCGAGTTCATGCACATCAAAGAGATCGAATAGTTCTTTTGGAAGAGCAGGAAGAGGTTGTGCCTTGATGTTGACCTTCTCTCCATCAAAGCTGGCGATGTGGTTGACCTGACGCCAGGTTGAATTCATTCCAGGGAAATCATCGCGAGTGTGTCCGCCGCGTGACTCTTCACGCAACAACGCGGACTTTGCGGTGCTCTCTGCAACCAACAACATATTGTCGAGATCAAAGACCAGATGGAAACCAGGATTGAATCTCCGATCACCTGTAACGGAGATATTGGCACTGCGCTTACGAAGTTCAGCAATCTTTTCAATCGCCTCTTGAAGCTCTGCGCCAGTACGGATAATTCCAACGAGGTTGTGTGTCACCTCTTGTAGCTCTTGGTGCAACGAATACGCATTCTCTCCACCCTGGCTTACAAAGGGATGAGCGATCTTCGCTGCTGCTTTTGCAATGGTTTCCTCGCTCACTGGATTTTCACCATGCGACTTCACATATTCGGCTGCGCCTTTGCCAGCGCGGCGCCCAAATACCAAGAGATCGGTAAGTGAGTTTCCACCAAGACGATTTGAACCATGCATACCACCAGCAACTTCGCCGGCGGCAAATAGCCCATCAACACCTACTGCAGCTGCGCTATCAGGATCTACTTCAACTCCGCCCATTACGTAGTGACAGGTTGGACCAACTTCCATTGGCTCTTTGGTGATATCTACTCCAGCGAGTTCGTAGAACTGATGCCACATCGATGGCAGACGCTTCTTAATAACTTCGGCGGAGAGGCGCTTAGAAACATCGAGGAAGACTCCACCGTGTTCTGTTCCACGTCCGGCTTTAACCTCGCTGTTAATTGCGCGTGCAACTTCATCGCGTGGAAGCAACTCTGGCGGGCGGCGATTATTATCTTGATCGATATACCAACGATCTGCCTCAGCCTCATTGTCGGCATACTTATCTTTGAAGACATCTGGGATGTACTTAAACATGAATCGCTCGCCAAGAGTGTTGGTCAAAATTCCACCCTCACCACGAACCGATTCGGTAACCAGAATTCCCTTAACTGAAAGTGGCCAGACCATTCCAGTTGGATGGAATTGCAAGAACTCCATATCCACCAGGTTAGCTCCGGCCTTGAGTGCTAGAGCGTGGCCATCTCCAGTGCCCTCCCACGAGTTGGAGGTAATTTTGAAAGTCTTTCCGACTCCACCTGTTGCAATAACCACTGCAGGCGCTTCAAAGAGCACTTCGGCGCCATTTTCACGGCGGTATCCGTATGCTCCTGCAACCTTGCCATTCTCTTTGAGAATTTCCGTGATGGTAACTTCAGCAAACACCTTGATGTTCTTTTCAGGATCGCCAGTCTCGCGGCCATCCTTCTGCTGTAGCGCCACAATGCGTTGTTGCATTGTGCGAATAAGTTCCAGACCAGTACGGTCACCAACGTGAGCCAACCGTGGATATTCATGGCCACCGAAGTTACGTTGTGAAATCTTTCCTTCTTTGGTGCGATCAAAGAGCGCGCCCCATACCTCTAGCTCCCAAATACGATCTGGCGCCTCTTTAGCGTGAAGTTCAGCCATGCGGTAGTGATTAAGGAATTTGCCTCCGCGCATAGTGTCGCGAAAGTGCACCATCCAGTTATCTTTTTCGTTGACATTACCCATGGATGCAGCCGCGCCACCCTCAGCCATAACGGTGTGCGCCTTACCAAATAAAGATTTACAAACGATAGCGACAGATAAACCTGCCTCGCGTGCCTCTACCGCTGCACGTAAGCCTGCACCACCAGCACCGATTACGACGATGTCATACTTGTGACGTTCAATTGTGTTAGTCATGTCAGTCGCCTTTAGAAGAAGTAGAGGTTGCGGATGGAGTGACCAGAAACCTGGCGGACATAAAGATCTGCGAGCGCAACACCGAAGAGTGAGATCCAAGCAAAGTTCTGATGCTTGTGATTGAGAATCGAGACCCAAGTCCAAAGCTTGTAACGAATTGGATGCTTCGAGAAGTTACGCAGGCGTCCACCCACTGTGTGACGGCAGGTATGGCACGACATGGAGTACAACCACAAGAAGGTTGCATTTGCGAGTAGTACTAATGTGCCAACGGACATGTGGCCCCATTGACCCTTCTCATTTCTAAAGGCACCAATCGCATCAATAGTAAGGAATACGTTAAAAACGAGTCCGGCATAAAACGCGTAACGGTGACCATTTTGAATAATGAGAGGAGCGCGAGTCTCACCTGTGTACTTACCGTGCGGTTCTGCAACTGCACATGCAGGAGGGGACATCCAGAATGAGCGGTAGTACGCCTTACGGTAGTAATAACAGGTCATGCGGAAGGCCAACGGGAAGATCAAGATGAAGAGCGATGGCGAAACCGTCATTCCAAAGATGTGATACGTGCCGAAGATTGTTCCGATAAATGAAGGCGAACCTTTTACACACGCGGTCGAAAGACATGGAGAATAGAAAGGTGAGATCAAAGGTGCCGCAAAGTACTTTCCATTTTCGAATGCACGGAATGTCGCATAAACGATAAATGAGAGAAGTACGAAGACGGTGATCGCTGGTTGGATCCACCACTTATCTGTACGTAACGTGCGAGCGCTTAACTTTGCTCGACCCTCTGAGAAGACGCCATTGCCTGAGGTATCAATTGCCATGGGAGAAGTTTCGTACCAGAGCCCCATTAACGCTAGATAAGTACCTAGTTGGTAGGGGTGAAATCGCCCACAAGGGTAAAAAACGCCCGAATACGGGATAAAAATGGCGGAGGGCGTGGGATTTGAACCCACGAAGGTTTCCCTTGCCGGTTTTCAAGACCGGTGCACTCGGCCGCTATGCGAGCCCTCCGTGGGCAAACTTAGTGGCACACCTATACGGAGGCAAAATTGGTCAGACTGGAAGTTTGAGTAACTCCTCAATAACCATGGCTACCCCATCCATGTGGTGGGGTTCAGCCACGAACTTGGCATATTTAGGTGCATCGCGGTGGCCATCGACCATCGCCCATGAACGCTGCGGCCAGGCGAGCATCGAGAAGTCATTTGGGTTGTCGCCAAATGTCACGACATCTGCCGCGGTAAATCCCATCCGTGCGGTGAGCTTAGCTAGCGTCTGACCCTTGCTGACTCCGAGCGCTGAAATTTCAAGCAAAGATTCCCCGGCATTGGAATGTGTAATTGTTACCAGATCCCCGACCTCGCGCTGTGCAATCTCCAAGAGTTCGTCGGAGGTGTGTTCGAAATTGGAGCACCGCGCCAACATCTTAAATGCGGGTTGAACCAACTTCTCTTCAATGTATGTAACTGGAGAGTGATCGACTCCCACATCCCATCGTGGAACGTAAGCACTCTCATGATGAAATTCATTGCCATATTCAGTGGCGAAAGAGATTGAAGGCACTGCGCTTCGCATCCTTTTAACAAATTCAAATTGAGAGTCGATTGGTATCAACCACTCTTCAATTACCTTCTCATTAAGCAGGTCATAGTGCATCGCACCGTTTGCACAAATGGCATTACCGAAACCAAATGCCTCTTTGATTTCCGGCATCCAACGTGGTGGGCGACCAGTAACAAAGAATATTTCGATCCCTAATTCATGGGCAGCGGTAAATGCCTCGATGGTTCTATTAGTAATGCGCTCATATGAAGAGACGATCGTTCCATCAAGATCGGTTGCAATGACCTTTGGCCTGACACCTGCTACGCCGGAAGTAATCTGTCGACTCCTAAGAAGGGGCGAAGCGCAACGGGAACATTAACTGATCCATCTGCCTCTTGGTGATTTTCTAGAATCGCAACGATCATGCGTGGGATTGCTACGAGCGTTCCGTTGAGCGTCGCAACGGGTTTTGTGGATTCACCATCGCGATATCGAATATTCAATCTACGCGCTTGGAACTCAGTGCAGTTAGAGGTACTTGTAACTTCACGATATGCGTTTTGAGTCGGAATCCATCCCTCGATATCGAATTTGCGAATTGCAGAAGCTCCTAAGTCGCCGGAGGCAACGTCGATTACTCGATAAGGGATCTCCATTGCGTTGAGGAACTCTTTCTCCCATTGCAATAATTTCTGGTGTTCGGCGAGCGCATCTTTTGGCTCACAGAAGATAAACATTTCGACCTTATCGAATTGGTGCACACGAATAATGCCGCGGGTATCTTTTCCGTAAGTTCCGGCTTCGCGACGAAAACAGGTGGAATAACCTGCATATCGCAGAGGTAACTCCGCGATGACTTCATCCATGTGATAGGCAGCGAGTGGTACTTCGCTAGTACCAACCAGGTACATGTCATCTTCTTCTAGACGATAAACATTCTCTGCGGCTTGACCTAAAAATCCTGTTCCCTCCATCGCTGGAGGATTAACAAGTACTGGAGGAATAACAGGCGTGAATCCCGCCTTGGTTGCAGATGAAATCGCGTAATTAACCAGTGCGAACTCGAGCAAGGCACCGACGCCAGTCAAGTAATAGGAACGAGAGCCAGATACCTTCGCTCCGCGCTCTGTATCGATCGCCTTAAGAATCTTGCCGAGTTCGACATGATCTTTCGGTTCGAATCCAGCTTGAGAGAAGTCTCGTGGTGTACCGACATGTTCAAGCACGAGGAAATCTGCTTCTCCACCAACAGGCGCCTCTGGACTTATTAAATTATGGATTTGAAGTAGGGCTGCATCGGCCGCTGCCTCAGCTGCAGCTCGTGCGGCATCGGCCTCTTTAACTCGAGCTGACAATTCCTTAGCGCTCTCTAGGAGGGCGGCCTTCTCATCACCCTTGGCTGCACCTACAGTTTTAGAGAGGAGATTTTGTTCAGCACGGAGAGCTTCAAAGGTTGTTATTGCACTTCGGCGCGCCTCATCGAGTGCCAAGAGTTGATCTACGATCTCAACGCTCTCGCCTCGAACCTTTTGAGATTGGCGAACGCGCTCTGGATCATCGCGCAGTATCTTCAGATCAATCACGGGGTTAGCCTATCTATTTGTCGCTCGTGGATATGAACCGAGAACTCGAATGTCCTCGCAGATGGAGCGCAGGCCTTCGATAGCGAGCGCGACCGCAGCATCGCTCTGATGGCCTTCCACATCAATGATGAAGTGGTAGTGCCCCAGCTCGCGACCAGTTGGCCGGCTCTGGATAAAAGTGAGGTTCACATTATTTTTAGCGAACTCAGTCAGGATTTCTAGTAACGCACCTGCGTGGTCAATATCTATATAGGCGACTAGAGAGGTTCGATCATTTCCCGTTGGTGCTGGAACTTGTCCAGGCATGCGTGCCAGAACAAATCGAGTTACCGCTGCATCGTTATCACCGATATTTTCAGCGATCACGCTGAGTCCATACTTATCTGCGGCGATCTTCGCTGCAATTGCTCCGTCCCAATTGCCCTCTTTTAGCCCCTCCGCAGCGGCTGCCGTAGAGGGTGTTGTAATTACCTCGGCACCAGGGTATTCACGAGCAATAAATTGTCGGCACTGCGACTCTGCATGTGGGTGGGTCGCGATGCGAGTTATTTTTCCCGATTCATTTTCGGGAAGAACCATGAGAGCAAAACTCACCGGGATCGTAGTTTCAGCCACAATCTCTAAGGCCTGACCAGTGGCCAGCTCATCAAGGGTGCGGGCGACGACACCTTCGACGGAATTTTCAATGGGGACCAAAGCGAACTCCGCGCTTCCCGACCGAACCGCATCGAGAGCAGCGGTTACATTGGCATAAGGGACTAGGTGATCATCCTTAGTTGTGATGCCGATGAGGGCCGCTTCTGTAAAAGTTCCTGAGGGTCCAAGATAGGCATAGGTGCTCACTCGCCAACTCTAACTGAGTGAAATGAGTGCCCGAGAGGGGATTTGAACCCCTACATCCTTGCGAATACACGGACCTGAACCGTGCGCGTCTGCCGTTCCGCCACTCGGGCTTACTTATAAGAGGTTATCACCGTTAGGCTAAATCTATGAATCGCTCATTCAAGGTTATTGCGCGGAGCGAATTAGGACTTGTGCGCGATGGCAATGAAGATGCGGCTCTCGTCTCTCCTCAATTGGTTGCAGTCGCCGATGGCATGGGTGGCCATGCCGGTGGTGAGGTAGCCTCAAAGATAGCTATTACCTCTGTAAAAGAGTTGAGTGGAGTGCTCAGTGATCCAGCGTTAGATACCGAATCCCGCGAAGATCTCTTGCTCAATATCTCCTTCTCTATCGATCACGAGATCGCAACTGCAGCTAACTCCGATCGCAGCCTGCAAGGTATGGGAACGACGCTCACCGCGTTACACCTCAACGGTGAGCATGTAGAACTTCTACATATTGGAGATTCGCGCTGTTATCAATGGCGGGGCAAAAAATTAGTGCAACTGAGTTACGACCACACTGTTATGCAAGAACTTTTAGATCAGGGACGTCTAACTCCTGATGAAGTAGTTAATCACCCGCAGCGCTCATTGCTCACGCAAGCTCTTATCGGCGACTCTGGAATCGATCCTATTTTGCACCTCTTCGAAGCAAAGGTCGGAGATCAATACCTCTTATGCAGCGATGGATTGAGTTCGGTGCTCTCTGATCACGAGATCGCCACGATCATCAAGAAATCAGAACCACAGAAGGTCGTCGATCACCTCATAGATGCGGTGCATGAAAAAGGCGCTCCCGATAACGTCACCATACTTTGGGTAGAAATTGTTGAAGGATCTAATGAACCGAAGTTGGAACTTCTGGGAGCAGCACAGGTATGAACAACAAGATTTTCAATAGTCGCTACGAAATCGGAGCCATGATCGGCACTGGTGGAATGGCCGATGTTTATATTGCAGAGGATTTAAGACTTCATCGAAAAGTCGCCGTAAAGATATTGCGCAGTGATTTGGCGCGAGATCCAGCATTTGTCGCGCGGTTCAAGAAAGAGGCGCTCGCTGCTGGCGGTTTAAATAATCCAGGAATCGTTGCGGTCTTCGATTCAGGTGAAGATGGCGCGGATTCTTACATCGTCATGGAGCTTGTTAAAGGTCATACCCTGCGACAACTTCTGCAATCAGGTGCCGTGATCTCCCAAGATGAAGCTGTAAAAATTGTTACTGAGATCTTAGAAGCACTTGATTACTCACATAATCAGGGAATCATTCATAGAGATATTAAACCTGGAAATATCATGATTACCGAGTCCGGCAAGGTCAAGGTGATGGACTTCGGTATTGCACGAGCGCTGGATGATATTGGCGCAACAATGACCAATACATGGAATGTCGTTGGTACTGCGCAATATCTTTCACCCGAGCAAGCAACTGGTGAATATGCCGATGCTCGAAGCGATATTTATTCAGTCGGTTGTTTGATGTATGAACTATTAGTGGGGCGCCCTCCTTTTGTTGGCGATACTCCTGTCTCGATTGCTTTCCAACATGTCTCAGCTCCGCTCCCGGCTCCATCTGACATTAATCCTGATATCGATCCAAACCTTGAAACCATTATAAAAGTGGCACTTCATAAGGATCCCAACGATCGTTATCAAGATGCGGGCGCGATGCTTGAAGATTTACGTCGTGCTGTCCGCGGTGAGCAAGTTACAACCAAGATCAGAAGAACTAAGCCACGTCGAAGATTTATGTTGGTGGGTGGAGTAGTTGCAGCGCTCATTCTGATCGTTGGGTCAACTCTTCTAACTAAGACTCATTCACCTGCAACTCCATCTCTGCAAGTCCCTAATGTCGTCGGATTAACAGAAGCACAAGCACGCGCACTTCTCACTAACTTTCCCACGATTACAATTCAACCGGCTCCATCCTCAACAATTCCGAAGGGTCGAATTTCAAGCCAGCTCCCACTTGCCGATTCCAAAGTCATTCCTGGCAGCAGCATTACGCTGACCGAATCATCAGGAACGGGCAATACATCAGTACCAATCAATTTGATTGGGCTCTCACTTGCTGATGCTCGCAATGCTCTTACCGCCGCCGGACTCACTATTTCGCAAACCGTCTCGCAGGATTCAAACCAGTCACCAGGAACTGTTCTCAGTGTCAACCCTTCACCGGGCAGTATCTTGCAGGCTGGTACGGGCGTTATCTTGCAGATTGCGAGTGGAAGTTTGCAGGTTCCAAATCTTGTTGGTTTGACGCAAGTGCAAGCAATTACAACGCTGACTCAAGCTGGGTTCTTAGTGCGAACTGCAACCGCTTCTGATTCAACTCAGCCAAATCAAATTGTTTTAGCACAAGCCCCAGATGCAGGGACTACTCAAAATATTGGTAGCACCGTCACGATTACCGTAAACACTCAAACGAGTAATCCATCTCCGCAACCGTCTAATCCTTAATTAAGCGCGGATCACAACAGGAGATAAACCCTCTGAACGTGCGCGAGCGCCTACATCTCCACAACGCTCTAACCAATTGCCAAGCATTTGATGGCCATGTTCAGTAAGAACTGACTCGGGATGAAATTGAACTCCTGAAATTGGAAGAGTTCTATGTTCGATCGCCATCACAACACCAGAATCTGTCTTGCCCGTTACCTCTAATTCATAAGGCAGGGTTTGCGGTTCTATCGCGAGCGAGTGATACCTAGTCGCAGTAAACGGAGTTGGAAGATCCGCTAACAAACCATGGTTGGTGTGGTGGACTATTGAAGTCTTGCCGTGCAACAACTCTGGAGCTCGCGAGACAGTTGCACCAAAAGCTACCCCGATCGCTTGATGGCCGAGGCAGACTCCTAGTAGCGGCATCTGATGTGCTGCGGCATATTTAACGAGTTCGATACTTGCTCCGGCCGCCTCAGGAGTTCCGGGACCAGGCGAGATAAGGAGCCCATCGAAATTTTGGAGGGTCGAAAAATCCACCTCATCGTTGCGGATGACGGTGACTTCAGCGCCTAACTGACCGAGATACTGGACCAAGTTATAGACGAACGAGTCATAGTTATCCACGACCAGTATGCGAGCCATGGGGTAAGGCTACCTACTCTGGCGAATCGAGGTTTTCTAGATGCGGTTTTCAGGTTTGGATTTTCGGGATTGCTCTTATGGTGGTGTACCTTTTGCTCATGCCTAAGTCCAAGAGCCGCAAGAAGGATCCGGTCTACATTCCGGATGAGATTGCCCACCTGGCTCCACTGCCTAAAGAGAGCCCAAAGTGGCTCGCGCCTCTCATGTTGGCAGGCTTTCTAATCGGACTGGTCTGGATAGTTATCTACTATGTGAGCAATACCGGCTACCCAATCCCGCATATCGGGGCTTGGAACATGGTTATCGGCTTTGGCTTTATCGCTGCGGGTTTCACCCTGGCGACCAAGTGGCGTTGATTTAACCCGCTCAATTAACCCTCTAATTACCCACTAATTACACGGCTGTAATTCTCCACACCGTGGATAAACCCTGTGGAAAACTTCTGCTATTTCTCAGGAAATCCCCAGTCAACTAGAGAATCCTCTCATCTGTGCCCAGCTATGGGTATAGATACAGTTCCGTGGAGGATTAAGAAATGACCGCACTTAAAGAGAGAGTCACCGTGGCAGATTCATCTAATTCCAATTTGCAGAGAATTCTCGTTGTAGATGATGAGAGTTCCATCAGTGAACTAATAGCGACCAGCCTTCGTTTCGTTGGCTTTGATGTCCGGACAGCAGCGACCGGTTCGCAGGCCCTGACCATCGCCGAGGAGTTCAAACCCCACGCCTTAATCCTTGATGTAATGCTCCCAGACCAAGATGGCTTTGAGGTCTGTCGCCAACTTCGCTCCGAAGGTCATAGCGTTGGAGTTCTCTTTCTGACCGCCAAAGACACCGTTGATGACAAGATCGCAGGGCTGACCATCGGTGGAGATGACTATGTCACCAAGCCATTCTCACTTGAAGAGCTCGTTGCTCGTCTGCGCGCCCTTCTCCGTCGCATCGGTGCCGTTGAGGCAACAGTCGATGAAGAGAAGATCCGCTTTGCAGATCTAGAGCTCGATGAGGCAACTCATGAGGTTCGCCGCGCCGGCAACCTTATCGACCTCTCCCCTACAGAATTTCTTCTACTTCGCTATCTGATGATCAATGCAGATCGCGTAGTGAGTAAGGCACAGATCCTTGATCATGTCTGGCAATACGACTTCCGTGGCGATGCAGGCATTGTAGAAACCTACGTTTCATATCTGCGTAAGAAGATTGATATCTATGAGCCCGCACTCATTCATACTGTGCGTGGCGTCGGCTATCGAATGCGAATTCCTGCCGGAAACTAAGATAATTCTTTCACTATGAAGAAACTCCCTCTCTTCTCGCAATGGAGCCTGCGCAATCGCTTATTGCTTGCCACTGTGGTCGTGGCAGCAATCGGAATCGGTGCGTCAGATTTTGCAGCCAATGCCGAGTTACGGGGATTTCTTATTCGCCAGGTTGACTCTCAACTCTCAAGTATCGCTGGTGGAACTGTAGGTCGTTTAGTTCGAGCTGGAATTGATCCTAATTCTGATGACTCATCAACTACGCAATCACAAGACCAACCATTTCGAACAGTCAGTCCTTTGCGCGGCGTGCCTACCGCAACATCAGTAACTCTCCTAGATCCAACTGGTGTTGTCCTAGGTCAACTTGGCGGAGATATCTCGGCTGGAGGAGCGCAGGCCACTTTTAGTGGCATGACCCTTGCTCAAGTAGCAGCGACAAATGGAAAGCCCTTCACCGTTCATACATCTAATCCTGACTCCGAGACGCGCGCGGAGGCATTTGTATTACCTTCTGATTTGGGATCGGTGGTTGTTGCGGTCTCACTCTCGAGCGTTGATAAGACACTTCATGAACTGAGTTGGCTCTTCTTGCTGATCAGCATCGCAGTGCTCATCGTCATAGGTTTGGTCTCACGTTGGTTAATAGGAGTTAGTCTGCGACCATTGCTAGAAGTCGAGGTAACTGCCGCCGCGATTGCAGATGGAGATTTATCTGCCCGTCTTCCGGAGCTAAGACCGTCTACTGAGGTGGGTCGTCTCACTCAATCACTCAATATCATGTTGGGGCGCATCGAAGAATCCTTCGCTCAGAAGAATGCTTCAGAATCAAAACTTCGTCGATTCGTTGCCGATGCCTCTCATGAGTTACGAACTCCACTCACTGCAATCCGCGGTTTTGCAGAGTTACATCGCCAAGGCGCGGTTACCGGCGAAGAGAAGACTAAAGAGCTTGTAGGAAGAATCGAGAAGGAATCGATTCGAATGGGTTCACTCGTAGAGGATCTACTTCTACTTGCCCGCATGGACGAATCACGGCCACTTGCTCTAGAACCGGTCGACCTCACCCACCTGGTTGAGGAGTGTGTCGCATCTGCCCGAGCAGCGGGTCCCGACCATCCAATCACTGTAAATGTTCCCTCAGAGCTCTACGTTCTTGGAGATAACAAGAGAATTCATCAGGCTCTCGCCAATCTGCTGGCAAATGCTCGCACCCACACCCCACGAGGTACCCAGATTGAGGTAACTGCTACCTCCGATGAGCACGAAGTCACGCTCTCGGTTAAGGATTCAGGGCCAGGGCTCTCGGAGTCAGATCAGGCCAAGATCTTCGAGCGCTTCTTCAGAATCGATCCATCTCGCGCTCGCCACTCCGGCGAGGGAAGCGGATTGGGGCTATCGATCGTTGATGCTGTCATGAAAGCGCATGGCGGCACCGTCTCCGTCGAATCTAAATTAGGAGAAGGTGCCACCTTTACGCTGCACTTTCCAATTACAGCTTAGTTTGGGTAACCCAACTTAGAGCTTGAATCGCCTGTGCTGGCGTCCAACCACCTTTGTAAACCGGACTCTTATAAACGTTTGTGCTACTTCCCATGAAGTTAGCTAGTGTTTTAGAGATTGTGCCTGTAAAGGCAGGTAGCGTTCCGCTCACAAACCGCAAGTGTTGAGTTGAATCTATGATGGCGAATCCATCTGAGTGATCGATGTCGTATGTCAATTTCTCATACGGAGCCATCCAATCGGTTGCCGGAGGGTTTCCTTGAGGAATGACGTTTACCGAGTATCCAAGGAACTTCTCAATGGCGAGAAGATTTGGATTGATATCCCCAGTGCCTATTGGGTTTTTCTTCGCTAGATCAGCTTTAGTCAGGGTTGGAACAGTGGTTTTGCCTGCTGCGGTCCAAATTTGAAAATTTGCTCCTATCAATTTTGCATAAGCTAACAACCGCTTCGGTGAATCACGGTAAGGATCCACGTCGATGCCAATTACTTTGATTGAAGTATTTTTCGATTCTGATAGAGCCTGCTGAATCTTGAGCATATTGGCGGAGGTGAAGGGACAGGTATCTCCGCAGAGAGTGAGGAGAGGTACGAGTATTGCGGTACTGCCTTTTAATTCTGCAAGTGAGTGTTGCATCCCATTTTGATCGAGAAAGTTGGCTGCGAGGACATTTGCTGGAACAGAGACAGTTGTTGCAGTTCCCACAGAGCTTGGTGGCTGCGCTATGGACGCTGCATTTGCGCCAGTTGCCGTTAGTAGGGCGAGGGTCAAAGAGATTGGAATAACCAGGTATTTAATTCGGGTTTTCATAAACCATCCTTTAATAAGAAGTATGTGAAGCGTGAAGGAGTCGATCTATCGAAAGTGGTTCTAAACCACCAACTTGTAAGTGTGCGAGTTAGAAGAGAATTCTTAAATTGCGAAAAATGGTGGCGCTCTTAAAGCTCCCAATCTTCGACTTCTCGTAGAGAAAAATGGCGTTTGCTCTCCATATACGCCATAAACACCTTTGATTACTTCAATCTTGAGCTCAGATGGATCAACATTAAGGAATAGGAGAGCAATCTTTAATAATTTCTTCCCATAATTTTCTATCCCCGAAATTACAAAATAAGAGATAAACCCAAAAAGAAGATGGAAGCCAAGCATGCGTTCGTTGTTCATGATCATGCCACCGAGAAGAAAATGAACAGATAACTGAGCAAAAATTGCAAGCGTGGCTAAGCGAGGACCTTCTAGATTCCCTCTAGCGAAAAATGCGATCAGTCCAACCAGTACACCAGTCTCTACAAAGAGCTGCTTTCCAGATACAAACACTCCGCATCCTGCCATGTGGGCCAAAACCGCCGACAGGAGCAGGGTTGAGGCGACGAGCGTGGGTCGAACTGCCTGGATAAGGCGGGACTGAATGCCCATCTTCAATGCATTCCAGACATGGCGAAGTGAAGGCCTTTAGGGGGCGAAACAATCTTTGCCTTGAATGTAAGTGTGCTGAAACGGTTCTTTGAATCCTTCACATTAATTTGCATTGGAGCGCTACCGTCTAGTTGTAATTTTGTGGTCAATGCACCGAGCATGGCTCCTTGATATTTGTATCCCAACTTTTGAATGGTTCCAGGACTTACCGCAATATTTTGAAGAGGAATCATTGCGCTATCACCCTGGCACATATTGGAGTCATAAAAGATCATTGATGACCTAGCTATTGATGATCCGATACCAGTGATGTACAGGGTATGACTTGAAGTATTTCTCAAAGTTACCGTAAGAGCGGAATCAGCTCCCGCATTGGCGGTTGTGAGGGTCGCTCCAGTTATATCTAACCCAATTAATGTAGAAGTTGGTTGGGTAGTGGCCCAACTTGCGCCACCCTCACCGAGTGCTAACCAGACGAAAATTATCGCAACCACGAGGATTCGCTTCGTCATGCCTTCATCTTAGACGCCTAAGAGCCGTTAAGAAGGACGGATAACTCCTGGTGGGCACTTAAGAGTTCCCTCTCAGCTTTGAGCGGAGCCATTTCCTTCCATCGCGCGAAGCGTTGCAATCCGGGTTGCTAGTGGTGGGTGGGTAGAGAAAAGTTGGGAAGTCTTGCTGCCATCCAATGGAGACTCGATCCAGATATGTGCAACTGCCGTTGATTTCTGATGAACCACCGTGTTATCGGCGGCCAGAACTTCGAGTGCGCGCCGTAGACCAGTTGGGTTTCGCGTGAATGCAACGGCGGTTACGTCAGCGAGCGCCTCACGCTTACGCGAAATCGCCAGTCGTAGGAGTAGCGCTGCAAGTGGAGCCAAAATTAGAACGATCAGCGATGCAATCAATGCAAGAGGGTTTTGATCGTTGTTATTGTTATTGCGTCGATTACCGCCACCAAAGATCATGATGCGCAACATAAAGTCACTGAGTAGTGCAAGCGCTCCGGCTGTCGTCGCTGCAATAGCCGAGACCAAAGTATCGCGATTGGCAACATGTGCCATCTCGTGCGCGGTCACACCTTGTAGTTCTTCTCGATCCATCACGCGCAAGATTCCGGTTGTAAAAGCAATAACAGCATGGTCTTGATTTCTGCCAGTGGCAAAGGCATTTGGTGCGTTATCTTCCACAATCGCAATCTTCGGAGTTGGAAGCCCGGCGGCAATACAAACCTCTGACACTAAGTCATACAGCTGCTTATTATCTGCCTCTGTAACAATCTTGGCACCGGTCATGGTTAATACGATCTTGTCAGAAGTCCAGTAGGAGCCCCAGACCGAGAGCAGTGCAATTCCAACTGCAAACGGAACTACCCCAATACCTGTCTTACCAAAATAAGTTAGTAGCGCCCAAATAACAACCCCGACGAGCAGGGCCATACCAAAGAGAAGTTCCGTGGATTTAAGTTTGTTCGCCGATTGGAGTTTGCGAAAATCCATAGTTAGAACTTGACCTGTGGAGCCTTGCGATCTTGTGGATCATCAACTTCATAGAATGGGCGTGAAGTAACGCCTGCTGACTTCACGAATAGGCTGCTTGGAAATGTCTTGATCGCAGCATTTAAAGTCCGCACATTGTCGTTGTAAAACTGACGGGCGAACGAGACTTTATTTTCGGTGCTAGATAACTCCTCTTGAAGAGCTAAAAAGTTAGTGGATGCTTTGAGATCTGGATAATTCTCGGTAACTGCCAGTAGACCACGGAGCGCCTGCGTTAACTGGCCATCCGCGGCCGCCACATCGGCGACTGTGGTTGCTGTTGTTGCTTTAGCCCGCGCTGCAACGACCGCCTCAAATGTTCCAGATTCATGAGATGCATAACCTTTAACCGTCTCAACTAAATTAGGAATCAAATCTGATCGACGCTTTAGTTGCACCTCTATCTGGGCAAAGGCTTCATCAACTGAGATATTCGCGCGAACCAGACGGTTGCGCGACATTATTGCTAGTAGGGCAAGGATGAGGAGAAGAGCAACTATTAAGACGACGGCTTTCATTTCAAGCTCCTTAAGTTTTAACTTTTACTATTGAATTTTTGATTGGTGAAAATTAAGCCAGGATTTGCTCGGTGTTGGACCGCGCTGCCCCTGGTACCTAGAACCGTACAGCGCCGAGCCGTATGGATGTTCCGCTGGAGATGAGAGTTTGATGAGACAAAGCTGGCCGATCTTCATTCCTGGAAATAGCTTGACCGGCAAGTTGGCTACATTAGAAAGTTCCAGGGTGATGTGGCCGGAGAAGCCAGGATCGATAAAACCAGCAGTCGAGTGAGTGAGGAGTCCTAACCGACCTAAGGATGACTTTCCCTCTAAACGGCCCGCAATGTCATCCGGCAGAGTAATGATCTCGTAGGTGCTGGCCAGTACAAATTCACCAGGGTGCAAGATGAAGTGCTCGTCGTGGTTGACCGATACCTCTCGGGTGAGTTCGGCCTGCTCAATCGAGGGATCAATAACCGAGTATTTGTGATTTTCAAAGACTCGAAAGAATCTATCAAGTCGAACATCCACGCTCGAAGGCTGAATCATCCCCTCGCTAAAAGGTTCAACCTTCACCCGTCCAGCAGAGACCTCAGCGGCAATATCGCGATCACTTAGTAGCACGGTCAAAACCCTATCAGCAGAGGAATCTGGTGGATGTGGCTCATCGGGTGAGATCGAGCCGATAAGTTTGGACAATGAACTCCCGCCGCCCCTATCTCCTTCTAATCACGGCGGCGCTCCTCTACTCCATCAACGGGATCGTCTCGAAATGGGTAATGGAGGCGGGGCTAACACCCTGGCGCCTTACGGAGATTCGGACCACCGGTTCACTCGTGGCGCTCCTTCTCTATCTCGCACTGAAAGGCAGGCTCCCTCTTCTCCGCCCTGGAAAGGGAGAGCTAGGTCTGCTCACCCTCTTTGGAGTAATCGGAATCGCGGCAGTTCAATCTTTCTACTTCTTCTCAATTCTGAGATTGCACGTCTCGATCGCCCTTATTATCGAATTCACTGCACCGATCTGGATTGTTCTCTACCTACGCTTCTATAAGAAGGTGAAGATCTCCAATTCAATGTGGTTGGGGTTGGTTGCAGCATTTCTCGGGTTGATCTTGGTTGGCGAGGTGTGGAAGGGATTAACCCTCAACGGACTTGGAGTTATCTCCTCATTCTTGGATGCTCTTAGTCTGGCTGCCTATTTTGTGATGGGTCGAGCGCTCGGAAAGCGCAGAAGCACAGACACCATGTTGGTCTGGGGATTTGGAATTACCTCAATCCTCTTTGCGGTAGTTCAGCCATGGTGGTCATTTCCATTTCATATCTTTAAAGAAGAGATAAATCTCAATGGCCACTTCACAGGACATCACCTTCCTGGTTGGGCTTTGATCGCATTCATCATCATCGTCGGAACTGTGCTCCCCTATCTCTGCGTCCTCAAGGGAGTCAACGCCCTCTCCCCGCAGGTGGCGAGCATCATTGGAATGTTGGAACCAGTGCTTGCGGGAGTCTTTGGTTGGATCTTGCTCAAAGAAACTTTCACTACTATTCAACTTATCGGGGCTGCGGTCGTGCTCGTCGGAATATTCATTGCCAATGAAAAAATTCCAGACACTGCAATTCCAGATACTGCAATGGAGGTGTAGGCGATGGATAGATTTGATGATGTCCTTGCTGCCAATCAAAACTTCGCCACAAAGTTCACCTCAGAAGAGCTCACTGGAACCGCGGTCAAAGGTTTGGCGATCGTTACATGTATGGATTCACGCATCGATCCGCTTCGCATCGTGGGTATGCATGCCGGGGATGCCAAAATTTTACGTAACGCCGGAGCACGCGTTACGGATGACGTCCTGCGCACCTTGGTACTCGCTACTCATCTCTTAGGCGTGAATCGCGTTCTCGTCATGCCACATACCGATTGCCGGATGGCTAGCACCGATGAGGCTGGAATACACGCCGCCATCTCGCAGAAGAGCGGTGTAGATACCCGGAGTCTGGATTTTCAGACCACCGACGATCAACTAGGCGCGCTACTCAAAGACATTGTGAAAATAGAAAGCTATCCACTACTCCATGATGAGGTGCGAGTAATGGGAGCGATCTACGATGTGAAGAGCGGGTTACTGACTCCCGTAAATTGAGCTTTTAAACTCTTGATTCACCCCTGACTTCTCTCTACCCTTTCATTACAAATCTTTCAGCGGTGAGGGAGAGTGCCATGGCGCATGACGTTGTAACTGAGCAACCCAAAGATTTCAAAATCATCCCAACGAGTGCGATTCCACTTGTCGCGGTTGTCTACATTGGGCTAATAATCGCGGTAGCGACCAACCGACTCTGGGCCTTGGATTTCTTCCACGTCGTGGGTGGCGGGCTCTGGACTGGGATCGATCTATTTCTCGGATTCGTTATCGGACCAATCATAGGAAAGATGAGTATTCCTGCACGTATGGAGTTCTCCAAAAAATTCATGCCAAAGATGGTCTTGTTAATGCCAACCCTGGTGATTGCAACACTCGCAGGAGGGTGGCAATTAGCACGACATGAGGGATTCATTCTCTCCTCTGATAAGCATCATGGGTGGGTGGTTGCCTCAATGATTGTTGTGGGAATTATGGCGGTTGTTGCCCTTGGTTTTCTCGAACCCGCCAATCTCGGCGTTCTCTTTGAATTGAAGAAGGAGAGACCGAACGGTGAGGTTATTGGAAAGTTAATGAAGCGCTTTCTCTATACCGCCGGGCTCACTGGAGCAATGCAGGTGGCTACGCTCATTATTATGACAAGGATTGCAACGCTATGAACACAACAAAGAAGTTACCTCCAGTTTCGGAGATCTCCGTTGTAATTTTGGCTCTTGTTGTTGCAGGTGGCGTCTTCCTTGCTGCCCACCTTCCAAAACATACCTCGCTAACTTTCACAACGCTCACCGTTGTCATAGCAGCTCTGCTTGTTCTAGTGAATCTCGTTCTACTCACACGTCTAACAGGCTTTGCCTGGAAGACCTTCTTCCTAGTCGCGAAGTGGACTCTGTTGGCCTACTCGATTTTTGCGGCAGCGCTGGAATATATCTTCATTAAAGATGGAGTCCGGGGAAGCGTACTTGCTTTGATGAGCGCAACGATTGTTATCTTTGCGGTGAACCTACCGATTCATTTCGGATTTACCGTAGCAAGGTATGCCGATAATTAGTAAAAGAAATTAATCTTTAACGAAGTTCTCGCCACCACTGTAGGCGGGAGCGATATCTGCAAAGCGAGCGAAGTGAAGTTGTGCCGCTACCGTTATGGTCCGAGTAGGACCATTACGGTGCTTAGCAACAATGAGATCCGCCTCACCGGAGCGATTCTGGTTGTCATATAAATCATCACGGTGCAACAAAATAACCATATCGGCATCTTGTTCGATGGAACCTGACTCACGAAGATCGGAGAGCATCGGCTTCTTATCAGCGCGCTGTTCTGGCGAACGGTTGAGCTGTGAGATAGCGATAATCGGAACGTTAAGTTCTTTAGCCAATAATTTGAGGTTACGCGAGAACTCTGAGACCTCTTGTTGACGATTTTCCACGCGCTTACCCGATGTCATTAACTGCAAGTAGTCGATAACAATTAATTTGAGGTTGTGGCGTTGTTTGAGCCGACGCGCCTTAGAGCGGATCTCCATAAGTGAGAGATTTGGTGAATCATCAATAAAGAGTGGGGCTTGCGAGATCTCGCCCATTCTCTTCGCTAAACGTCCCCACTCATCATCTGAGAGCGAACCCGAGCGAATATTGTTAAGACCAACCTTTGCCTCTGCCGAGAGCATGCGCATCGTGATCTCAGAGCGGCTCATTTCAAGTGAGAAGATAACTGAGGTATCCCCGTTATGAATTGAGGCATGTCTTGCGATATCGAGTCCGAGAGTTGATTTACCAACTGCAGGGCGCGCTGCTAGGACAATCATGTTGCCGGGGTGGAAACCATTGGTAAGGGCATCGAGATCACGAAAGCCGCTCTTAACACCTTCATCGGCAACTCCAGATGAGATAGCTTCAATCTCATCAAGCGCTGCGGGGAGTAGCTCCGAGAGTTGGATGTAATCCTCACTCATACGTGATTCTGTTACTTGATAGACCTCGGCTTGTGCGGCATCCACCGCATCATCGACATCACCAGACTCTGAGTAACCAATCTGGACAATCTTTGTGCCGGCTTCAACAAGGCGACGCAAGATCGCGCGATCGCGAACGATGCGGGCGTAGTAACCTGCATTAGCAGCGGTTGGCACTGAAGAGATAAGTGTGTGGAGATATGGCGCGCCACCTGCACGCGCAATATCACCACGCTTCGTTAACTCGGCTGAGACGGTCACTGGATCGGCAGGATCGCCACGGCCATATAGATCAAGAATGGCATCGTAGATAAGTTCATGTGCCGGACGATAGAAATCACGCTCTTTGATAATTTCTACAACATCGGCGATCGCATCTTTGGAGAGGAGCATTCCGCCAAGCACCGATTGTTCGGCGACTAAATCTTGCGGTGGAGTTCTCTCAAACTCAACAGGTCGAGCCGGCAGGCTGTTATTCCCTCGATTTGGAAGTTCAGCGATGCTCATGCCCGTATCTTCTTATGGAGCGCTGACATTCCCTACTTTCGCCTCAGACCATGTGTACCTTGATGTGGGTAAGCAATCTTTTGCTGGGGATAACCTGAAAATCTGTGTGGAGCGGTTGTGGGTAACTTGCGCAGGACTGGGGATAGTTCTCCCATTTTGGAGAATTTCACGCTCAAATTGGAGATTTGGGTTGGGGATAAAGATAAATTCGATCATCTCAATAAATGAGAAAACCCCACCTAGCTCGCTAGGTGGGGCCCTCTTTTACTACTAATTTGGTCTGCTAATTAAGCAGCAACTACCTGTACCTGAACGTTTGCTGCAACCTGAGCATGGAGGCTTACCTTGGCGGTGTAGTTGCCAAGCTTCTTCATGACTGGTGCCTTAAGGCGATGGCGATCGATATCGATTCCGACTGAAGATTTGATCGCAGCGATCAGATCCTTCTCGGTGACCGAACCGAAGAGTGAGCCGGTTCCGCCAACCTTTGCCTTAACAACGATTGGAGCTTGCTCCAAAGCTGTCTTGATCTCACGGGCGTGGTCGAGATCGCGGATCTCGCGAGCGCTACGTGCACGACGAATTCCTTCGATCTGCTTCTCTCCGCCTAGTGACCATGCAATTGCATTGCCATTTGGAAGTAGGAAATTGCGAGCGTAACCATCTTTAACAGTTACAACATCTCCGGCCTGACCTAGCCCGGCAACTTCGCGAGTAAGGATGAGTTTCATTTGTATATCCTCCCCTTATCTTGCTGTTGAGGTGTAAGGCAAGAGCGCCATTTCGCGGGAGTTCTTAACCGCGGCGGCAATTGCACGTTGATGTTGGGTGCATGCACCCGTTACTCGGCGAGCTCGGATCTTGCCGCGATCAGAGATGAACTTACGAAGTGTTGCGATGTCCTTATAGTCAATATAGGTGACTTTCTGTTGGCAGAAAGAACATGGCTTCTTCTTAAATTTCTTTAAAGCCGCGGCCGACATCTTCGGCGCGACCTTCTTTGGTTTTAAGGTCTTATTACTTCTTGCTCCCACTGTGGTGCTCCTTTAAGAGGGCCCTGTTTATTAAACAGGAATGGTTGGTTTCTAATGAGGTACGTTCTAATAAATTAGAACGGAGGTTGATCATCCGATGCTCCTGTTGCCCAACCGCCACCGACTGGGGCTGCTGACCAAGGATCATCTGATGATGCAGTTTCAGATGTAGCGGTGAAGCCGCCGGAACCCGCGCCGCGGGTGGTCTTTGTGACCTTTGCAGTTGCGTTGCGAAGTGATGGACCTACTTCGTCAACTTCAACCTCAAATACGGTGCGCTTCTCGCCTTCTTTAGTTTCATAAGAGCGTTGCTTGAGACGTCCAGAGACAATTACTCGCATTCCGCGAGTTAATGACTCTGCAACATTCTCTGCAGCTTGACGCCAGATTTGGCAGTTAAGAAAGAGGCTATCGCCATCTTTCCACTCGTTCGTTGCCTTATCGAGATAACGAGGAGTTGATGCAACGGTGAACTTTGCAACTGCAGCACCTGATGGTGTGAAGCGCAGTTCAGGATCGCTTGTTAAGTTACCGATCATTGTGATTGTTGTATCGCCAGCTGCCATTTTTCTCTCGCTTAATTAACTGTTATCTGATTATGAATTGAGTTGATCTGGACGAACGACCTTGGTGCGTAGCACCGCTTCGTTCAAATTGAGTTGACGATCAAGTTCTTTGATCGCATCTGGACCACAGTGCAGATCAGCAACAGCGTAGATTCCTTCGGCCTTTTTATTGATTTCGAAGGTCATGCGACGACGTCCCCAAATATCGAGCTTGTCGACGGTTCCACCACTGTCTTTGATGATCTTGAGGTATGTCTCAAGACTTGGTGCGACTGTGCGTTCTTCTAGGTCAGGATCGAGAATGACCATGATTTCATAATGACGCATGCGTTAACCCCACCTCCTCTGGACTAAAGCGGCCGTGGGATTTCCACGGCAGGAGGGTTACTGCTCCTACAGCGAAAAGGACGGGTGCCCTGAACCTGTAGGAAGGGTAAGCCTAACCTCCCGTCTGCAATAGGAGAAATTCGTCCTCATGTGCGGGCAGATCCCGTGTGGATAAGAGGATCCTCCAGGCGAAAAATAGGCTGGTCGCCACCCTAAGCAGGATTGCTCCCGCGTACCACTTGGCCGGAAGTGCGAAGTTGGCCCCGGCAAAGCCGCCGAGGTACTCCCAAATGGAGAAGTGGTAGATCGCCTCAGCTCCCTGCCAGATCCAAAACGCTGACCTATCTCGATTGTTAACCAGAGCCATAACTCCCAATGGGGCTAACCACAATACATATTGAGGGGAGTAGACCTTATTGAGAGCGGTGAAGAGGGCGACAAAGATAAAGGCTGTTTGTGCAAGTGTCGGAGTACTTACGTTGCGAATCAGGAGTCCGACAACTACAAGAGATGCAAGAAGAAATAGCGCCATCCAGTAGACATTGATGTGTGGCGGATTGATATTAAAAATATTTATTGCCTGCCAGAAGGAACCTAGATCCGCAGGTCGATCCGAGTTCAATTTAAAAAACCGCCACCATCCCTTGGGGGTGAGGATCGCAAATGGTGCATTAATAAATGTCCAGAGCAGGACGGTCTGTAGGAGATAACGGAGACCCGCCTTGACCTCTCTCGTCTTCAAAAAGATAACCGCGATTGGGATAAGTAAAACGATAGGAAAGAATTTGGTAGCAATCGAGATCGCCAACGCGATCGAGCTCAGTAGATATCTCTTTCGATCAAACCAATAAATACTCAAGACTGCAGTTGCCACCGCCCACATATCCCAATTGATGTACGTCGATGCGATGACTGCCGGCAGCAGCGGAAGCAAATACCACTTTGCAGGATTTATTTTAGAGATCAGAATGGCGGTAAATACAAAGAGCGCGGCTAACAGCGCAATATTTAATAGAAAATAATATTTATCCGAATTTTGTCCATGCGGAGTTATGAGAGCAGTCGCCCACATAACAACTCCTGTTAGTGGTGGGTACTCAACAGAGTTTGTGGCGCTGGAATAGGGCCAAACATGATTCACTAAACCTCGTGCATCAAAGAGCGCAGGTAGATCGCTGTAGCACTCATGCACATCCACTCCAACGCCAGTCCAGTTGGTGTTGTAACAGTGATCAAACTTTGCGAATGAAAGTAAGCCAGCAAATAAGGCGAGTGCGATAACTGCCTTTGTTGTAAAGGAGAGTTTCATACTCTTTCCAGTTTATTTACTTCTTCTTTTTAGGTGAAGGAGCTGGTGTGGGTTTAGGAGTAAGAAAGGCGAGTTTAGGATCCATCGTTGGAACCGCGCTCTGCATAGGTGTTGGATCCACACCGCCAATATTCGCTGGAGGTGGGAAGTCCATTACGGGAGTGTGCGCCAACGCCTCTCGCATATATTGGTCCCAAATCTTTGCAGGGAAGGTTCCACCGGTAACGGCGTTGAGACCACCAATTCCATTAAGTGACTCTGAAGCGTTATCTCTAAAGAGTGCAACGCTGGTAGCCATTTGAGGCACAAATCCGGTGAACCAGGCGCTCGCATTATCAGTGGTGGTACCCGTCTTTCCAGCGCTCGGCCTTCCGAGATCAGCTACCGCACCTGAGGCGGTTCCATATGTGGTGACGGTTTGTAGCGCCGTTGTTAAATCAGCCATTACATCGCTAGCAAATACCTGATTTGTCTGAGGTTGCGCTTGATAGAGGATTCCTCCGTTGTCGCCAATAACCTGCGAGACGATGTAAGGCTTTGCATAAATTCCTTGCGCCGCAAAGGTGGCATATGCCGAGGCGACATCAATTACATGTGGGCTTGCAACACCGAGTGTGACGGAGGGTCCTGAAACCATCTGAACCGATGTAGGGATGCCCGCGCGCCGTGCAACATCAATAACCTTATCGGGCCCCACCTTGATGCCAAGTGGAACGAATACGGTATTTACGGAGTTTGCAATTGCATCGAGGAGGTTGATGTTGTTGTACTGCTCGTTACCGTAGTTAAAGACTGGGTATGGACCTTGCGAGCCAGGGTCATAGAAGACTTGTGGGGATCTTCCATTCCAGACCGAATGCAGACTAATTCCAGCCTCAAGAGCAGCGACTAGTGCAAATGGTTTGAATGATGAACCTGCTTGAGTCGTCGCCTGCGTCGCGTTGTTGTACTGACTCTTCAAATAATCTTGACCGCCATACATTGCGAGTACCGCCCCGGTTCCGGGTTGAATCGAAACCAAGGCGACACGAAGGTTATTGAATGGTGACTTAGGAGTGCGCTTTGCGACGGCATCGACTGCTGCCTCTTGATCCTTCTTCACCAAAGTGGTTTTTACAACCAACCCACCTTGCAATAGCTGATCTTGAGTAAATCCAAATTGCTGTAATTGATTTTCAATCCAAGAGATTACGTAACCCTTTGGACCCGCCAAAGAGCCAGAAGCAACTCTGGGTTGAATAAATGGAAAGACTTGCTTCGCCTCTTCGGCGCGGGTAAGCCACTTAGCCTTCACCATTCCATCAAGTACGTACTTCCAGCGCGCCTGCAATCGTGCTAGATAGCTTGGTCCATTAGCTGGATCGTAATATCCAGGGGCGTTGAGAATGCTGGCTAAGACTGCAGCTTGCGAGACATTGAGTTGATCGACTGTGCGACCAAAGAAAACTTCTGAACCGGTCTGCACTCCATAAGCGCCGCGACCAAAATAAATGGTGTTGAGGTAATCTTCAAGGATCTGATCTTTAGAGAGTTGCTGTTCCAATTTAACGGCAATGACAATCTCTTTTATCTTTCGTTGAATACTCTGTTGCGGAGATAAGAAGGCGGTCTTGGCATATTGCTGCGTGATAGTTGAACCACCTTGCAAGGAGCCACCGCGAACGTCATGCCACAGCGCACGCAAAATTCCCGTTGGGCTAAAGGCGTGCTCGTTATAAAAATTGCGATCCTCGGCAGCCAATATTGCATGTCTCACATTGATCGGAATGCTCGCTAATTGGACGCTGGTGCGATCTTGCGCTCCTACTCGACCAATCTCCGACCCGTCTGCGTACTCAATAACTGTGGCCTGACTATTTACATATTGATTGGGGTCAGGAATCTTGACGGTGAAGTAGGCGTAGGAAAAGAGGTAGGTCGCTATAACAAATCCCCCGCCGATGGTGAAGATCGCCCCGCGGATAAACCAGGTTCTCAGGTTTTCGCGGGTTGGTTTTTCCATGTGGAAAGGTTACCGCCCGGCGCTACGGGCGTAATCCTCATCCTCAAGAGTTCGCACCCTGCGTGGGGGTTTGCGGTATTTACCATCTCCCAACTTGAAGGAGTAGATCAGATGGTGCCAACCGCATCCCATGCAGACCTCAACGATATACACCCGAAATTCCCCGTATTGGCTCTGCATCTCTTCAATCTCGGCGGAAGTCTTAATGCGGCCTGAGTACTGACCGAGTTGATCGCCGAAGGTATATCGCAATTCGACCATCTCTGCTTTGCGGCAAACAGGACAGAGCCTTTCTACTCGCTCTCCGTGATATTTGGCAGCGCTCTTGAGATAGGGATCGGCATCGCAGGCATCTAACCCCGAGGTTGTGCCTTTGAAGAGCGCGATTAACGTAGCGCGACGCTTAAGTGAATAATCGATCGCATCACGACGACTCCATAAGGTCCCCAACATAGTTTCCAAGAATAAACCTTTATAACTAACTACGCTTGCGCGCATGAGAAAGGTTGGGATGACTAAAAACTGGCCATTTCATCCTGGGAGCAAGTTGCCCCACATCCTCACAGTACGGTGGCTTGGACAAGTGGGGGATGGAATCTTCCAATCCTCATTAGCATCCTTCGTGCTCTTCTCCCCAGAACGTCAGCCCAATGCAGTGAGCGCCGCCACCGCCTTTGCCGTCGTACTTCTGCCTTACTCACTTGTCGGTCCATATGCTGGAATATTTCTCGATAGATTCTCTCGCCAGAGAATTGTTCTCTTTTCGAATCTCATCCGAGCTGTTGATCTTGCTTTCATTGCGCTACTGATTAAGGCAGGGGCAACCGGCGTGCCACTCACCCTCTTGGTACTAGTGGCATTTGGAATTAATCGGTTGATTCTCGCTGGACTCTCCGCTGGTCTGCCATTGGTCGTCGAGAAAGATGAGTTGATCTCCGCAAATGCCTTGGCGGTTACCGGAGGAAGTATCGGTGTAGTCATCGGCGGCGGAATCGGAATTGGTGTAAAGAAATTATTTGATCATCACGGAAAGAGTGATCTGAGTGATGCCAAAGTAATTTTGATTGCGATGGTCTGTTACCTCTTAAGTTCCTTCTTCACGCGGAGGTTATCTCGTAAGGAGATTGGACCCGCTGATCATGAAATTCCAGTTGAAGTTCGGGGAATTCGCGAACTACAAGAAGGCTTACGCATTTTGAAGAACCATCCCGATGCTTTACGTGGAATATTTTCTACCGCGATTCAACGAGGTGGTTTAACTGGGCTCACATTGATGGGGTTATTGCTGGAGCGAAATACTTTTAACCCACCTAGCAATCCAGATGCCGGACTCGCAGGGTTTGCTTACGCTCTCGCGGTTGCTGGTGTTGGCTTTGGGGTTGGCTCCTTCATTACGCCATTCTTCGTCAATTACTTTGGGCGACACCGTTGGATACGAATAATGATGATTGCGCCATTCCCATTTCTCGTACTCATCGCCTTTCTACCTCAAGAGTGGCTACTTTTAACGACTGCCTTCTTTATTGCGACCTGCGGCCAGGCGGTAAAAGTCACCAACGATGCCCTGGTTCAATCACAAATAGCTGATGAGTTCCGCGGAAGAGTCTTTGCTTTTTATGATGTGGCGGTAAATGGCCTCATTGTTCTAGGTGCGATTGTGGCAGCGCTCATCCTGCCCACATCTGGAAAATCGGTAGCACTTCCGCTTCTTACGACCGCGGTCTTCGCATTGACCACCTTCTTATTGTTGCGAAATTCCAAGTTCTTTATTGCGCGCCCAAGCAAGTAGCTCTTCGGTAGCTAGCTCTGGTCCAAGCGGGCCGCGCTCCATGCGTAACTCGAGCAGGAAATCGTAGGCCTCACCGACAAGTCGAGAAGGTTTAATTCCTAATATCTCCATGATCTGCTGGCCATCTAAATCAGGGCGGATTCGATCTAACTCTTCTTGAGCTTTCAGTTCTGCGATCCGATTCTCTAAAGAGTCATACGTAGCGGAGAGTTGATCAGCTTTGCGCTTATTGCGCGTTGTGCAATCTGCGCGTGTAAGAACATGAAGCGAATCCAGCAAATCTCCTGCATCTCGAATGTAGCGACGGACGGCTGAGTCGGTCCACTCTCCACTTCCATATCCATGGAAACGAAGATGCAGGAAGACAAGAGTTGAAACATCATCAACAATCTTGCTCTCGAAACGCAACTCCTTAAGTCGCCGCTTTGTCATCTTCGCACCCACAACTTCATGGTGATGGAAAGAGACTCCACCTCCAGGAATTAATTCACGCGTTCGAGGTTTGCCAATGTCATGCATGAGTGCCGCTAAGCGAATCACAAGGTTAGGCCCACCTAATCGATCCTCATGGGCGATCGCCTGTTCTAGAACAGTTAGCGTGTGCTCGTAGACATCTTTATGGTGGTGATGTTCATCGATTTCCAATTTCAATTTCGGCAACTCTGGAAGGAAATGTGCCGCTAGACCAGTTTCAACAAGTAGACGTAGTCCCAATCTCGGATTGGATGACATGAGAGTCTTAACAAATTCATCTCTAATACGTTCTGCGGAAATGATCGATAGTCGATCAGACATTTCAACAATCGCTGAGATAACCGATGGGTCAACAGAGAAATCTAACTGTGCCGCAAATCGCGCAGCGCGCAACATGCGAAGTGGGTCATCAGTGAATGAAGAAGTAGCACTTCCTGGAGTTCGCAATACCTTCTTTGCTAAATCTCCAGCGCCATCAAAGAGATCTATAAATGTCGGCTGTTCTGTCGTGAGTTCTAGCGCCATCGCATTGATAGTGAAATCTCTGCGAGAGAGATCGCCCTCGATCGTCTCTCCAAAATTCACATCCGGTTTACGCGATTGTGGGTCGTAACTCTCGCTGCGATAGGTCGTTACCTCAACAGTGACGTCGCCTTTCTTTGCAGCAATAGTTCCGAAGGCGGCACCGATCTCCCAGACGTTATCTGCCCACTTTTTGAGAATCCTGGTGCTCTCTGGTGGTCGTGCATTAGTCGTGAAATCTAAATCATTTCCAAGTCTGCCCAATATGGCATCACGCACCGGCCCCCCAACGAGAGCCAGAGTAAATCCCTCACGCTTAAAAGCCTCCGCCAAGGATGCAATCAACTCCCCGTGCAGAGCGAGGGAGCCGAGGGCTAGTTCGGCTGCGATGGCTCCTGGATTAGGCAACTGGGTACTCACAATGAGTAAGGCTAGAGCAGTACCCTTCTCTTATGACCCCGGCACCTGGTGCGGGTGGCGAAGCGAAACGGAAAAAACGTCGGAGACGGCGTCCTGCGGGCCCACACTCACCCACTGATACTTTAACTCCGGCTAAAACCGAACCTCGTACCGCCCCTGTCAAAAAAACGCCCCCCAAAAAACGCCCGGCTTATGCCAAGCGAGTGGATGAGGTTAGCGCTGGGGGATTAGTTATTGATGGCACCGGCACCAAAGGTTTACTTATAGGTCGACGTGATCTCAAAGATGCATCTCGCGAACGCTTGCTTTGGTCACTTCCCAAGGGCCATATCGAAGCTGGCGAAACACCTGAACAGGCAGCGATTCGTGAGGTCGCTGAGGAGACTGGAATTCAAAGCGAGATCTCGCGTGAGTTGGGAATTATTGATTTCTGGTTCATGGCAGGTGGAAAGCGGATTCACAAGACCGTTCACCATTATCTATTCCGAGAGGTCGGCGGTGTATTAGCGCCTCAAGTGAGTGAAGTCGATGATGTCGGTTGGTTTCCATTAGACGAGATCATCTCGTTGCTCGCATATCCAGATGAGAAGAAACTCATTGCCAAATCTGGTGACTTAAAAGTATGAAGCGGCTACTAGCTCTACTTGCTGCTCTCACCTTCACCTTTATCGCAACTCCCGTTGCTCAAGCTGGTACGACGATTTATCTCACCGAACCATCTCATCGTCAGATTAATGGGCAATTCATTGATGATGCTCTCGCCGACTCAATTAGTTTTACCGGGCGACTTGGGCAACTAGTTTTCAATCCACCTACAGGTGAACGAACTTGGGTAATTGATCCCGCACTGATAGATGATGTGACTGCAATGGCTGGTGGTTACACACTCACATCAGGTGTTGCGGGCACAGCAGAACTAGCGGCTAAGTCTTGGCTCGACCAACTCAAATTAGATGTACGAACCGACCCCATCATCCCAATGGTGTACGGCAACCCCTCGTCATATTGGGTAAGTCAACTCTCCCCTCACGAGGCCAATTACCTTCTCACCATTTCGCAGAGTCGACTTGCAACGTTGTTAGGGGTTGATGTCACGAACCCTGCGGTGTACCACTCAAATTCACACTTCAGCCTAACTTCGGCCGACATTAATTCACTCAAAGATGATGCCTCCCAATTTGCGGCAACCGCTTCATATATTGATCCAACAAAGATTGATATCTCACGGCTTGCTCTTATCAGAATTCTCAATCCCGACCTCACCAAAGATCGTCGCGAATATTTAATAAGAGATCTGACAGGCGCTGCGTATGCACAGATGCATCTAGTTCATCTAGGCCCCGGCAAGTTCACGGTGACATCTACTCACCAAGATCTACCTATCACTCTTACAAATGGCTTCCCGTTAGATGTCAAAGTAAACCTCTATGTAATACCAACTAATTTGAAAGTTGAAGTTGGAACCCTGCCCCAAGTAGTTATTCCAGCAAAATCCAAGATCCAGGTAATGGTTCCTATTACAGTTTTGACATCCGGAACTTCGGGTTTGAATGTTGAACTCACCTCCACCCATGGCAATTTATTGGGGGATTCGGTGATCTATCCGCTGCAACTCTCCGTGATTAGTCCAATAGCTACTTGGTTTACCACTGGCGCTGCCATCGTGCTCTTCGTCGCCGCTACCTTCCAAAGTATTCGCCGTATCAGGAGAAGACAGCGATGAGTGATAATTCGATTATCCGCTCGTCGGCGATCATGGCGGCAGGCACTTTCGTCTCCCGTATTACAGGACTCATTCGCGGTCTCTTGTTAGTTGCGGTGCTCGGTACAACCCTCTTGGGAGATACTTACAACGTCGCAAACACCATGCCAAATATTTTGTACAACTTGATAATTGGCGGTGCACTTACAGCAGTCTTTGTTCCGCAAATGGTTCGTGCCATCCGGGAACCAGATGGTGGATCAGCATTCATCTCTCGACTTGTTACAGCTACATGTGTTGTTCTTGGAGTTCTGGTTTTTATTTCAATAGTTGCCGCACCTCTTCTGGTGCATCTCTTTGCAAGTAGTTATTCCGGTCGCCCAGAATTTAACTTAACCGTTCTATTCATGCGCTACTGCCTACCCCAAATATTCTTTATGGGGCTCTTTGCATTACTTGGTCAGGTTGCGAACGCTAAAGGAAAGTTTGGGCCCATGATGTGGGCTCCCGTCTTCAACAACGTAGTTGTCATTGGAGTCTTTGCTTACTTCCTTCATATCTCCAAAGGCTGGAAAGTTACAACTATCTCTCATGGTCAGGCGACATGGTTAGGTATCGGAACAACTGCGGGTTTTGTAGTTCAACTCGCCTGCTTAATTCCGGTTCTAAGACAGATCAACATAAAGATTCGTCTGCGCTTTGATTGGAGAGATCCTGAAATTCGCAAGTCTCTGCACTTAGCGTCATGGACTCTCGCCTTTGCAGCTATCTCACAACTGAGTTATTTAGTAACCGTTAACTTATCTACAGGTGCAGCGGTCCGTGCCTTGAAGGCTGGGATTACAACTGGCGTTGGCTATACCCCGTATGGAAATGCGATGTTGATTTTGCTCTTGCCACATTCGGTTGTGACCATCTCGATCGTTACGGCGATACTGCCCTTGCTCTCTAGTCATGCCGCTGAGCAAAAGTTCCAAGAGATTCATGATGAATTGGTGCGGGCAATTCGACTAGTTGGAATCATCACCGTTCCAAGCGCCATTGCATTTCTTTTGTATGGACCCCTTATTACTAGGACCCTATTCTTTGGAATTTCAAACAACGATGCCCGGTATTTGGGCTTAGTCCTATCTGCATTTGCCCTTGGGTTACTTCCGCTCAGCGTTAATCTCATCGCACTACGTGGGTTGATCGCCTTTGAAAACATAAAATTGCAGGTTCTTAGTAATGCGATCATGAACCTCATCGGTAGCCTCCTCTCCTTCCTGCTAGCTATGGCCTTGCCCGCCAAGTGGGTAACGGTCGGATTGGCCGCCGCTCTCGCCCTGAGTTATTACATAGGGGCATGGACATCTATCCGACTCCTTCGCCGTTACAACATAGAGATCCATACCGGCGAGATCACCGGCTTTTATGCACGTTTAGCTCTTATCTACTCGGTAGTCGCTATTCCGCTCTACTTGATCATGGGGAAGATCCCGGGCGGGAATAACGCAAAACTATTGGTTGTTCTCTCAGTCAGCGGTTTGGGCTACCTTGGCATTGCCAAGGCCTTTAAGATCGCGGAAGTGGGAGCGGCCTTAGCCGTCCTTCTCAGGCGGAGACGCTCATAGGGTTTGTGGATTACCAAGGTTCAGAAAGTTAGGTGTTGACGTGAGTGAAGTTATCCACGATCTCGTGATTGTTGGTTCTGGCCCAGCTGGATATACCGCTGGAATCTATGCCTCACGTGCCCAACTCTCGCCAGTTCTCTACGAGGGTTCAGTCACCGCTGGTGGTGCACTTATGAACACAACCGAGGTCGAGAACTTCCCTGGATTTCCCGGTGGCATTATCGGTCCTGACCTTATGGACAACTTAAAAGCTCAAGCTGAAAAATTTGGTACACAACTAATCCGCGATGACATCGTTGATATGCAACTTAAAGAGGATATTAAAGTCCTAACAGATGGCAGTGGGAATGTCTTACGTGCTAAATCTGTAATTCTGGCAACAGGCTCTGCTTATAAAGAGATTGGGCTTGTCAACGAGAAGCGCTTATCTGGTCGTGGTGTCTCGTGGTGTGCGACCTGCGATGGTTTCTTCTTCCGCAATCAAGAGATCGCAGTAGTAGGTGGCGGTGACTCTGCTATGGAGGAGGCTAACTTCCTCACTCGCTTTGCCTCGAAAGTTGTTGTCATCCATCGCCGTGATTCATTACGCGCTTCAAAGATCATGGTGGAGCGAGCTAACGCCAACCCCAAGATCGAATTCTTGTGGAACACAGAGGTTATTGATGTGCTTGGTGAAGATAATGTGACCGGTCTGAAATTACGTAACACGGTAGATGGCACAGAGAGTGAGAGAGCCTTTACCGGTCTCTTCGTTGCCATTGGGCACTCCCCTCGCTCTGAACTTTTGGTAGGGCAAGTTGATCTTGATAACGAGGGATATGTGAAGGTAGAGGGTCGCTCTACTCGAACCAATCTCTCTGGAGTATTTGCATGTGGAGATCTGGTTGACCATACCTATCGCCAGGCTATTACCGCTGCAGGATCTGGCTGCCAGGCCGCGTTAGACGCTGAAAGATTCCTTGCAGGACACTAGAATTGCGCTTCTACACTAAAACATTTTAAAAGAGTTCACTTAAATAACCGAGAGGGAAACATGAGCAACACACCACCAGTCACCGCGGCCACATTTGAAGACGTGGTTCTTAAGAGCACAACACCAGTTCTCGTCGATTTCTGGGCTGAGTGGTGCGGACCTTGTCGTGCAGTAGGACCAATCTTGGAAGAGATTGCGGCGGAACACGCTGGCAAGATCAAGATTGTTAAGCTGAATACTGATGAAGAGGCCTCGATCGCAATGAAGTACGGCATTACCTCAATTCCAACGATGAATGTCTATGTTGGTGGTCAGGTTGTAAAGAGCATTGTCGGAGCGAAGCCAAAGCCTGCGCTTCTTAAAGATCTAGAAGCCTATATTTAATAATCTCTGACTGACGAAATAGCAGATTCATGTCGCCCGATCTCACACTTGGTGGATCGGGCGATCTTGTTTTACAAGTTACTAATTACTTAACACGCCTAAACCTTTTAAACCAGGAGAGTTCCGTCTTTGATGAGAAGGTAGCGAGCGCGGTAAAAGAATTTCAACAATCTCGTGGACTGCGGGTTACTGGAATTGTTGATGCGATAACGCTTCGAGTTTTGGATGAGGCACGTTGGAAACTGGGTGATCGCGTTCTCTCCCTCGTCTCTCCATTTATGCGAGGAGATGATGTAGCTTCGCTGCAATCTCAATTGAGTGAGATGGGATTTAACTGCGGCCGAGTAGATGGAATCTTTGGAAGCGAGACCGAGTCGGCGGTTAAAGAGTTTCAAAAATCAGTTGGAGTGAAAGTTGATGGGCGATGTGGTCCAGCAACAATCATGTCGATGATGCGTTTGAAGAAGATTGTTTCGGGTGGGGCGCCAATCCAATTACGTGATGCGGCGATTCGTGCCGAGCGTGGTCCTGCACTTTCAGGAAAAGTAATAGTTATAGATCCATCACTCTCTCCTGAGATATTTGACTTAGCCCAAAGGCTAGAAGGGCGACTCATCGCGCTCGGGGTGAATGTCTTTCTGACTAGGACTATTGCATCCGCTCCACAAGAATCTGAAAGAATCGAGCTTGCTAATTCTTCGGGAGCCGATCTCGTCATCTCTCTCCATCAAGATACTTATAAGAATTCCAGTGCGCATGGTGTTGCGACCTATTACTACGGGAGCGATTCTCATGGGGTTCATTCCATTGTGGGTGAACGGTTTGCCACCTTGGCCCAACGCGAGATCTGCGCCCGTACCGATCTACTTAATTGCCGCATTCATGCCAAGACGTGGGACCTTTTAAGGCTAACCAAATCCCCAACGGTCCTCATCGAGCTGGGATATTCCGCCAACCCTGGGGATGCCAAGCGAGTTGCCGATCCGCAATTTCGTGAAACAGTGGTTGAAGCTCTCATGGTCGCTATCCAACGTTTGTACCTAAGTGCCGAGAACGATGCCAAGACTGGGACGCTGCGGATCTCAGATCTTCGCCGAGCAGGACTCCGTAAATAAAGCCGCCTCTTGCAAGTGCGCATCTATGGCAGAATTGATAGATGTCCAACGAGGTAACACGATTTCGCACTGGTGAAGACCAGCAACTGACTAAGCGCTTCGCCCACCGAGCAGAGCTAATGCAAGCCAGTGAAATTCGAGCCCTCTTCGCCGTAGCCTCCCGCCCAGAAATCGTCTCACTGGCCGGTGGTATGCCCAACCTCTCCGCACTTCCCATGGAGATGATGGCCGATGTAGTCGATAAGTTGATCAAGGAGAATGGCACCGAGGCGCTCCAATATGGAAGCGGTCAAGGTCACCCAAAGCTACGGGAACAGATCTGCGATGTCATGGCTCTAGAAGGAATCAGGGCTCACCCCGACGATGTCATCGTCACTACGGGATCTCAACAAGCCCTTGATCTTATTTCTCGCATCTTTATCAATCCCGGTGATGTTGTTCTCGTTGAAGCTCCAAGTTATGTCGGAGCGCTAGGTACCTTTAAGCAATACGAGGCAAATGTCGTCCATGTTGAGATGGATGAAAATGGAATGGTTCCAGATGCCCTTCGCGCCGCAATTACTGCAGTTCGCAAGACCGGACAAGAGATCAAGTTCTTGTATCTCATCCCTAACTATCAGAATCCTGCGGGCGTGCTTCTACCGGCAGATCGACGCACTGAAATTCTGGAGATCTGTGCAGCAGAGAAAATCTTTATCGTCGAAGATAACCCTTATGGCTTATTAGGGTTTGATCGTCCCTCACCCAATGCAATGCGTGCACAGGATTCCGAAAATGTTATTTATCTAGGTTCTTTCTCTAAGACAATTGCACCAGGATTCCGCGTTGGTTGGGCCCTGGTTCCACAATCACTGAAAGAGAAGTTAGTTATTGCGGCAGAGAGTTCAATCTTGTGTCCATCAAACTTCACACAGCTCTCCATTAGCGGCTATTTGGCTGACCAACCTTGGCGCGATCAAATCGCATCTTTCTGCAAGCTCTACAAAGTGCGTCGAGATGCCATGTTAGAAAGTTTAGAGACATACTTCCCAGAGGGTGCGAGCTGGACCAAACCTGGTGGAGGTTTTTATGTTTGGGTTACTCTGCCACCAGAGATTGATACAACTGCGCTAATGCCGAAGGCAATCGTTGCGAAGGTTGCATACGTTCCAGGAACCGCTTTCTATGCCGATGGTTTTGGAAGTTGGTCGATGCGATTGTCATATTGCCATCCAACTCCGGAGAGAATTCGAGAGGGCGTTAAGGCGCTGGGTGGTGTAATTCGTACCGAGATGGAAAATCGCGCGATTATTTAATTTCTACCGCAGAATTTGGGTAATTCGCTGTAAATCTTCTTCGTCTGCAAATTCAATGGTGATCTTGCCTTTGGATTTGCCTAATTCGATCGTCACTCGGGTATCTAACTTGTTTGCCAAAATATCGCTTAAATCCTTATGGTGATGGTTTTCAGCGTTGCTGCGCTTTGCCTTTTCACCCTTTCGCTTTCCATCGCTCATCGCAACTATTTCTTCAACAGCGCGAACGCTTAAACCCTCAGAGACGATGCGATGTGCCAAGTTCTCAATCTCCGAAGCATCGGTGAGAGAGAGCAAAGCCCTAGCATGGCCGGCAGAGAGCACACCCGCAGCTACCTTGCGTTGTACTGATGCTGGAAGATTGAGAAGACGTAAAGTATTTGTAATTACCGGCCTGGACTTACCAACCTTTACCGCTAACTCCTCATGGGTATATTCAAAATCATTGAGAAGATTTTGGTATGCAGCAGCTTCTTCAAGTGGATTTAACTGACTGCGATGAATGTTCTCCAAGAGAGCTTCTCGTAGCATCTCATTATCTTTAGATGCGCGAAGAATTACAGGAATAGTTTTTAGTCCAGCAAGTTTTGATGCGCGAAGTCGACGCTCTCCCATGATCAATTCGTAGTTACCATCTGGAAGTTCGCGTACAACCGGAGGTTGCATAACTCCGACTTCCTTAATAGAGGCAGCTAATTCTTGAAGTGCTTCTTCATCAAAATATGTTCTGGGTTGTTTGCTATTTGGAAGAACAGAGTTGATATCGACTTCGAGAGCGGTACCTGCAACAATTCCAGTGCTATTTGTTACCTCTCCGATTGTTGTAGTGGGAATCAACGCATCTAATCCGCGTCCCAAGCCGCCTTTACGTGGTGCACTCATGCCGCTGATCCTCTCCGTGCAATCTCTCGTGCTGCACCCATGTAGGCAATAGCACCAGGAGATGTGGCGTCATATGTCATAACTGTTTGATTAAATGATGGAGCCTCTGAAACGCGAACTGCGCGAGGAATTGGAATATCGATCAACTCATTTGGGAAGTGTCGACGAACATCATCTGCAACATCATTTGCTAGACGTGTTCGTGAATCGAACATCGTCAGCAATATTGTGCTTACACGGACGAGTGGATTGAGAGCTCTCTGAATCTTCCCCAAAGTCTCCATCAACAATGAGATTCCCTCGAGTGAGTAATACTCACATTGAATTGGAACGAGAACTTCTTCCGCTGCAGTAAGTGCGTTAATGGTGAGCAGACCTAAGCTTGGTGGGCAATCGATAATTACATAATCCAAACGATCGCCTATCGCCTCACGTTCCTTCAAATATTTATTGAGAGCCGCTTTCAAGATACTCTCGCGAGCAACAAAGGTAACCAGCGCTATCTCGGCACCTGCTAACTCGCGGTTGGCTGGGGCACATTCCAGGCTAGGAAAACCTGCAACTTTTTGTACGGTGCTAGATAAGTCGGCCTCTTCTACGAGAACCTCATACATGCCAGGAGTTTTATTTCGGTCTACGCCAAGGGCTGTACATGCATTTCCTTGTGGATCTAGGTCGATTACTAGGACTTTTAGCCCACCCATCGCCATCGCAGCAGCAATATTTACCGCTGAGGTTGTTTTTCCGACGCCACCTTTTTGATTCGCCACGGTAAAGATCCGCGTCTTAATGGGGCTGGGCATCGGCTCCTTTAGTCGACGGATTCCAACCACCTTCCGAGAGCCCCCGGTCGGTGTTTCACGTGAATCACTCATGGCTGTAGTTAAGCAGTCTTTCTGACCTCAATAACACGGGCTAACTCAAAACCGGGCAATTCGATGATCTTTAATGAGGTAGTTGAGTGCTTTTTAGCTTCAGTGGCATCAATCTCCGCCTGGGCGCTCTCCCCTTTCATAGCCAAGAGCGCCCCTTGGCTCTTTACTAGATGCCATGAGATCGTCAACAACTTCGGAAGTGGGGCAACCGCACGAGCGGTTACCACCTCAAAACTCTTCTTAACGCTCTCTGATTTTCCTCGGATGACGGTGATAGGAAGATCCAGGATAGAAATTACCTCGTTAAGGAAATCCACCCGCCGCTGCAGGGGTTCAATCAGGGTTAATGAGAGATCTGGTCGCGCCAAGGCGATAACAATTCCGGGCAACCCAGCTCCTGAGCCGATATCGACCACCTTAACTCCCTCTGGGATGAGGGTAGTTACCGGGATGCAATTGGCTATATGGCGTTCCCAGATTCGATCGCCCTCTCGAGGACCAATTAGCCCGCGCTCAATCCCCCAACTTTTAAGGAGATCGGCATATCTATCTGCCTTCTCTGGGCTCTCCTTGAAATATTGATCTAGGAGAGTTTCACGTGAAACGGTCAAGCTGGAAGGACGACCACACAGCGATTGGGCTCTTCGCCTTCAGATTCGCTTGTTAGGCCGATCTCTTGAATCGTGTCGTGGATGACCTTGCGCTCAAAGGCGTTCATTGGCTTCAACTTAATCTGCTCACCTGAGCTCTTAACCTCTTCGGCGATCTCATGGGCCAACTTGGTGAGCTCTGCCTTCTTGTTACTACGGAAGTTATCAATATCGAGCATTAACCGTGAGCGCTCACCGAGGGAGGTCTGCACCGCCAGACGGGTTAGCTCCTGCAAGGCATCTAATACCTCTCCACTATCCCCGACCAGATGGGAGAGTGCGCCGCCGGCGATAGCCAGGGAGGCACGCTCATTCTCAACATCAATATCAATATCTCCATCGAGATCTGCAATATCCAGTAATCCCTCTAGGTAATCCGCTGCTACATCGCCCTCTTCCTCTAGGCGTGCGATAAGGGACTTCTTGGGGCTCTCTGTCTCAGTCATTGTGCTGCCTTTCTGTCGGGTTTAAACCTTTTTGTCATATTTTGAGGGGATTTATGCTACTTCCGTGGCTTCTTCTTCTTTGGCTGCTGGCGTTGGCGGCTCTTCGCTGCCGCATCGCGCTCGGCCTCAGTTAAACCCTCTGGTGTTATTGATGTGCCTGAAGGGTTCGCTGGATTGGTGGCAGTGCCAGCCATACCGCGTTTGCGTTGCAACTCCTCGTAAGCAGGAGATCCTGGGGTTGGGTTTCTCTTGATGACATAGAACTGTTGTCCGAAGGTCCAGAGGTTGTTGGTCAACCAGTAAATCAAGACACCGATTGGAAAGTTAACACCGGTCACCGCAAAAATGAGTGGGAATAAATACAACATGATCTTCTGCTGTTGCAACATCATGTTGTTCGAAGGATCAACCTTTGGCATTCCCTTAATCATCAATTGACGTTGAGTAGTGAATGTTGTTGCTGACATTGCGACGATCATGATGATTGTGACGATCTTTGTTGTCGTAATGTGCGAACTAATCAAACTATCAGAGATAGGGGCGCCCAAGAATTTGGCGTCATGTGCCTTCGCTAAAAGTGTTGGAGTTAAGACACTAGGAACATATGACTTGTTATGTGCAATTCCGCTTAACACTCGGAAGAGTGCAAAGAAGATTGGTGATTGGGCGAGTAATGGAACACAAGATGCAAGTGGGTTTGTCTTATGCTCCTTGTAGAGCTTCATCATCTCTTCAGATTGCTTTTGACGGTCATCTTTGTGGCGCTTTTGAATCTCCTTCATCTTTGGTTGAAGGGCGGTCATCGCGCGCTGTGACTTAATCTGCTTTACAAATAAAGGAATGAGAATTATTCGAATAACTATTACAAGTAGGACGATCGAGAAGGTCCACTTGAGTGATTCGTGACTATCCTTACCTAAAAAGAGCCCTAAAAGGCTGTGAAATGTGACAATTACCCAAGTAACTGCGTAATAAAGCGGGTGTAAAATGGCATTCATCCCTTAGCTCCCTTTAGATGTTCGTACTCAACTCTCTTACCACCGGCGTAATCAACGCCCCCATGAGACCATGGGTTACACCGCAAAATTCTCCAAGCGCCCATCAATATCCCACGCAGACCAAATTCATTTATTGCATCGATTGTGTATTGGGAACATGATGGAAAATATTTACAACGTGGCGACATATTTGCCGAGATAAAAATTTGCCAAAATCTAATTGGTGCAATGAGAACTCTCTTCACTGCCCAACCCCAGATCTCTTGCGAACTTTTGAGATCAACTCGGCAAGATCGCTCCGATAATCTGGATGATCTTTAAGAACCCGAATCACTATCTGTGTATGTGATGGAAGCTCTGAAAGATGTTCAGCCATGGCATGTCGCAACTGACGAGCAATTCGATGCCTTGTCACGGATCCACCGACGCTCTTATTGATGATGAGCCCAACCTGCGGCGCCTTGGGCAATTGCTCATGCGTCAGGAAGTAGAGGACCAACAAATTAGAGGTCGCGCGATGCCCAGTCTTGGTAGTTCTAGAAAAATCTTGGCCTCGGCGCATTCGGTTCAATGCTGGAAGCACAATTTATGCTGAGATGCGAGTGCGACCCTTTGCGCGGCGAGACGAAAGAACAGCTCGTCCTCCACGTGTGGCCATACGGGCGCGGAAGCCATGCTTCTTTGCGCGACGACGATTGTTTGGCTGATAAGTACGCTTGCTCATAAGTTCCTCTTTTTCTCCTAGCGGTTTAGGGGTTGGCACCGACTAGGGCCACAGCGGAAGGGCAAGGTTAGCCGAATTGGTGTGGATAAACCACTTGCGCTTTTGCCCACAGCCCCATAGGTTCGCGCTCTATCCACAGGTTTGGCGCCTCCTGACCCTAAAGGTTGGGTTTAGACCACAGGCTGTGGATAACTTTGGGGATAACCTCTCCAGGTAGATCTCCTTTTGGGTTTCATTATTGATCGGTATGGGGCGAGCATGGCTTTATTAGAAGAGGTAGATCTCAACACCCTTTGGGCTCTGGTGGTTGAGGCTATGGCGGCTGAATCACCGCAGCATCGGGCATTTTTAGCCCTCACCAAACCCCTTGGCCTCCTCCAGGGAGAGGGTGGAGCAACACTCCTTCTCAACACCCCCAATCAATTTGCCAAGGATTTTCTAGAGCTGCGTGTTAAATCCGCACTGAATGAAATTCTTACAAATCAACTCGGTCAAAAAATAAATATTGCTGTAACTGTTGATGAAAATCTTGAGGTTGATGAACCTCGTGATGACATTTTGGATGAGACAACACCAGAACTTCAACCAAAGAGTGGAACTGGTCGCGACTTAGGATCAAAACTTCCTCAAGAGCAATCACAACTCAATCCTCGATATGTCTTTGAAACATTCGTTATTGGAGCATCTAATCGATTTGCTCATGCAGCAGCGGTAGCTGTGGCTGAAGCACCCGCTAAGGCTTATAACCCGCTATTTATTTATGGTGAGTCAGGGTTGGGTAAAACCCACCTCCTGCACGCTATTGGCGCATATGCCAAGGAGTTATATGGCTCTGTGCGCGTTAGATATGTCTCATCTGAAGAATTTACAAATGACTTTATTAACTCAATTCGTGACGATAAAGCCTCGGTATTTCAGAGGCGGTATCGCGATCTCGATGTTCTTTTAGTTGACGATATTCAGTTCTTAGAGAATAAAGAGCGAACACAGGAAGAGTTCTTCCATACATTCAACACTTTATATAACGCTAATAAGCAGATCGTTATCTCGAGTGATCGACCACCTAAACAACTCACAACTCTTGAGGATCGACTACGTTCTCGATTTGAATGGGGTCTCATCACCGATATTCAGCCGCCGGAGCTTGAGACTCGTATCGCGATTCTCCGAAAGAAGGCGGCTCAAGATAAGTTGAATGCACCAGATGATGTTCTTGAGTACATCGCCTCCAAAATATCTTCCAATATCCGTGAGCTTGAGGGCGCTCTTATTCGGGTGACCGCCTTCGCCTCACTCAACCGCCAGCCGGTCGATATGGGCCTTGCTGAGATCGTCCTTAAGGATTTGATCCCTGACCAGGCTGGGCTAGAGATCACCTCTTCGACCATCATGGCCCAGACCGCCTCCTACTTCAGCCTTACCTTGGAAGATCTTTGTGGGACGAGCCGGAGCCGGGTTTTGGTTAATGCCCGCCAGATCGCCATGTATCTCTGCCGCGAGCTCACCGAACTCTCCCTTCCAAAGATCGGACAGACTTTTGGGGGCCGCGATCACACAACAGTTATGCATGCAGATCGGAAGATCCGCCAGTTGATGGCTGAACGGCGCTCTATTTATAACCAGGTCACTGAATTAACCACCCGGATTAGGGCTCAAGCAAAGAATTAGCGATCCACTAACCCCAATTGTGGGTAAGTTGTGGATAACTGTGGATATTTAAGGAGGTTTTGTGGGGATATTAGGGATAAATTCCTTAAATTCCTCAATAAATCTAAGGAAGAGGAGAGTTTTGATGGGTTTTCCACATAGTTGCCCACGACTGTAGAGAAGATTTATCAGCGACTGACCTGCATTTATACAGTTTTCCACAGGAAATCCCTCTGGTTACTACGAATAACTTTAAATAGATATAAAAGAGCCAAAACAATAACTAGGCGGGGCGCGCTTGTCGGGCTTAAACCTTAAACTCAGGTAGTTAAGAAAGCGGTGTGGAGATGAAGTTTTTAGTAGAGCCAACGGAGTTAGTAGACGCCGTTAATTGGGTGGCGCGCAGCCTCTCCACTCGCCCGATCAAACCTGAGCTCCTAGGCATCATGATCGATGTCGATACCTCAATCACCCTCACTGGCTCAGATTTAGAGACCTCAACCAAAGCTATTTTAAAAGCCGATATCTCAGCTAAAGGAAAGGTTCTTGTCCCTGGCCGCCTCCTCGCTGAGATCGCCCGCTCCCTCCCAAATAAACCCATCACATTCACACTAGATGGCAGTCGAGTATTGGTGACAGCCGGAACTGCAAAATTCACCCTTCCTACTCTCTCTGTGAATGAGTACCCCTCACTTCCAGAACTGCCCGAGACCGCAGGCGTCATCCCTAGTGATGTATTTGCACACGCGGTAAACCAAGTCGCCATCGCTGCCGGTAAAGATGACTCACTCCCTACCCTCACCGGTGTACATATCGAAATTAATAAAAACAAAATTACCCTAGCCGCTACCGACCGCTACCGTTTAGCGGTACGTGAACTTAATTGGCAAGCCAAAAGCCCAGATATTGAAGTCAACACATTAGTTAGAGCCCGCACCCTCGCCGATGCAGCTAAATCACTCACTGCGCACTCACAAGTAACACTTGCTCTCTCACCTACAACTTCAAATGAGAGACTCATCGGATTTCTCTCAGAGTTGAAAACAATGACCTCCCGAACCCTCGATGGATCATTCCCTCCATTCCGTCACCTACTCCCAACCGAGTCAGTAGCAGAGGCAACTATTGAGGTAGGACCACTACTTGATTCAGTCCGACGCGTTGCTTTAGTAACCGATAAAACCGTTCCACTACGTCTTATCTTTAACAACAACTCACTTCAACTCGAAGCGGGAGCTGGCGAGGATGCGCAAGCCACTGAAGAGTTAGAAATTATTTATTCTGGCGAACCAATCAATATCGCCTTCAACCCACAATATTTAACAGATGGTTTGCAAGCTATCGGCACCCCATATGTTCAATTTAACTTTACTGGATCTACAAAACCAGCTGTGCTTACCGGTAAGCACGAGTTATCTGGAACGCGCGATATAAGTTATCAATACCTACTTATGCCGATGCGCTATAGCGCCTAACACGCGTGCACCTTTCACACCTCTCCCTCAAGAACTTTCGTTCTTATTCAGAGTTAAATCTACCGCTCGCTCCTGGGATAACCATCTTTCTTGGACGAAACGGCGAGGGTAAAACAAATATCGTTGAATCAATTTTATATATGGCTTTCTTATCATCACATCGAACATCTGGTGATCTCCCACTGGTAAAACTCGGTGAGAGTGCGGCTTACACCAGAGCCAAAATCCAACACCCGGATCGAGAAATGTTAGTAGAGCTTGAGATTAATGCAGAGAAGGCAAATCGGGCGCGGATTAACCAAAACCCCATAAGAAGTCAGAAAGAGCTCTTTGGGTTATTACAGTGTGTCTACTTCTCACCTGAAGATATGGATTTAGTTCGTGGAGACCCCACAGAGCGTAGAAGGTTTATTGATCAAATCCTCACACTTAGATCTCCGAGAATGGCTGGAGTTATTAGTGATTACGAGCGATCGGTACGGCAACGCAATGCCTTACTTAAGACGCGTGCCAGTCTCACCTCACTGGAACCTTGGGATCAACAAGTTGCAAAGTTCGGGGCTGAAATAATTGCGGCTCGACTCTCACTTCTAACAGAGTTCAACCCGTACTTCTCCAAGATTTATGCAAATATATCTGCAGAAAAGCCAGCCCACATCACCTATAAATCTTCAATAGATAACCCAAGTGTAAATTCCCAAGAGAACTACTCTGCGCTCATTAATACAATGGCGGAACGTCGCAATCAAGAGTTGGATCGTGGTTTAACTTTAGTTGGACCTCATCGCGACGATTTAATTTTAAATCTTGGAGACCATCTCGTAAAAGGGTACGCATCCCACGGAGAGTCTTGGTCGATCGCTCTCTCTTTAAAGTTAGCAGCTTATGAATTATTAATATCTGAAGGATCCAAACCCATTCTAATTTTAGATGATGTCTTTTCAGAACTCGATGAGGAGCGTCGCACACAACTCATCTCACTCGCACAATCGGCAGAACAAACATTCATAACAGTGGCGGTTGAAGGGGATCTTCCAAAAGATCTCACCGGAACCACCTATCTTGTTAAAAATGGAAGCGTTAAATTACTTTCATGAAAGTTGATCTTGCTAAAGAGTTATATAAAACCTGGCGCGATAACTCTCGAAGAAATAGGGCAAGCAATGTTGAGGAAGCACCACGCGAAAAAATAGGCGACCCTCAACCTCTCAACAGCGTTCTTAATGAGTTGGTGGCTGCGCGAGATTGGAGCCAAGGAATTGCAGAGGGCTCCTTATTTACGGAGTGGGTAGAGGTTGTCGGTCCCGACATTGGCAACCACTCGGCACCCATCTCTCTTGTTGATGGCCTCCTCACCATCCAGGCAACCTCCTCGGCCTGGGCTACTCAACTCACCTTGATGGCCAACAACCTCCTTCAAACAATCTCCAACTCTGCCCCTGGTGCTCTTGTGGAGCAGATTGTGATTCTTCCCCCTGGTGCTCCCAGTTGGAAAAAAGGCGTGAGAACGATCCGAAATTCCCGTGGTCCTAGGGATACCTACGGCTAATCTCTAAAAGCCTGTCAGAAGTTCACCTACGCCTTTTTATGGCTGGTTCTATGCTCCATTTACGACTAGGATTCGAGGTCGTACCAGCCATATTCGCCTAAGAATTGGTTCTGGCAGTTTGGCGCTTTTTAGACCTTTTTAGGTCAGGCGCCCCGAGTTAGAGGAGGTGGGTTGTGTCTGAGAATTCATACGATGCCAGCGCCATCACCGTCCTCGAAGGCCTAGATGCGGTCCGCAAACGGCCGGGAATGTATATCGGCTCCACTGGTGAGCGCGGCCTCCACCATCTCGTCTATGAGGTAGTTGATAACTCAGTCGATGAGGCCCTGGCTGGCTACTGCGACACAATCAATGTAACCCTTATGGCTGATGGGGCGGTCCGGGTTGTGGACAATGGCCGCGGAATCCCCGTCGACCTCCACCCCATCGAAAAACGCCCAGCCCTGGAGATCGTTCTCACCGTACTTCACGCCGGTGGAAAATTTGGCGATAGCGGCTATTCAGTCTCGGGTGGATTACACGGCGTCGGTATCTCGGTCGTCAACGCTCTCTCAACAGATCTCTCGGTTGAGGTGAGACGCGATGGTTTCCATTGGTACCAGGAGTACAAGCTCGGCGTACCTCAGAGTCCGGTCCGTAAGGGTGAACCCACAACCTCGAGTGGAACAACCGTCACCTTCTGGCCATCAGCCGAAATCTTTGAGACAACTGATTTCTCATTCGAAACTCTCTCCGCTCGCTTCCGCGAGATGGCATTTTTAAATAAGGGACTCACCCTCACCCTTACAGATGAACGCCCTGGACGGGTTGATGAAGTTGGTAACAAATTAAGTGCGACCTACCACTATGAGGGTGGAATCGTTGATTTTGTGCGCCACCTCAACTTAACCAAAGGTGAGCAACACAAGACAATCATTGCCTTTGAAGCTGAAGATAAAGCGCAGAAGATGTCGCTAGAAATTGCCATGCAATGGAACACCGGATTTTCAGAGAGCGTTTATACCTTCGCTAACACAATTAATACACAAGAGGGTGGAACTCACGAAGAAGGTTTCCGCACCGCCCTTACCTCGATCGTTAATAAATTCGGTGAAGAGTGGGGATTCATTCGCAAGAAGGAGGATCGCTTAACAGGCGATGATGTCCGTGAGGGTTTAACTGCTATCGTCTCCATCAAAATCGGAGAACCACAATTCGAAGGTCAGACCAAAACAAAACTTGGAAATACTGAAGCTAAATCCTTTACGCAAAAAGCGATGAATGAATCACTCACAACATGGTTCGAAAAGAATCCTGGTGAGGGAAAAGATATCGTTCGCAAAAGTATTGATGCGGCTGCAGCTCGTGTTGCTGCCCGCAAAGCTCGTGACCTAAGCCGTTCACGCAAGGGACTTCTTGAGGGACGTGGGATGCCAGGAAAGTTGGCGGATTGCCAATGGACCGAACCAGAAAAATGTGAGCTTTATATTGTTGAGGGTGACTCAGCTGGTGGATCCACCAAGGGTGGCCGCGACTCGCGTTATCAAGCCGTTCTACCTATCCGTGGAAAAATTCTTAATGTGGAGAAGGCGAGAATTGATCGCGTCCTACAGAACAACGAAGTACAAGCTCTTATCACCGCGCTTGGTACTGGTATTCACGATGAATTCGACATCGCAAAATTGCGTTATCACAAGATTATTTTGATGGCCGATGCCGATGTTGATGGCCAACACATTCGCACACTTCTCCTCACTCTCTTGTTCCGTTTCATGCGCCCACTGATTGAAAATGGTTTCGTTTATCTAGCGCAACCACCACTGTATAAATTGAAGTGGGGCGGCAAAGAACCAGTTCAATATGCCTTTAGCGATCGTGAGCGTGATGGCTTTATCAAGATCGGCCTCGATGCTGGAAAGCGACTCCCTAAAGAGGATGGAATTCAACGCTTTAAAGGTCTCGGCGAGATGCCAGCTAAAGAGCTATGGGATACCACCATGGATCCAACCCACCGCATCTTGATTCAAGTAACTCTCGACGATGCCGCCGCAGCTGACGATCTCTTCTCAGTACTTATGGGTGAAGATGTTGATCTTCGTCGCTCATTTATTCAACGTAACGCCAAAGATGTTCGGTTCTTGGATATCTGATGGAAGATAGATTTCAAGAGGGCATGGAAGGCTCGAAGGTTGAAACAATCGACCTTCAAGTCGAGATGGCGCGCAGCTATCTGGATTACGCCATGTCGGTCATTGTTGGCCGCGCACTGCCGGATGTTCGCGATGGTTTAAAGCCGGTTCATCGCCGCGTCTTATATGCAATGTTCGATGCTGGTTATCGACCAGATAAGGGTTACTACAAATCATCTCGTATCGTCGGTGATGTCATGGGTAATTACCATCCTCATGGCGACGGAGCTATTTATGATGCAGTAGTTCGCTTGGCTCAATTCTGGTCACTGCGTTATCCATTAATCGATGGCAATGGAAACTTTGGTTCACCAGGAAACGATCCCGCTGCTGCAATGCGTTACACCGAGGCAAAACTCGCTCCACTCGCAATGGAGATGATGCGCGATATCGATGAAGATACCGTCAACTTTATTCCTAACTATGATGGTCGCTCTCAAGAGCCGACCGTTCTCCCATCTCGCTTCCCTAATCTCTTGGTTAATGGTTCTGCCGGTATTGCGGTTGGTATGGCAACCAATATTCCACCGCACAACCTCACTGAGATTATCGCCGCTACTGCCTGGGCACTTGAGAATCCAGATGCCTCTTCTGAAGAGACGCTGGCGAAGTTAATGACGATAGTTAAAGGTCCTGACTTTCCAACCAAGGCACTTATTGTTGGACGACAAGGTATTGAAGATGCTTACCGCACTGGGCGTGGCTCCATCATCATGCGTGCTGTTGTTGAAGTCGAAGAGATCAACAAGCGAACCTGTTTAGTTGTCACCGAACTTCCTTACCAAGTAAATCCAGATAACCTCGCATTAAAGATTGCAGAACTCGTTAAAGAGGGGCGCATCAAAGGTATTGCTGATGTGCGTGATGAGGGTAATGAGCGCCTCGGTCAACGCTTAGTAATTGTGCTTCGTAACGATGCAACCCCGAAGGTAGTTCTCAACAATCTTTACAAGCACACCCAATTACAGGATTCCTTTGGCGCAAATATGCTGGCTCTTGTTGACGGCGTTCCGCGCACTTTGCGGCTCGATGAATTTATTCGTTATTACATCGAGCACCAGGTCGAGGTCATTGTTCGTCGTACTCGTTATCGCCTGGCTGAACGCGAGAAGCGCGCTCATATTTTGCAGGGCTACCTCAAAGCTCTGGATGCACTTGATGCAGTAATTGCATTAATCCGCGCATCTAAGACTCCAGAAGAGGCACGCACTGGATTGATGCAGCTGCTTGAAGTAGATGAGATTCAAGCTAATGCGATCCTCGATATGCAACTTCGTCGTATTGCGGCGTTGGAACGTCAGAAGATCAACGATGAATATGAAGCTCTCATGGCAGACATTGTCTTGCTCAACGAAATTTTGGCGAGTGAAGCAAAACAACGTGAAATTATTAAGAGCGAACTTCTTGAGCTTGGTGAGAAGTATGCCGACGAGCGCCGCACTCAGATAGTTCTTGCTGAATCCGATCTCTCTGTTGAAGATCTCATTCCTGATCAAGAAGTTGTTGTAACTATTACCCGCAGTGGTTACTCCAAGCGCACCAAGGCAGATCTTTATCGAGCCCAACGCCGTGGCGGTAAAGGGGTGAAAGGTGCTGCGCTAAAACAAGATGATCTAGTGGATCACTTCTTCACCGCATCCACCCATGACTGGTTGCTCTTCTTTACCAACAAAGGTCGGGTATATCGCGCCAAGGTGCATGAACTCCCAGATACTGGACGAGATGCACGCGGTCAACATGTTGCCAATCTTTTAGCTTTCAAACCCGATGAGACTATTGCCCAAGTCATCTCTCTCCGCGAATACGACCCAACGCATTACCTCGTGATTGCCACTAAGAGTGGAATGGTTAAAAAATCTCCATTAATTGAATATGACTCCCCTCGCGCCGGCGGATTGATTGCAATCAATCTCAAGGATGAAGATGAAGTGGTCTCAGCCGCACTCATAACAAACGACGATGAGATCTTGCTCGTAAGTAAGCATGGAATGTCACTTCGCTTTTCGGCCGCAGAAAGTTCATTTCGTTCGATGGGTCGATCGACCTCTGGAGTTATCGGTATGAAGTTCCGCGCTGATGATCAACTTCTTACGATGGCTGCGATTTCAGGTTCATCACCTGATCAATATGTATTAACGGCTACCGATGGTGGGTATGCGAAACGCACCCCTCTTGCCGAGTACCGCGAGCAAGCCCGTGGTGGACTTGGCGTTAAAGCCGCCAAGATCGATGAGAACTCTCGCGGAACTTTGGTGGGAGCGATGATTGTGCGTCCGAGTGATGAAATCCTTGCCATCACCTCAGGTGGAGTTGTGATCCGGACCGCGGTCGAGGAGATTCGTGAAACGAGTCGTGACACCCTCGGTGTGCGATTGGTAAATCTCGATGAAGGAACCTCGGTTGTCTCTATTACGCAGGTAAAGGATGAGGTCTCTGAGGAGATTTTGGGCTAACCCCTGAAGTCGGGTAGCCTCGGTCACTCGCAAGACCCCAGATAATGGGCCTGTAGCTCAGCTTGGTTAGAGCGCTTCCCTGATAAGGAAGAGGTCGGAGGTTCAAGTCCTCCCAGGCCCACCAAAGTAACTCCTCAATATTTTTCAGTGAGCCACACTCCCTCCCCTTGAATAGACTCAATCATCAATTTAATGAGCGAGCGGGAGCAAAGATGAAAATTGGAATTATCGGTGCAGGCAATATTGGTGGAAATCTCACACGTCGCCTAACAGCGCTTGGGCACGATGTAACCGTCGCCAACTCCCGAGGTGTTGAATCTTTAGCTGAACTCGTGGCAGAAACTGGTGCCAAAGCAGCAACTGCTGCAACCGCTGCAAACGAAGCAGATTTAGTAGTTGTAACAATCCCCGAAAAGAACATCCCAGACCTCCCAAAGGGATTTCTCGATGGAGCCAACGAGGGTGTCGTTGTCATCGACACAGGCAACTACTACGCCCAACGTCGAGATGGTCTAATCGCCGAGATTGAGAGTGGAGTCACCGAAAGTCGCTGGGTTTCTAACCAGATCGGATACCCGGTGGTTAAGGCCTTCAATGGCATTTACTCCGTGAACATCATTGAAAAAGCCCGCCCTCAAGGGGCTCCAGATCGCATGGCGCTGCCCGTAGCCGGTGATGATCCTGCAGCCAAGAAGGTAGTCATGGATTTAATTGAAGAGCTGGGATTTGATGCGGTAGACGCTGGCAGCATCGATGAGTCGTGGCGCCAACAACCAGGAACACCTGTATATGGACTCGTTGGAGATATTCAAGCAGTCAAAGATGCATTAGCCGCGGCTTCTCCAGAGCGCCTACCGGAGTGGCGCGCTTAAATAATTTCCGCAGAATCCGTATGCGATTCTCTCAAATTCAAAACAGGTCCTAGCAGATAGAACCCTAGAAGAGTTGCAATTACTTCAGCAATACCCCAAGGCAGCGCTTGTTGCAAAGTATTTGTCTCAGCCTTGTTCATAGCGGAAAGTCCAGCCACGGTGGCGAAGCACAGTAGCGAGACTTTAGGGTGGACTTTAATCACTCCAATAATTGTTTCTCCGAGTGTAAAAACCCGCGGGATTGGAGTGATAGCAGACTCTTCAAGTTCAAAAAGGCTATTAATTTTGATGCGGGAAAGTTTTAGCAAACCAGTTGCTGCGACCGAGATCATCACCAGAATGCTTAAGGCAATAACCATGCGATTTGAATTCTTATTGTGGATAGCATCAAAGAGCAGATTTGAACTAATGGCCACAACTCCTAAAGCTAAAGACCGCAATGAAATCAGCATCGCCCGCCTGACATAGACTCGATCTCTACCTGAACTCTCTAAAGACTTCCAACGAGAGCAGATCCGAGATGCCCCACACAAGCCAGATACCAGCGCCACTTGTACCGCTAGGACACTAATAAAGAAAGTGACTTGTTGAAATAGTGAAGCGACCGATGAATTTCTAGGTTGGCTCCATGCGACGGCCAGGCAAGCGGAGAAGACCAGCACCCCTGACACCACAGTGATGAAGGGGGCCTGTTTCGTTGCCTTTGCACCTTCGCAGGCATTAAATCCTTCAGCAATTTGTTGCACCGATCCAAAAGCTTTGACTGAATTAACTTCTGCGATATTGGCAGGTGCACCCAATGAAATTTCTCGGGTGGCTGCATCTAAAAGATGTTCACGCACTTCATTCAGAATAACTCTCCGGTGTCTCTGACTCATCTCTAATTTTGCATCGAGCTCATTGAGGTAAATATCAATGGTGTTCATGAGGGGTTTACTACCAAGATTCGAGATACTGCAGATGAGAAGGCTTGCCATGCGGCACGACTCTCCTTGAGCGAACCCAGGCCAGCCGGAACTAATTGATAGATGCGGCGTTCACGTCCATCAACAACCTCACGAGAACTTTTAATGAGTCCGTTTTCTTCGAGTCTATGGAGAGCGGGATAGACAGTTCCTTCTGGGAGATCGAAGAGGCCATTGCTCTCACTTCGCAACGATTCAATAATCGAATATCCGTGCGCCGGACCAGATTCGAGGATGGCTAGAACCATTGCCTCTAAATGGCCTTTAATCTGCTGATTGCTCATACTTAGATATACTAGGTATGTGACCCACTCGATGTCAAGCATTTCTCCTGAATTTCCTTGCCGTGGCGAGTTCAGATAAGGTACGGGTTCTGAATTAAATACGGGGCCTTAGCTCAATTGGTAGAGCGCCTGCTTTGCAAGCAGGAGGTCAGGAGTTCGATCCTCCTAGGCTCCACTTACTTTTTCCATAATCACTCAAAGCGGAGGCAATAGCCATGACCACAGCAACTCTCCACACAACCAAGGGCGATATCGTCATCGAACTCTTCGATAACCACACCCCAAAGACTGTTCAGAACTTTGTAGATCTGGCGAAGAAGGATTTCTATAATGGAACAATCTTCCATCGCGTCATCGCAGGATTCATGATTCAGGGTGGATGCCCTCAGGGCACCGGCACAGGTGGACCCGGTTACAAGTTTGCTGATGAATTCCATGGCGAACTCAACTTCGATCGTCCATATCTTCTTGCGATGGCGAACTCAGGACCTAACACCAACGGTTCACAATTCTTTATTACAGCGGCTCCAACAACATGGCTCAACCGCAAGCATTCAATCTTCGGTGAGGTAAAAGATGAAGCATCACAGAAAGTTGTTGATGCAATTGAGACTACAAAGACTGGCTCAATGGATCGCCCAGTAGAGCCGGTCAAGATAAATTCTGTAACTATTACTGAATAATTTCATGAAGCTCAAGAATTCTTTAACAACAAATTTAATTGTTGTTATTTCAGGATTCTTTATCATTGCTAATTACGCTCCAAAAATAACGTGGGGCGGATTGGGACTGCAAGATAATTTGTTGCTCATCAACAAAGCAATTTTTAACGATGGCCGAATTCACGGCGTTTTTGCCGGTGAATGGTGGCGCGTATTTACGGTGGTCCTAACTCACGCTAGTTGGATTCACTTAGGAATGAATATGCTCGTCTTGTTCCAATTAGGAACCATCGTTGAACGTTTCTATGGATTAACCCGTTACGCGTTCATCCTATTAATTTCAACTGTGGGGGCTTCATTTGCCTCCCTCTGGCTCGATCCTTCAAACCAACCTTCGGTCGGCGCCTCAGGAATGATCTTTGGACTCTTCGGAGCTATGGTCATTGCAGGAAAGAGAATGCCGGTTCAATACGGCCAAGTTCTCGGATATTTGGCACTCAACTTAGTAATTGGCTTCACCATCCCAAATGTGGATTGGCACGCCCACGTTGGCGGCCTCCTCGGTGGCGCTCTGGCGGCCGTAGTCCTTCGGGCCTTTCCAAAACGCCCGGTCTATCAATCCTGGGAATAAACCCTCTCTCCACCCTGTTACCTGATCAACTCCTAACTTGAGCCGTGTCGACTCAATCTTTTGACAGACAACGACTCAAGGGCGAGAATTCAGTCAGGCCCAGACGTAAAACGGGCGGGAACCCCTTCGGGGGCGTATGAGAGGGAGATTGAAAATGGCTAGAGCTGTAGGAATTGATTTAGGAACAACAAATAGTTGCGTGAGCGTGCTGGAGGGTGGCGAACCCACCGTCATTGCCAACGCTGAGGGTGCCCGCACCACACCTTCGATCGTCGCCTTTGCCAAAAATGGCGAGGTTTTGGTTGGAGAAGTCGCAAAGCGTCAGTCGGTCACAAATGTGGAGCGCACTATCCGCTCCGTAAAGCGTCACATGGGAACCTCATGGACCAAAGATATTGATGGCAAGAAGTACACCCCACAGGAGATTTCAGCTCGTATCTTGATGAAACTCAAGCGCGATGCCGAGTCTTATCTCGGAGATACCGTCTCAGATGCAGTCATCACCGTGCCTGCCTACTTTGACGATGCACAGCGCCAGGCAACCAAGGAGGCTGGAGAGATCGCCGGACTTAACGTCTTGCGTATCGTCAACGAGCCAACAGCTGCTGCCTTTGCATATGGTTTTGATAAGGGCGATAAGGAACAGACAATCTTGGTCTTCGACCTTGGTGGCGGAACCTTCGACGTATCACTCCTCGAAATGGGTGAGGGCGTCATTGAAGTTAAGGCAACTAACGGAGATAACCACCTCGGTGGAGATGACTGGGATCAAGCCTTGATCGATCACCTCGTTGCCACATTTAAGAAGGCACATGGCATCGACCTCACCAAGGACAAGATGGCTATGCAGCGCGTACGTGAAGCTGCGGAGAAGGCGAAGATCGAACTCTCCTCATCTGCACAGACTTCGATCAACCTTCCATACATCACAGTTGATGCCGAGAAGAATCCACTCTTCTTGGATGAGACGATCACACGAGCACAGTTCCAGAGCATGACTGCGGATCTTCTTGCACGATGCAAGGGTCCATTCCAGACAGTGCTTAAGGATGCTGGAATTCCGATCTCTGACATTGACCATGTTGTACTTGTCGGTGGATCAACCCGCATGCCTGCAGTTGTTGATTTGGTCCGCGAACTCACTGGTGGAAAAGAGCCAAACAAGGGCGTAAACCCTGATGAGGTTGTCGCTGTTGGTGCTGCTCTACAAGCTGGTGTACTCAAGGGAGATGTAAAGGACATCCTTCTACTCGATGTCACTCCACTATCACTTGGTATCGAAACCAAGGGTGGCGTTATGACAAAGTTGATCGAGAAGAACACCACGATCCCAACGAAGCGTTCAGAAATCTTCACAACTGCCGATGACAATCAGCCAGCGGTGCAGATTCAGGTATTCCAAGGTGAGCGCGAGATTGCAAGTGCAAACAAGCGACTCGGAATGTTCGAACTCACTGGAATCGCACCGGCTCCTCGCGGAGTCCCACAAATCGAAGTTACCTTCGATATTGATGCCAACGGTATTTTGCACGTAGCTGCAAAGGATCTTGGAACTGGCAAAGAGCAGAAGATCACCATTAGTGGTGGATCATCTCTCTCCAAGGAAGAGATTGACCGCATGGTCAAGGATGCAGAAGCACACGCTGAAGAAGATAAGAAGCGTCGTGAAGAAGCCGAGACTCGCAACATTGGTGACAGCCTGGTTTACCAGACTGAAAAGTTCATCAAGGACAACGAGGAGAAGCTCTCCCAAGGCGATGCAGCATCCAAGAAGGCTGATGTAGAAAGCGCACTTGCTGAACTCAGGAGCGCCTTGGCCGGAACCGATGTGAGTGCAATTAAGTCGGCTACCGAAAAGGTATCTTCTTTGAGTCAAGAACTCGGGGCATCCCTCTACGCAGCTAACGCTGCATCAGCATCAGAGGCACCTAAGGCTGATGATGGCGTAGAGGATGCTGAGATTGTAGAAGAGCAGTAATGACGGAAGAACCAACTGGCGCAGAGAGTGCTGAACAAGCACTCTCTGACGCAGTAGCCGAGGCAATTGCAGAAGTTGATCCGGTCGCTGTACTCACCAGCGATTTACAACGACTGCAGGCCGACTTCCAGAATTACCGCAAGCGCGTGGATAAAGAGCGTATTGAATCCGCAGAAGTTGTGACAGGAATCGTTCTAGCTCAACTACTCGGTGCATTGGATGATATTGATCGCGCTCAAGAGCATGGCGAGTTAACCGGTGGATTCAAGGCAGTAGCAGATCAACTGATCAACACCACGACAAAGTTGGGACTCTCCAAATTTGTTGATACAGGTGTGGCATTCGATCCAAATATTCACGAAGCGCTAATGCACGAGACATCTTCTTCAGTAACCGAGACTCAGGTGACAAAGGTCTTGCGTCCAGGTTACAAATTTAAGGAGAGAGTTCTTCGTCCGGCACAAGTAATTGTTACGGACCCCGAGTAAATTAGTAAAAATTAGATTAAGCAAAACATAAACTAAAAAGAGAGAAGTTGATGTAAATGGCCGCCAAGGATCTGTACGAGAAAGATCTCTACAAGATCCTTGGCGTGTCCAAAAATGATGATGCCGCCGCAATTAAGAAGGCATATCGAAAATTAGCTAAGGATCTACACCCCGATAAAACCAAGGGTGACAAGAAATTAGAAGATCGCTTTAAAGAGGTCTCCGAGGCCTACGAAGTTCTCTCTGACGATAAGAAGCGCGCCGAGTATCAAGAGATGCGCGATGCATTCACAACTGGTCGAGTTCCGCGTGGAGGACAACAGAGCCAGGGCGGTGGATTTTCCAGCGCTGGTTTTGAAGATATTTTCGGTGGCGGATCACCTAATGACATTTTTTCAACTCTCTTCGGCGGAGGTAGCCGCGCTCCTCGTCGAGGACAGGATCTGCAGACCGAGACCACTATCTCATTTCGCGATGCCATCTATGGACGCGAGATAACACTTCGTGTTGGAGATCAAACAATCACGACGCGTGTTCCCGCAGGCATCAAAGATGGCGGCAAGATCAAACTCAAAGGACGCGGTGCCACCGGGCCTGCAGGACCTGGAGACCTCTTCATCATTATTCATGTCACTAAACATCCCGTCTTTACCCGCGATGGCAACAACTTGTTGATGACCCTGCCAGTTACTTTTACCGAAGCTTCACTCGGCGCCGATATCTCTGTTCCGACTTTGAGCGGAGAAGATGTAACAGTTCGCTTGGCACCCGGAACTCAGAATGGAAAAGTTTTACGGGTTAAAGGTCGTGGAGTAAAGAAGGATTCCCAGACCGGTGACCTCCTCATTACTGTAGAAGTCCACGTCCCACAACGACTGGACAGCAAGGCCAAGGCAGCGCTTGAGGAGTTCGCCAAATTAACTAAGGCAGAGTCACCACGTACTCATCTCAAAGAGAGGGCCGGGGCATGAGTTCAGAGCTACATCCAGATGATGACCAGGCGGTTTATGTAATTTCTGTTGCCGCAGAGCTATCTGGAATGCACCCACAAACTTTGCGTCAATACGATCGGATGGGCCTAGTTTCCCCGGGTCGAGCCAGCGGTCGGGGACGTCGCTACTCCCTGCGCGACATCGCATCGCTGCGCAATATTCAACGACTCGTAGGTGATGGAATCAATCTTGCGGGAATCAAAAGGATTATGGAGTTGGAGTCGGCTGTAGCCAATATGGCTGTAGAGGTTGCGAAATTGCGCACCGAGGTCGATGCACTGATGGCCGCCAATCCCCCTCGCGCCATTGTTAAGCACCCGGGACAGAGTGTGGTGATTTACAAAGAAGAGTAGATAGGGTTTCGCCATGACCACACGCGAGCAGCTCAAATCCGAAATTCTTAACAAGGCAGTTGTTCACGGAAAGGTCATTCTCTCCTCTGGCAAGGAGGCCGACTACTACGTCGACTTACGACGCATAACTTTAGATTCAACGGCTGCACCATTGGTCGGTGAGGTAATGCTCGAACTCACCAAAGACTGGGATTACGAGGCAGTCGGAGGATTAACGCTGGGTGCCGATCCAGTTGCTACCGCGATGATGCATGTAGCAGCCCGCCAGGGACGAAAGCTAGATTCCTTTGTAGTTCGAAAGGCGGAGAAGGCTCATGGACTTCAGAGAAGAATTGAAGGTCCCGATGTTGCAGGTAAGCGAGTTCTCGCCGTGGAAGACACTTCAACTACTGGCGGCTCAGTTCTAACTGCAGTGGAGGCACTTAAAGAAGCAGGCGCAATTGTGGTTGGAGTGGCTGTAATTGTTGAACGAGGCGCCGCACAGACTGTCAGTGATGCAGGGCTGGAATACCGGGCCGCTTATCAGTTGGCAGATCTAGGCTTATAAAACTTTTAAGAGAGGTGCTTGCGACTGCGCCACTCTTTGAAGATCTCCCAACCCAGGGGCACTACGGTGATCACGGCGATAGCCAACACAATATCGGTGAGATATTTTGAGATCGTATGCGCGAAGGTATTTCCAGCTGCATAGGCGCCCCAAATCAAAATCTGGGTCCACAAGATTGCGCCGAAAATATTCCAAAAGGTAAAGGTTTTAAAGGGCACTCGAATAATTCCAGAGAGTGGATTGATGAGGCCACGTACGACGGGAATGAAGCGACCAAGCACGATGGCGCGACCACGACCATACTTCGTGATGTACTTTTCGGCCGACTTGATCTTGCCCGGATCAAAGAATTTAGAGTCTGGCCTGCTAAAGATTTTGATGCCGTAATGCCATCCGAGCCAGTGGCCGAATTGAGAACCGACGATGGCCGATAGAGGAGCCCCGACGGCTACCAGTCCAATATTGAGGTGATGGCCGTGGGTCGAACCGATGCCGGCGGCGAAGAGCCCAGCGGTGATGAGCAGGGTGTCACCAGGAAGACCGATGATCAGGGGCAATCCAGTCTCCAGAGCCAAAATCGCGAAGATGATGACCAGGGAGTAGTTGGAATTGAGGGCTGAGGTGACGCTTATGAAGCTCATAGGGGCTAAAGGATACTGATTGGTGGCTGAAAATTTGTCATACACCTTATATATATGTGTAACCTTTCAACCCTTAGGAAGACCCTTAAAAGAAACTAGATCCCCCAACCGCCCCTATCCACTCAATGAGGAGTCAAAATAGTGACGACATCCGTGCAAGTCACCGGAACTAATCTAATTTATGTCTTTATCGTTCTTGGAGTTTCTCTGCTCGCGCTGGCCATTGCATATGGTCTTCGTGCACAGGTGCTGGCTCAATCCGATGGAACTGAGAAGATGAAGGAGATTGCAGCTGCAGTCCAAGAGGGTGCAGCGGCATATCTCAATCGCCAATTCAGGACGCTCTCAGTCTTTGTCGCGGTCGTCTTTGTCCTGCTCTTTGCACTTCCAGGACATACGGATATTCGCATCGGCCGCTCCATCTTCTTCTTGCTCGGAGCTCTCTTTAGCGCTGCAGTCGGATACAACGGAATGTGGTTGGCGGTTCGCGCAAATGTCCGCGTTGCTGAGGCAGCTCGCCAGAAGTCAGCCGAGAAGGCGGTCAAGATCGCCTTCCGTACCGGTGGCGTCGTTGGAATGACCACGGTGGGACTTGGACTTCTCGGTGCTTCGCTGGTCGTAATCATCTACCGCGAAAATGCTCCTGAGGTACTCGAAGGTTTTGGCTTCGGCGCTGCAATGCTCGCGATGTTTATGCGCGTGGGCGGTGGAATATTTACCAAGGCTGCCGATGTTGGTGCCGACCTGGTTGGAAAAGTTGAACAAAATATTCCAGAAGATGACCCTCGTAACGCGGCAACAATCGCAGATAACGTTGGCGATAACGTCGGTGACTGCGCGGGAATGGCAGCGGACCTCTTCGAGTCATATGCAGTAACACTCGTTGCCGCACTGATTCTCGGTAAAGCTGGTTTCGGCGATGCTGGGTTGATCTATCCATTGATCGTTCCTGCAATTGGAATTGTTACTGCGATCATCGGTGTATTTATTACTCGACTTCGCTCCACTGATCGCTCTGCAATGCAGGCAATCAACCGTTCATTCTTCCTATCTGCAATTATTTCTGCGGTCTTGGTTGGATTCGCAACCTTTACATATCTACCTGGATCTATGAAGTTGTTGACTGGGTTGGATCCAGCACATACTTCAAGCAATGTAAATCCACGTCTACTGACATTCGGCGCTGTTCTCATTGGAATTGTTCTCGCCGCTGCAATTCAGGTCTTGACCGGATTCTTTACTGAGATTGGTCGTCGCCCAGTTAATGATGTTTCAGCATCTTCCAACACTGGCTCGGCAACTGTGATCTTGGCCGGTATTGCGATTGGATTCGAATCAGCCGTTTACTCTGCACTGTTGATCGCCGCAGCCGTATTTGGCGCATTTCTACTTGGGCACGGTTCGATCGTGCTTAGCCTCTTTGCTATTTCGCTCGCTGGTACCGGACTCCTCACAACAGTTGGAGTTATTGTTGCAATGGATACCTTCGGACCAATTTCAGATAACGCCCAAGGCGTTGCTGAAATGTCAGGCGATGTCCATGGCGAAGGTGCTGCAATCCTCACATCACTCGATGCTGTAGGAAACACAACGAAGGCGATCACAAAGGGTATTGCTATTGCTACTGCAGTACTTGCAGCGACCGCACTCTTTGGAGCATTTACAAATGCAATTTTGAAGGCGGTGAGTGATGCAGGTAAGACCGCATCTGCTCTCAACCTGCAATTCCAGGGAGTTCTCGATATCGCCAACCCACGTAACTTGGTTGGTCTCATTATCGGAGCATCAGTTGTATTCCTGTTCTCAGGTCTAGCAATCAATGCCGTTTCACGCGCTGCTGGTGCAGTTGTAGTGGAAGTCCGTGAGCAGTTCCGCCTACATCCAGGAATTATGGATGGAAGTGAGAAGCCGGAGTACGGTCGCGTGGTTGATATCTGTACTCGCGATTCATTGCGTGAGCTTGTCGCTCCTGGATTGCTTGCTGTTATGGCTCCTATTGCAGTTGGTTTTGGACTCGGCGTCGGCGCACTCGGTGCTTACCTGGCTGGTGCGATCGGAACCGGAACACTTATGGCGGTCTTCCTTGCTAACGCTGGTGGAGCATGGGATAACGCAAAGAAGATGGTTGAAGATGGTCACCATGGTGGAAAGGGATCAGATGCCCACGTCGCCACGATCGTTGGAGATACCGTTGGTGATCCATTCAAAGATACCGCCGGTCCTGCTATCAACCCACTTCTCAAAGTTATGAACTTGGTTGCACTTCTGATCACTCCTGCGATCGTCTCCTTCTCACTTAAGGGTCATGCGGTCGCAAGTGGATTGATTGCAGCCGTCGCTGTCCTCGTTATTATCTACGCTTTGATTCGAAGCGCTAGAGCTGGGACGGTTATCGCATAACCATCGCATAACTAACTCGGTTTACAGTGAGGGCAGAGGGCTCTCGTGGCCTTCAAGATCCTTTAGGAGTTAATTAATTTGGGTATCAAGCTTGTGATCGTGGAATCCCCTGCGAAGGCGCGCAAGATCGGCGCCTTCCTAGGGGATGACTACGTGGTGGAGGCTTCGGTCGGACACATTCGTGATCTGCCACAGCGCGCCGCTGATATCCCAGCTGAATATAAGAAGACCGCTTGGGCTAAAGAGGGTGTAAATATCGAGGAGGATTTCGCTCCTTTATATGTCATCAATCCCGACAAGCGCGCCAAGGTCAATGAGTTAAAAGCTCTTATGAAAGGCGCCGACGAACTTATTCTGGCAACCGATGAGGACCGCGAAGGCGAAGCAATCGCCTGGCACTTGATCGAAGTCCTTCGTCCCAAGATTCCCATCAGCCGAATGGTCTTCCATGAAATTACCAAGGAAGCTATTCAAGAGGCTGCGAAAAATACTCGTGACCTGGATTATCGATTAGTAGATGCACAAGAGACCCGACGCGTTCTTGATCGTCTTTACGGTTATCGCCTCTCTCCCGTTCTATGGAAGAAAGTTATGCCACGCATCAGTGCGGGGCGAGTGCAATCAGTTGCAACTCGCCTGATTGTTGAGCGTGAACGTGAACGCATGGCATTCATTTCTTCATCATGGTGGGATTTAAAAGCGCAGACAGAGAAGAATTTCACAGCACGCCTCATGTCGTTGGATGGCAAGCGGGTTGCCTCAACAAATGATTTTGATGAGAACGGCGGACTTAAAGAGAAGTCAGCCAGCAGTATTCTCTTGCTGGACGAGGCATCGGCGAACGAACTCACTCAGAGTTTGAGTGGCCAAAAACTCACTGTGTTGAGCACTGAAGAGTCGCCTCGCAC
>Ga0208258_1000010_pt1 | contig 141822 bp, 123 predicted proteins | sample CryBogCBH08Jun09_FD_185512 | JGI IMG/M metagenome (GOLD analysis project Ga0208258, IMG submission 185512) | Freshwater microbial communities from Crystal Bog, Wisconsin, USA - CBH08Jun09 (SPAdes) (version 2) | ecosystem: Environmental > Aquatic > Freshwater > Lake | place: Crystal Bog...
CGGTGTCTGCCTGCCTCAATATCCGGATCTTCTCCTCTGTGCTGTATCTCTTTCCTTTCATGGTCTTTGGGTTTGGTTGTCCCAAAGACTAACACACCACCTGGCTCAAATCCCCGAGGTCACGTCAAAGTCCATCAGGCTCTACACGCTTCAATGTGGCATCCGTATAATGCTTCCCATCCAGAGTTGTGAATTCCTCTGCAATAAGAGCTCCTAAAATTAGGAGAAAATAACAACCGATGCTGTATAGAACACGATTCACTATTTCATGTTTTAGCGGCAAATGATATTGTCACGCAAGGCATAGCTTTCCTTTTTTTGGGCGCTCGCCTTGAGTTACATACAGGCTAGATTGCTAGCCTTCTCGGCCTACATTCGTCTTTAAGACTCTCGAGCTTAATCGGTCTTACTCGCTACTGTCAGTTGGCAGCTAATTAAATTCTTAAAGAACTCCTCCCACATTATGAGCATCACACGGTTTTCTTTTTCTCCGCCTTTCCTATTCAACTTTTTTAACACTTCAACACTTTAACCTTCCAACTCGCTGCACTACGGCGGGGTGATTATTGAGGTTCGTAGAGAATCCTCCCACACTGCGGGCATCCGACGATTTCCTTTTCTGCCCTCACCTCCAGAATCGACTGATGGGTGACTTTCATGTGGCAGCCGGTACAGACCTCGTGCTCCACGGTGACAAGTGCCAGGCCGTTTTTGCTCTTGAAGAGTCGGTTGTAGCGATCGAGGAGGTCCTCCTCGATGCCCTCGGTGAATTCGGGTCGCTCTGACTCGAGTTCCGCTTTTCGGGCCTCAAGGTTTTCCTTGCGGGTGGTGAGGGAGGCCATGTGGCTCTCGACCTTTTTCTTCTCCTCGGTGTGGGCGTCGAGCGCTGCCTGAAGCTGTGGTTTGAGGCTCTCAGCCTCCTCCATAAGAACAAGCTCCCGGTCCTCGATCTCAACGATGACCTTCTCGGCCATCTCGATCTCGTGTCGCAGGGCGGCGAATTCCTCGTTCTTGCGGGTCTCGAGTTGCTGGTTTTTGTAGCGGGCGATCTGGTCCTGCTTGGACTTTACCTCGACCTCAAGCTTCTTGCGCTCAATCTCGATCTCCCTCTGCCGTGTGCGTGCTGCCTCGAGTCGGTCATCGGCGGCCTTGAGTTCACGGTCGCGTGCCGCCTTCTCTGCCGGGAGCGCGGCGATTTCTGTGAGGACGGCCCGGAGTTTCTGGTCGCGATCTTGAAGGGTGAGGAGTTTTTCGATGGAGGGGAGCATTATAATAGATGAATAAGGGGAAAAGAGAGTTTGGTGAACTTACCTCCAGAGATAGGACTGGGTCATGGCGACGATTTTGCCATCGACGATGAGAACGCATCGCCAGTTCGAGACCTGACCGTTCTCGAGGTAATCGTCGCCGATGATGGAGAAGCGGGTGCAGACGGAGCCCTTGACGTTTGAGTAGCTTTTCTCCCTGGCCATGACGTAATTGCCGAGATTTGCCTGGCGGTATTCAAGGCGGGCGGTGACGTCGGCCGGCGCCCCGTGATTCCACCAGTAGAAATTAAAGTAATTTCCCTTCAGGGCATCCTTGTCGAAGTTGCTGGTCGCCGGCCACATGTAGTAGCGGCGCTCGAAGTCGATGTACTCATTCGGTTGCCCCGTGAACTTTGGAAAGAGCAGCGGGTCGTTCAGGAACTGCGTCTTCTTCCGGAAGGTGAAGGCGGGGTTGATCGAGAGGGGCAGGACATTGGCCTGCTCCAGTTTGACCTGGGGCGGTTCCTGGGTGGCGCATCCGCCCAAGAGCAACAGGGGAATGATTGAAAGCCGGAGAAGTATCCGGAGCGGGTTGGGAAGGCGGAGATCTTCGAAGGGAGAGACCATGAAAATCAGATCAAAGCGGTTGATGCGGATGCTGTCAATCAACCGAGCTTTCCAGTCATTGGGAGGGTCGTAATGACGCTCTTGACGCCTTTCCCTCTCCCCTCCAATGTCCACCCCATGAGCCAGTTTCAAAGTTCGCTTCACTCCCTGCAGGAAGTTCTTCAGGCCCTGCCACCCCTGCAGGTCGAATTGGAAAAAGCCGCAGCCCTTGCCGGCGATGCTCTCCTGGCGGGTAACAAGCTGATGTTTTGCGGTAACGGTGGAAGTGCCAGCGACAGCGCCCACCTGGCCACGGAGTTTACCTGCCGCTTCAAGGAGGATCGCCGCCCCTATCCGGCGATGGCCTTCACCGTGGATGCAGGGCTATTGACCGCGATCGGGAACGATTATGAATTTTCCCAGGTGTTTGCCCGTCAAGTTGTCGCCTTTGGCAAGCCCGGTGATGTTCTGATCGTAATCACCACGAGCGGCAAATCACGCAACATCCTTGCGGCTCTCGAAGAGGCGCGCAGGGTAGGGGTAAAGACGATCGCCTTTCTCGGCAAGGGTGGAGGATTCACCAAAGGCGCCGCCGACGTGGAGTTGATCGTTCCCGGCAGCGAGACTGCCCGGATCCAGGAGGCGCAGCAATTCCTGCTCCATGTCCTCTGTGAGATCGTTGAGGAGAGGCTTCCGCGCCAGTAAGGGCGAGTCTGTATAGGGCAAAAGGGCAAGAGGTTTGAACGGCCAAGTGCTTTCCATGGTTTCCTGGGTTGCCGTGGGTTTTCTCGGGTTGATCACGGGATCCTTTCTGAACGCGGTCATTCACCGCCTCCCTCGCGGCATCTCCCTCCTCAATCCGAAGCGCTCTTTCTGTCCCTGTTGTCACAAGATGATCCCGTGGCATGAGAACCTTCCGGTGGCGAGTTGGGTTCTTCTGCGTGGCCGCTGTTCCGGTTGCGCCATGCCGATCGCAATCCGTTACCCCTTGGTGGAGCTCCTCACGTCCGGTCTTTATCTCTGGTCCTGGGGTCGTTTCGGCCTCCCTACTGCACCGGTCTTCTGGATTTTCCTCTCGCTGCTGATAGCCTCCACCTTCATCGACTTCGACCACCTGATTATTCCTGACGAGATTACAAAGGGTGGCCTCGTGGCAGGCTTGCTCTGTTCACTGTTGCTGCCCGGAGTGCTTGGTGCCGGTATCTGGTGGCAGGGGTTGCTTCTCTCTCTTCTGGGAGCGTCTGTGGGTTTTTTCCTGCTCTGGGGTGTGGTGGAGTTGGGGAAGGTCGCTTTCGGGCGTCGCTCGATCCGTCCCGAGGCGCCCACTCTGCTGGAGATTACCGGTAGCGACTCGGAGCCCCTGCTGGTTTTCGGAGAGGAGAGGATGCCTCTGGCCGATTTCTTTTACCGTGAAAAAGATCGTGTGGAGGCCACCTGTACTTGGATGGAAGTCGATGGGGAGCGCTTGGAGGGAGGGGTGCTCTCCCTGGATCCCCAAGGTATCACCTACGGCGAGCGCACCTGGTCCTATGAAGGAGTAGGAAATCTGATGCCGCTGCGGGCGGAAGTCACCGCGATCACGCTGCCACGGGAGGCGATGGGGTTTGGTGATGTGAAGTTCATGGCTTGCATCGGTGCCTTCATGGGATGGAAAGGAGTGCTCTTTACCCTCTTTGCCGGTTCCATCACCGGAGCGGTGATCGGTCTCCTGATGATGGCCTGCACAGGCGGGCGTTCCGGAGGTCGGATTCCATTCGGCCCGTATCTGGCGCTTGGGGCGCTACTCTGGGTGTTTTTCGGACCGGAACTATTGGACCTCTATGAAACATGGGTGGGTGGGGGAGGTTTTTTTCTCCTGCTGCGCCACGCCTCCTTGTAGTCTGAAAGCTTCATGTCGCATCACGCAGACAAGTCTTCCTTGATTTCCAAGTTGCTTCCTGAGAGCTGGGGACCGGCACGCCAGTTGGCGGTTTTTCTCCTCCCGTACAAGAGGCGTTTGGCCCTGGGACTTCTGGCCGGCATTGCCTTTGCCGGAGCCAATAGCGGTCTCCTGCTGCTGATCCAGAAGATAGCAGACACGGCCTTCCACGGAAAATTCAACCAGGCTGAGCTGATGAAGGGGGCTGCAGCGGGACAGGGCGGGGGGATCGGCGAATTCCTCTGGTTGGTCCTGCCCATTCCCGCGGTGATGATCCTGCGCGGACTCTTCGCCTATGCGAATGTTTACTGTCTCACCTGGGTGAGTCTCCGGGCACTGCGCGACATGCGCCGCCGGGTCTTCGCCCACCTCATGGGTCAGTCCCTCGATTTTTTCAACAAGTCACAGTCAGGGCGCCTCCTCTCCCGCGTGCTCAATGACACGCTCGTTGCCCAGGATGCCATGGTGAGCATTGTCGGCGAACTGGTAAAACAGCCGCTGGCTGCCATCGGCGTCATCGCCGTCCTGCTTCATATCGACTGGAAGTTCACCCTTTTCTCGCTGGTGCTCTTCCCTCTCTTTCTGGCTCCGGTGATCGTCTACGGACGACGCGTCCGCAAGGCCTCCCGTGCCCTCCAGAACGAGGCCGGTGTGATGGCCGTCATCCTGCAGGAATCCTTTGCCGGGGTGCGGGTCATCAAGTCGTTCGCCCGCGAGGTCTTCCAGCTCGGTCTCTTTGACAAATCGAGCGACGAGCAGTTCCGCTCCAGCATGAGCATCCGCAAGAGCTCCGCCATCGTCCAACCGATGATCGAGAGCGTTTCGGCCATCGGGGTGGCCCTTGCCCTGCTATACGTCCATTACTCGCATCTGACCATCGGAAGCTTCATCGCGCTGATGGGGGGCATGTTCCTGCTCTACGACCCCATCAAGAACCTCAGCCGTATCCATGTCTCGATCCAGAACTGCGTCGGTGCCGCCACCAGTATCCTGGAACTTCTGGCCACCAAGCCGACGATTTACGACCAGCCGGCAGCACGTCCGCTGGGACGGGTAAAGGGGCACCTTGCCTTCGAGGGAGTGAATTTTTCCTACGGCATCCCCACTCCCGATGGAGGGATGGCGGAGAATGCGATCGCCGGCCTGAATCTCCTGATCGAGCCCGGGATGAAGGTTGCGCTTGTGGGGGCAAGCGGCGCCGGAAAGAGCACGATCCTCTCCCTCCTGCTGCGTTTTTACGATCCGCAGCAAGGGCGTGTCCTGATCGACGGGAATGACCTTCGCGAGTTGACGCTCGATTCCCTGCGCGAGCAGATCGGGATCGTGACGCAGGAGAGCTTTCTGTTTCACGACTCCATTTACGAGAACATCCGCTTCGGCCGTTTGGATGCAACCAAGGAGGAGATCGAGAGTGCCGCTCGCCTCGCTTACGCCCACGACTTCATCATGGCGCAACCTAACGGCTATGAGACGGTGGTCGGTGACAAGGGGTGTCTCCTCTCCGGCGGCCAGCAGCAGCGCTTGGCGATTGCACGGGCCCTCCTCAAGTCCGCTCCCATCCTCCTCCTTGATGAGGCGACATCGGCACTTGATTCGGAATCAGAGAGGATGATCCAGTCGGCGCTCGAAAGTCTGGCAAAAGGCCGCACCGTGATTGCGATCGCCCACCGTCTCTCCACCGTGCTGGGCAGCGACATGATTGTCGTCATGGACCAGGGACGAATCGTGGCAACCGGCACCCATGCCGAACTGTTGAACTCCTCCGAGCTTTATTCCAATCTGTACAACCTCCAGTTCACTCACGCCTCCTAAGAAGCGGATGAATTTTTCAATTTCACTAACAGCATGAAAATCCAACGAGCCCTCCTCTCCGTCTCCGATAAGACGGGTCTTATCGACTTTGCCCGCGGCCTGCACGAGCAGGGTGTCGAACTCCTCTCCACCGGGGGAACCGCCAAGGCCATCGCTGCGGCAGGCATTCCGGTCTGCGAGATTTCCGACTACACGGGCTTTCCCGAGATGATGGATGGACGCGTGAAGACGCTCATTCCAAAGGTTCATGGAGGACTGCTTTTTCTGCGCGACGATGAAAAGCATCAGGCTCAGGCAGCCGAGCACGGGATTCTCCCTATCGACCTTGTCTGCGTGAACCTCTACCCCTTTGAGGAGACCGTCGCCAAGAAGGGGGTGACGCTCGAGGAGGCCATCGAGCAGATCGACATCGGCGGTCCCTCGATGATCCGCAGCGGATCAAAGAACCACCGCTCCGTGACCGTTGTCGTCGATCCCGACGACTATCCCCGCGTGCTGGAGGCGATGAGGGCCGGCAATGGAGAGACCACCCCCGAGCTCCGTGCCCGCCTTGCGGTGAAGGCCTTTGCGACGACGGGTGCTTATGATCGTGCCATCAGCACTTACCTTGATAACGAAAGTGCACCCGGTGCATTGCTCTCGCTCGACTTTCCGCTGGCGGGACGCCTTCGCTACGGCGAGAACCCGCATCAGGAGGGGGAACTCTACGGCAGCTTCTTCGATTACTTCGAGAAGCTCCACGGCAAGGAACTCTCCTTTAACAACATCCTCGACATCACGGCGGCCACCCGCCTCATCAGTGAATTTGAGAAGCCTACCGTCGCCATCCTGAAGCACACCAATCCGTGCGGCGTCGGCAGTGACGAGAATCTTGCCGAGGCCTGGGAAAAGGCATTCGCCACCGATCGGTCCGCCCCCTTCGGGGGCATCATCATCGCTAATCGCCCTGTCGATGAAGCACTTGCCCGCGCCATTTCCGAAATCTTCAGCGAGGTGATCATCGCTCCGGAATTCACGGCTGATGCCCGCGCTCTTCTTCAGAAAAAAAAGAACCTCCGGCTCATGCGTCTCCTCAAGGAAATCCCCGCCACCGATCGCGATATCCGTTCTGTGATCGGAGGGTTGCTTGTCCAGGATGCCGACATCACCCCGAAGGAGGGTCCCGGCAGCATCGAGCACCTTGTGGTCTCCAGTCGTCCCCCCACCAAGGACGAAATCGCAGCGATGGAATTCGGATGGAAGGTGGTCAAGCACGTGAAGAGCAATGCCATTGTCTATGCCGGAAAGGACCGCACCCTTGGAATCGGTGCCGGGCAGATGTCCCGTGTCGACTCTTCGCGGATCGCGGTTTGGAAAGCCGGTGAGGCAGGTCTCTCGCTCAAAGGGAGCGTCGTCTGCTCCGATGCCTTCTTCCCATTTCCGGACGGGTTGATCGCCGCGGCCGAAGCGGGGGCCACCGCAGCCATTCAGCCGGGCGGCTCCGTCCGTGATCCCGAAGTAATCGCCGCCGCCAACGAGCGCGGCGTCGCCATGGTCTTCACCGGCACCCGTCATTTCAGGCACTAAACAAGGAGCAAGGGTGGCAGCGTTACTCGGCGTCAACATCGACCACGTCGCCACCGTGCGGCAGGCCCGCTACGCGAAAAACTCATCCTCCATCAACGTCGAACCCGATCCTGTGGAGGCGGCGCTCGCAGCCGAGAGGGGAGGGGCTGTCGGGATCACGGCTCATCTTCGTCAGGATCGTCGTCATGTCATCGACAGCGACATCTTCCGGCTTAAAGAGGCCATCGGGACAAAGCTCAATCTCGAGATGGGGAACTCCCCGGAGATCGTGGCGATCGCCCTGAAAGTTCTTCCCCCTGATGTCTGTCTCGTTCCTGAGAGTCGCGAGGAAGTCACGACCGAGGGAGGCCTCGACTGTGTCACCCATCGTGCGACTCTGGAGCCAACGCTCAAGGCAATGCGCGATGCCGGGATCCGTGTCAGTCTCTTCATCGATCCCGAGCCAGATCAGATCGCCGCTGCTGCTTCACTCGGTGCCCCCGTCGTGGAACTCCACATCGGAGCCTACGCCGAGGCTTCAGGAGCTACACGTGAAGCCGAATTGTCCCGCTTGGTTAGAGCCGCCAGTCTGGCCGCAGATGCGGGCATCCAGGTGAATGCCGGTCATGGTCTCAACTACACCAATATCGGTCCGATCCTCACCCTCCCGAAGCTCGTGGAGCTGAATATCGGCCACTCGATTGTCTCCCGCTCGCTTTTTGTGGGTATGGAGCAGGCAACACGCGAAATGGTCGCCCTGCTTTCGTAAGGTCCGCGGATCTTGGGGGTCCGCCAACTCTTGCAAGCCCTTACGCAGTCAGGGCTTCGCGTTCATTACCCAAAGCTCCCACCTTTTCCAGGAAATCATCATAGCCGCCGAGGTAGGGGGTGACCTTGCCGTTGTTTACGTGAAGAACCTTGGTGGCGAGTTTGCGGATGAAATGCACGTCGTGGCTGATGAAGACAAGCGTCCCCTCGTAGGCGCTGAGTGCCATGATGAGGGACTCGACGGTGTGAATATCGAGGTGGGTCGTCGGCTCATCCATCAGGAGGAGGTTTGGGGGATCGACCAGGAACTTCACCAGGTTGAGACGGGTCTTCTCGCCGCCGCTTAGAACGGAAGTCTTCTTGTAGATGTCGTCCTTGCGAAAGAGGAAGGAGCCGAGAATGCCTCGGGCATCATTCTCGGAAAGTTCCCCGTTACTCGCCTTCACCTCATCGAGGATCGACTTGTTCGGATCCAATGTCGCTGCACGATGCTGGCTGAAGTAGCCGATCTTGGCATTCGGTCCTTCGTTGCGCTTTCCTTTCTGAAATTCGAGTACCCCCGCAAGGATTTTAAGCAGGGTCGACTTTCCGGCACCGTTGGGGCCGACAAGGACGGTGCGCTCCATTCGCTCGATGGTCAGGTCGAGCCCCTCGTAGACTTTGCGCTCTCCCTGTGACGTGGGATAGGCCATGTGGATTCCTTCCAGCGAGATGGCACGCTGGCCTCCACGCGGCGGGGGTGGGATCTGAAAGCGGAATGGTTTGCGTGGAGGCAGCGGCTTCTCGATCAGTTCCATCCGCTCGATCTGCTTCAGCTTGCTCATCGCCTGCGAAGCCTTCGAGGCAACTTGGCGAAAGCGATCATAGAATTCGCGCAGGTCGGCGATCTCCTTCTGCTGATTCTTGTAGGCGGCATTCTGGCGCTCGTAACGCGCATCACGCTCCTCAAGGAAGGCCGTGTAGTTGCCGGAGTAGGAGTTGAGCCGTCCTTCAGCGATCTCGTAGACGGTCTCGATGATCTCATCCATGAATTGCCTGTCGTGGGAAATCAGCAGGACGGCGCCCGGATAGGTTTTCAGGTAGTTCTGCAACCAGAGAAGGGAGACGAGGTCGAGGTGATTGGTCGGTTCGTCGAGCAGGAGCAGATCGGGCTCCATGACGAGCAGTCTGGCCAGATGGGCGCGCATCACCCAACCGCCGCTAAGTTCCTTTGCCTTCCGCTCGAAGTCCTCCTGTTTGTAGCCAAGGCCGACGAGGATTTTCTTAGCCTTCGCCTCGACCTTCGGGTCGCTGAGTGCTGCATGCTTTGAGGAGGCTTCGCTGTATTCGGGGGTGTCGACCGTGCCGGCCTCCTCGAGTTCCTTGAGGCGCTTTTCCAGCGCCGGGATCTCACCAGCCCTGCCGGTGGCGACGTCGAGCACGGTCTCCTCTCCGGTTGCCTCTCCCTCTTGGGCGAGATGGCCAATCATCGTCCATTCATCGCGCTCGATGGACCCAGAGTCGGGTTCATCCTTTTTGAGTAGCAGCGAGAAGAGGGTCGATTTACCGGCGCCATTGGGACCCACGAGGGCGACGCGCTCCCCGTAGTTGACCTGCATGTCGGCCTCTTCGAAGAGGGTGCGACCTCCCATGGTTTTCTTGAGTTTACGGATGCTTAGCATGGCGGGGTGATATTACTGCTTCAGGACGCGGGATTCCGCAAGGGATTGCAACACGGCATTGCTCACCATCTCGACGGTGATCTCCTTCATGCAGCGAAAGTCGATGGGGCACTCCCTCAGATAGCAGGGGCTGCATTCCACCTTCCGCCGAATGACCCGATGGGGAGGGTTGGTCGTACCCGTGGGTCCGGTGAGTGAGGGTTCCGTGGATCCGAAGATCGCCACTACGGGGACGCCAAGCAGATCGGCGAGATGCATGGTGCCCGTGTCGTTGGTCAGGAGCAGGGTGGATGACTTGAGTTCCCCGATCAGTTCGGAGAGCGTTGTCTTGCCGCAGAGATTCTCCACTTTTCCCGGAAAGTTTTTAGCAAGGGTCTTGCCTAGATCCTCCTCCTTGGGGGTTCCGACGACAACCCAGGTGAGGTCATACTTGTTGGAAACAAGTTCCATGACGGATCGGTAACGTTCGAGCGGCCAGCGTTTCGCCGTTCCATATTCTGCCCCGGGACAGATGGCGACACGCAGGGAACCCTCCGGTTTGTCTCTGGGGATCCTTGGAGGAGGAACCTCGCCACCCAGGTGGCGGATGATGGTCATGAGTTCCTCGCTCTGATGGACAATCGGATGGACGTTCCGGTATGTCGTCATCAGTTGATTCAGGAAACGCCGTCCCCGATGAATATCGCGTCCGACGCGCCTGGGGATCCTGGCAAGCCAGACTTCAAGGGCGCTGCGCATGGAGTTGGGAAGCAGGAAGGCGGCATCGAAATGCCCCGCCTTCCTGATCAGATGAGCGACAGCACGCGGGGAAGCCTTCGGAGGGATCTCAAGCACCTTGTAGACTTCGTTGATCTCCCTCCAAAGTGGGGCCAGTTTTGCAGGGGAGAGGATGGTCAGTTGCAGATCAGGACGTCCCGACTTGATCGCCCTGATCGCCGGAGCAGCCATGCAGGCATCGCCGAGCCAGTTCGGGGAGCGCACCAGAAGGTGCAGGGGTTGCAGGGCCTTGGAGTCATGTCCATCTGGCATGTGGATGCCCCGTTTGGCACTGCTAAGCAGGAAGTTTGGATGGGGAAGCTTCCAGCGGTTGTGAACCCAGAACCAGTCTGCCGGCGAACGGTGGATTTCCCGTTCCAGCAGCAGGTTGAGATCCATCGTGATTTCCGCGATATCCCGTCCCTCGGTGGGTACAGGATCACTGGTATGAATGACCCATCGCGCGAGTCCCACCGTACGAACGCTCACCATGGAGAGCAGCGAACCAGTTCGCTGCGCAAGGCTTGCGGCAAGCGGCGACGTGGAGGCCAGCTTCCCGAAGAGAGGCATCCAGATCCCAGCGTTACCGGCATGTTGATCGGTGAGGACGCCGACAACACCTCCCTCCTTGAGCAGGGTTGCGGCTCCCTGCATCTCTTTCTTGCGGTCAAAGGTATGGACCCCGCGGCTTCGACGGTCACGATTAACCAAATCATCCATCAGGGGGCTACGAAGTGCCTGATAGACGCATCCTGCTTCGCGTGGTTTCACGAATTCGGCTATCTGGGCATTGATCTCCCAGTTTCCGAAATGACTTAGGGCTGCCACGGTTCCCCGACCTTCGGCTTTTTTTCCCACGATCCAGTCCTCCCAATTCTGCTCCTTATCAAAGCGGAGGCGGGAGCGGAGTTTTTGTTCGCTCAGGGCCGGAATCTTCACGGAACAGACGATATTGGCACCAAGGTTCAGGAAGTGACGGAACGTGATCCTCGAGGCTTCGCGGTCCGTCAGGGAGGGGCCGAAGGCAATGCGGAGATTCTGTTTGGAGAGACGACGGTAGCCGGGCAGAATCAACCAGACCAACAGACCGACTGCCTGACCGATCACAAAACAGAGAGTGATCGGAAGCAACCGGACAAGCGTCACCACAGAGAGAGCCAGCAGATATATAAGACGATCCATGATCACAATCGAAGAGTCTGAAGATAACGGGGCCGAGTCACCTTCGGAAGGGAAATTGCCCGAGCCAATCCTTCCCGGAGCGACCATCGGCATTCTCGGGAGTGGTCAACTCGGACGCATGTCGGCCATGGCGGCCAAGAGTCTCGGTTATCGCGTTGCGGTCTATGATGCAACCCCGGACGGGCCTGCATGTTCCTGCGCCGATCTCTCCTTCACTGCTCCCTTCGACGATACCGAGGCGCTGGCCCGCTTTGCCAAAGAGGTCGACGTGGTCACGGTGGAGTTCGAGAATATCCCTGTTATTGCCTTGGAATTCCTGACAAAACACGTGCCGGTTCGTCCCTCCGCCTTGGTTGTGCGGACATGTCAGGATCGTGTTCTGGAGAAAGAGTTCCTGCAGATCAACGGCTTCCCAGTCGCACCCTTCCGGGTCATCACCTCCGCGGAGGAGTTGGAGAAGGGATTGGCCGATCTCAATGCCCCCTCGATTCTGAAGACGGCCGCCCTGGGTTACGACGGCAAGGGACAGATTTCCCTCAAGCCGGGAGATGATACCCGAAGTGCCTGGAAACAATTGGATGCGCCCCGCGCCGTGCTCGAAAAACAGATTTCCTTTGCCTCCGAGGCCTCGGTGATCTGCGCCAGGACGCCGCTCGGCGAGACGCTCTGTTTCCCGGTTCAGGAGAACTCTCATCGGAATGGTATCCTTGATGTGACGACGGCACCTGCGGACTTGCCGGTTGCAACGCTTTCGAAAGCTCAGGAAATCACTTCGGCGATCGCAACGAAACTTGGTGTGCTCGGCCTGATTACCGCCGAATTTTTCGTCATGGAGGATGGCGGTTTGATGGTCAACGAACTCGCTCCTAGAACCCATAACTCTGGCCACCACACGCTGGAGACGACGATGACCAGCCAATTTACCCAGCATATCCGGGCGGTTTGCGGTTTGCCCTTGGGTCCGGTTGAGTTCCGTTCTCCCGGAGTAATGATCAATCTTCTCGGTGATCTCTGGTGCCATGGGGAACCGGATTGGAAACTTCTTCTCCGCGAACCGGCTCTTTACCTCCATCTTTACGGAAAAAAGGAATCCAAGGCAGGTCGCAAAATGGGTCATTTCACGCTTCTTGCCTCCCGAGGAAGCCTTCCACAAGCCAGGGAGAGGGCCCTAGAGCTTCGCGGATTGATCAGTTCCGGAGCGGGTTCTTGAAAATTTTTTGAACACAATCTCTTCCTGCTTGTCTGTAAGATCGTTGCGTCTTAACGAAACAATGCGAACCATTACGAAAAAGCGCAATTCACGAATCACTCAGTTTAATCATCAGCCTACTTAACCCTGTTTTATGAATCCATCCGTACAAGAACTCGATCGTCGCGTCCAAGAAGCCAATACCTGGGTCAAACCCCTCACCCAAGAGATGGGCCGGGTGGTCGTCGGTCAGCAGGCGCTTGTCCGCAGCCTTATCATCGGTCTCTTGGGTAATGGCCACGTTCTGCTCGAAGGCGTTCCTGGACTGGCCAAGACCTTGACGATCCGCACCCTCTCCTCCTGCATTCACGCGGATTTTTCCCGAATCCAGTTTACTCCTGACCTCCTTCCCGCCGACCTCGTCGGAACCCTAATCTACAATCCTCGTGAGGGAGTCTTCACCACCCGCAAGGGACCGGTTTTTGCGAACTTCGTCCTCGCCGATGAAATCAACCGTGCCCCTGCCAAGGTGCAGAGCGCACTACTGGAGGCGATGCAGGAACGTCAGGTCACGATCGGTGAGGAGACCTTCAAGCTGCCTGATCCCTTCCTTGTCCTGGCGACACAGAATCCACTTGAACAGGAGGGAACATATCCCCTTCCCGAGGCTCAGTTGGACCGTTTCATGCTCAAGGTGGTGGTCGGTTATCCGACCCGTAGCGAGGAACGCTCGATCCTCGATGCGATGGCAACATCCTCTCCCAAGACGCATGTCGATGCTCTTGTCACCAGAGAGCAGATCCTTGAAGCACGTGACGTCGTGAACGCGATTTACGTCGACGACAGGGTCAAGGATTACATCGTTGATCTCGTTTGGGCGACCCGTGAACCCGCGAACTATAACCTCAAGTTGGACGGACTCATCCGCTACGGTGCCTCACCTCGCGCCACGATCTTCCTAACGCTGGCTGCGAAAGCCCACGCTTTCCTGAACGGTCGAGGGTACGTCACGCCTCACGACGTGAAGTCGGTCGGCACCGAGGTGCTGCGCCACCGTGTTGCCGTCAGCTATGAGGCGGAAGCCCAGTCGATTTCCTCGGAAGAGATCGTGAAGCGGGTCTTCGAGGGAATGCCCGTTCCCTGAGTGCGGCAGCACGTGCCTCCCACGCGGAGCCAACGTGAGATGATGACGCCACCCTTCCGATGAACGACACACGGGAAATCCTTCACAAGATCCGCAGGCTGGAACTGCGGACGCGCCGCCTTGTGGAGTCTTCTTTTGCCGGGCAGTACCAGAGCGTTTTCAAGGGCAGGGGAATGAATTTCGAGGAGGTTCGCCCCTACTCCCCGGGTGATGAAATACGCGCGATCGACTGGAATGTCACGGCCCGAACCGGCGAACCCTATATCAAGAAGTTCACCGAGGAGCGGGAGATGACGGTGATGATCGTGCTTGATGTGAGTGCCTCCGGAAACTTCGGCAGTGTCGAGGAGAGCAAGCGCGCGATTGCCGCCGAGGTGGCTGCGATCCTTGCCTTCAGCGCCATCCACAATAACGACAAGGTCGGCCTTCTTCTCTTCAGCGACCGCGTGGAACTCTTCATTCCGCCGAAGAAAGGCAGGCATCATATCCTCCGACTCATCCGCGAGATGCTTTTTTACAAACCGGTGGGTTACGGCACCGATCTTAACGGGGCTCTGGAGTACATGAACAAACTGATCACGCGCCGGGCGGTGGTTTTCGTAATTTCCGATTTCTTTACGGACGATTTTACTCGCCCCCTGACCGTCTCAGCGAAGCGCCACGACATGGTTGCCGTTCCGATCGTTGATCCCGCCGAGGAGGCGTTGCCCGATGTGGGCGTTATTCTCTTTGAGGACCCGGAGACCGGGGAGCAGATCGAGGTCGATACATCGAGGCGTTCCATTACCCGCGGATATGCCGATCTCGCCGCCCTTCGCTCCAAAGAACTTGCCTCTCTCTTCGGATCACGCGGCATCGATATGGTCTCATTGAGGACGGATCAGGATTATTTGCCGGTCCTGCGGAGTTTCTTTGATCGCCGCGGAAGGAGGATGTCATGACGAATGCCTCACAAGCTCCCGGACTGTCGCCCGGCCTGAGCTTTGGCCCCGGTGCCGTTGGCCCCACTCCGGCCCCGATCCATGACATTGTCGGTCCGATTCCGTTTTTTTCAGGACCGCTTTGGGTGATCCTGATGGTTCTTCTCGCTGTGGGACTGACAGCGGCTCTCTGCTGGTGGTTTTTCGGAAGGAAAAAGGTTGTTTCCGTCACGCCCCGTGAGGCCGCACTTGGCGCCCTTGCCCGCTTGCGCGGTACGGTCTCGCAAGGAAGTGATCATGAATTCGGTGTCGGGGTTTCCGATGTGCTGCGTCGTTTTCTTGGGGAGGCATTGGGCCTTGCGGCTCCGCGCCAGACCACCGAGGAGTTTCTGGTTTCCCTGCAGGGGTCGCTCCGGTTTGTGCCCGCCGAACAGGAAGCCCTCGCCGAATTTCTACACCAATCCGACTACCTGAAATATGCGCAGGGAGAAGCGACCTCGGAGCAGAGACTCGCATTGATCGAGGCCGCTGAATCGTTTGTCCGAAGCGGGGAACAGCCTTCCATTAAGGATGAATTAAAATCTTCCGTAACTCCAACGGAAGCCCCTGGAAAGGAGGTTTCATGAATCACCTGATGATCCTTGCCTCGGGCATGAGTTTCTCCCTCATGCACCCTTGGATACTTCTGGGATTGCTGGCACTTCCCTTGCTGGCGTTGCTCCGAGGAAAAATCGGCGGAACTCCCGGTATTCTTTTTTCCTCCACCAAGCTCGTTGTGGCCGTTGGCAAAAAGCGCCGTTCCCGTGCCGGAGCCGTCCTTTCCTCGCTGATTTACGGTGCCATGGCCTGCCTGATCGTGGCGCTTGCTCGTCCCCAGATCGGTCACACCCTCGAACATGTCACCGCGAGCGGTGTCGATATCATGTTGGTTCTTGATGTTTCGGGATCGATGCGTGCCGAGGATTACGTGGTGGGTGACAAAAGGATGAACCGCATCGACATGGTGAAGCGTGTCACCCAGGACTTCATTGAAGCCCGTCCGAATGACCGAATCGGCATCATTGCCTTTGCGGGTCGACCTTACTTGGTCAGTCCTCTGACCCTGGACCATGACTGGCTCATCCAGAACCTCGATCGCGTCCAGATCGGCATGGTCGAGGATAGCACGGCGATCGGATCAGCGCTGGCTTCGGCAGCTAACAGACTCAAGGACCGCGACTCCAAGACCAAGATGATCGTCCTCTTGACCGATGGCGCCAACAATGCCGGCAAGGTGCTTCCCCTGACGGCGGCCGAGGCTGCAAAAGCGCTCGGCATCAAAATCTACACGATTGTCGCAGGCAGCAATGATCCGATCCCTTTTCCAGTGAAGTTACAGGATGGCCGCACGGTACTGATGAACCTTCCTGCGGGATATTTTCCGATTGATGAGAAACTGCTCGGTAAGATCGCCCAGATCGGCGACGGGAAATACTTCCGTGCCACTGATACATCCTCCATGAACGGGGCTTTCAAGGAAATCGACCGCCTGGAGAAGACCAAGGTCGAGGTTGAGAAGACCGCTGACTACCACGATTATTTCCCGCTTTTTCTGATGGTTGCCGCGGGCCTGCTGACGGCCGAAGCAATTCTCTCTCAGACCCTCTGGCGCCGACTCCCCTGATCAACCCATGCATGCCATTCTTCTTTCAGCTATTGATGATAGGTTGACCTTCGGTTCTCCCGGATGGTTCTGGGGGCTTCTGATCCTGCTGCCAGTCCTCTGGGTGTTCCTGGATGCCGCTCGTCGCCGCGAGGTATTGCTTGCAAGGATTCTTGCTCCCCAGCTTCAGCAGTCTCTCGCGGGCCAGGTAAGTCATCTGAAGCGCAACCTGCGCATCGCTTCCCTGCTTCTGGCAATCGCCTGCGTGATCATCGGACTGGCGAAACCGCGCTACGGAGCGACTGATCAGGAGATTAAATCCTGCGGTCGAGACGTTATTATCGCGATCGACACCTCTCGGAGCATGCTCTCCACCGACACTGCCCCGACGCGACTCGGTCGAGCCAAGTTGATTGCCCAGGATCTGCTCGATCTCCTTAAGGGTGACAGGGTCGGACTTGTTGCCTTTGCCGGAACCGCCTTCCTGCAGGCTCCTTTGACACTGGATAAGGGAGCCGTCCTCACCTCCATCGACGATCTCGATACGAACACGATTCCGAAGGGAGGAACCGATATCGCCCAGGCGATCCGCCTTGCGATAGCCGCCTTCGGCAAGGGAGAGACAATGAGTCGCGCCCTGGTCTTGATGACCGATGGCGAAGAACTCGATGAAAGCGGAGTTGAAGCTGCGAAGGAAGCTGAAGCGGCCGGCATCCGCATCTTCACGATCGGGTTTGGATCGGCCAGCGGATCACTCATCCCCATCAAGACCGAAGAGGGGCGGAATGACTTTGTTCGCGACGAAAACGGACGGCCCGTGAACTCAAAGCTCGATGCGGCGCGGCTTACCGAAATCGCCCAAGCTACGGGAGGTTTCTACATGCCCTACGGTCAGGATGCCGCCTCGGTTATTTATCAGAAGGGGATTGTCCCCATGCAGCAGGAGGAGACCGGTGTGCTGAGCTCCCACAAACCGATCGAGCGATACGCCTGGCCAGTTTCCGCCGCACTCTTCCTGCTGGCACTTTGGTCCGTGCTCGGGGAAGGACGCCGTCAACAAAGAGTTTTCCCGGTTGCCCTCATCGCGATCTTATTCCTTCTCCCCGTCTCGCTTCATGCCGCATCTGGAATCAATGAGTACCAGCAGGGAAATTACCAGGGAGCCCTCACTGATTTTGAAAAAAGGCTTCAGTCGGGCGATAATGCCCCTGCCATTCGGTTTGATGCCGGGGCTGCGGCTTACAAAGCAGGCGACTTCAAGAAAGCGGCGGATTATTTTTCCTCAGCAATGACCTCAAAGGATCCCAAGATCCGTGATGCAGCAACCTACAATCTCGCGAACTCACTTGTCCGCTCCGGTGAGGGTGCCGATGGAAAGGAGGCAAAACTATCCGACTGGAACAACGCTCTCCAGCATTATGAAACCGTGCTGAAGGACCGCCCCTCCGATGCCCAGGCCAAGGAAAACCGGGATATCGTCCGCAAGCTGATCGCCGATCTGAACAAAAAAGAGCCGCCACAACAACAGCAGGACAAGAAGGACAACAAAGACCAGAAGGATCAAAACAAGGACAAGAACAAGAACGACCAGTCCCAGGGTGGGGGAGGTGGACAGAGCGACAAGAAAGACCAAAAAAACGACAAGGACAAAAAGGATCAGAAAGATAACAAAGACCAAAAAAACGATCAGTCCCAAGGTGGCGGCAACGGTCAGGACCAGAAAAACAACGACCAGAACAAGCCTCAGGATTCAAAGGACTCGAAGAACGACCAGGGCAAGGGGCAGGATCAGAAGGATCAGCAGCAGAAGCAACAGGGTGGCGGTGGACAACCCACGCCGACGCCCACACCATCTCCCCAGCAAGGTAATGGTTCGAATAGTCAGAATCAGAAGGATCAGCAGCAGAAGCAGGATGCAAAGCAACAGCAGGGTCAGCAGCAATCCGGTAATGAGAAGGAGGCAGGGCATGGAGTCCAGCCCACGCCGACCCCTGCTCCCTCCGCCAACCCCAATGGTGAGGGTGCCAATGCCGCCTCGGCTCGGCAAAAGAAAGAGCAGCAGGAGAAGGCGGCTGCCGAGGCTGCCGCCGCGGAGGAGGGCAAGGATGGGAAAATGAGTCCAAATCAGGCACGTGCCCTCTTGCGTTCCACTCAGGACGAGGAGGCCCACCAATTAAGCAATCAGCAGAACCGCGCGGTGGAACAACCGCAGCGCGATTGGTAGAATGTCCTCGATTATGAATCCGACCGGAACCATCAAGCGCCTTGCGGTTGCACTTCTGCTGCCCATGACGGGTTTCGTATCTTCCCTTGAGGCCGCTGAGGTGACGGTCAGTGCGGAGCTTTCACGGCCGCAGATCAGTCAGGGAGAGATGGCGGAGTTGCAACTCAAGGTGACGGGAGCCCAGCAGGCCGACGTTCCCCAGCAGATCCAAACCGATGGTTTGCAGATCAGGTTGACGGGCCAGTCAACGCAGGTCCAAATGGTGAATTTCAAGGTCTCCTCCTCCGTTGTTTACAGCTACATCGTGATGCCGCTTCGCACGGGGACCTTCACCATTCCGGGTGTCACGGTGACTGCCGACGGGCGCCAGTTCCGAACCGGAGAACTCTCTTTCAAGGTGGATGACAGCCGTGCCGTCGCGCCTCCACCTCCATCGACTGCTTCGCAGGTGGCGCAACCACCGGGTATGCCCCCGGGCATTCCAATGCCCGGGTTCCAGCAACGGCGCCCCCGACCTGCGCCGCAGCGTATCGACGAGAGTAAACTGGCTTTCGGCGAGATCAGCTGTCCCAAGAAAACGCTCTACGCGGGCGAAATGACCCCGGTTGAGATCCGCTTCTATTTTGACGCCAGATATCCCGTCCAAGTTCGCGGAAGGGTTGATTTCGGATGCGAGGGCATTCTTGTGGAGCGCTTTCCGGATCCCAAACAGAGCCGCGAAGACCGAGATGGGGTTACTTACAATGTACTGACCTTCCATTCGCTTCTCTCCGCCGTGAAGCCGGGATCACTTGATGTTGCGCCCGCCAAGCTCGACTGTGAAATGCAGTTGCCCGGAGGTCTCCCACCGGGCTTCGATGACCCTGTATTTCAGCAACTCATGGGGGGCCAGTCCGGCTTCAGCCAACCCAAGGAGCTCTCGGTCAAGACCTCCGGCCTTCATCTTGAGGTGCTTCCGCTTCCGAAGGAGGGGAAACCTGATTCCTTTGCCGGGGCTGTCGGACAGTTTGACATTGATTCCATCATCACCAATCCGCATCCGGCACCGGGCGATCCTGTGAATCTCGTTGTCAAGATCGGAGGTCGCGGAAACTTCAAGGGAATGGGTGCCCCGGTCCTGACGCAAACCGATGGTTGGAGGAGTTATCCTCCGAATGACAAATTCGACAGTTCCGACGAGCTCTCGTACACGGGTGTGAAGTCCTTTGATTTCACCCTAATCGCTCAGCAACCTCAGAAAGAATCACCGGGCTGTGATTTTTCCTACTTCGATCCCACCACGGCCAGGTATGTGACCCTCACCTCCAAGCCGCTTCCGCTGACGGCCTCTCCGGGAGGTCCTGCACCCGTCGTTGCCGGTGCCGTTTCCGCCCCATCCCCTGACAGCAAACCAGCACGGTCTCCAGCCACCTCGCACGCTCTCAAGGATGGTGAACCGATGTCGGGCATCACCCTTCGCTCTTGGACAACGCCGGTACACAGGAACGAATTCCTGATTGCCACGCTGGCCATGGCGATCGCCACCGCGGGACTTGTCGGAACCCTTGCCTACATGAGGGTACAAGCACAGGGAGGAACAGCCTCCTCCCGTCGTCGCAAGCGTCTTTCCGAACTTCGTTCCCTCCTCAGTGCCAATACTGCTGATGCGGGATCGTCATACGAGGCCGCCTTGGAGTATGCGGAGCTGGAACTACCCTCCTCGGAGCATCGGGATACACTGATCTCGGGACTGACCGAGCGACGCGACTTGCTGAAGTATGGCTCCGGAGATCTTAAGCCTTTGTCCGAAGGTGAACATCGCGAACTCATGGAGTCGCTCAAGCTGACCAAAGCAAAATCCTCGTGATGAAAAGACTTACTCTTCTCCTGATTCTGGTGGCTTTTTACACCGTGCTTTCCGTGCGTGCCGGTCTACCCGAGGATTTTGCAGCTGCGAACGAGAATCTGGCCTCCGGTCATGCCGACGAGGCCCTCGCCACGTACAAGACCCTCCTGACACATCCCAACTTCAGAACCTCCGGTTCCGCGGAGATCTGGTACAATCGCGGATTGGCCGAGATGGAGACGGGCGACACGGTGGAGGCCTCGCTCTCCTTCCGTCGCGCCCTGTTGCTTGACCCCGCCTCTGTTCCCGCCCGCATGCAACTGACCAAGATCCTCCTTGCCCTTGGTCTTCCGGTGCCTGACGGATGGAAGGAGCGGACTAGCGGTTTCCTTCATCCCGAGGTCATGATCGTCGGCGGAGCGGTGGTTGGATGGATCGGGGCACTCTCCTTGGTCGTCTTGATTTTCAAAGCGAGTCGGAGGAGGGGATTGATTGCGCTGGCGCTACTCCTGATCGTGGTCGGGCATGGGGCCTCGGTGCTTGGTACACTTGCCGACCCTCGTCGCACAGCCAGTGACAAGGCTGTCCTTACCTCCAAGGATCCCGTGACGCTTCGTTCCACGCCGGCCGATAGTGCGACCGAATCGGGCAAACTCGATCCGGGCGCCTTGATCAGTATCCTGTCACGCAACGGCACATGGTGGTATGTTTCCACAGGCTTAGGCCAATCCGGATGGATTCACGCGAACACCGCCACCCCACTCCTCTCCTCCTCCAAGGCCAAGGGCTCCTCATAGCTGTCGTAGTCCGCTTAGCGTTCTTGGGATTTGTTCTTTGTGGAGGTTCCGGCCTGGCCTCACTCCATGCTGAGGATACCTATACTGTTGCACACCGTGACCCCAATGAGCCCAACCACCCCTACGCAGCCTGGGACCACACCCTCACGCCGCCCGCGGTTGCTCCTTTCACTCCCATTGAACCCTTCGAGGCAACCTATCAGTTCGGTTGGGAGGGGGTCTCCGCGGGCGGAGCCTCCATCCGTGTCAATGCCGTCAATAATCCATTAGGAAAGAGAGATCATTCGAGCCTCCTGATCTCCGCTGAGGGTGGCCCCAATGAGTGGGTGCGTAAGCTCTGGAACTATCATGCCGATTACCAAGGGGAGGCAGGCGTGAATGGGGAGATTCCTTCCTGGTTCCACATGGATGAGTCCGTCTCGCGGGGGATGATGGTGAGTGATGCGATATTCACCCGGGATGCAGTCTTTGCCTGCCACCGCTTCACGACCGAGTCCAAGCCCTGGTGGTACACCCCTCTTCCCGGCGTAAGGGATCTCTTTGCAGCGATGCTCTTTGTCCGCAGTCAACCCCTACGTGACGGTGATCATCTCCGTCTGAGCACTTTTCCGGATAGGAATCCTTACCTGGTCGACCTTACCGTGGCAGGGCGCGACACACTCTTGATCATGGGAAAAAAGGTTCCTGCGATCCGCTTCACTATCGGCATCCAAACGATCGAGACCATGGGGCCGAACATTGGTCGACTAGCTCCCCACAAAAAATTCCGCTCGGGTCGCGTCTGGATGTCGGATGACAGGCTTCGTATTCCCCTCAAGGCAGAAGTCGACGTTTTTATCGGCTCCGTCTTTGCGAAATTGGTTAAGATGAATCCAGCACTCTGAAGTGCTGGGTTCACAAAACTTTCCTGAGGCTACAAACGCGAAATCAGGAGTTCGCGCTGGAAGATGAGCTCCTTCGGTAGGTGACTGTAGAGTTTCATGAAGAGCTCATCCTGAAGCAGTAGCTCACGATGCCACTCGGCAGGATCGATCTTCTGGAGTTCCTCGAACGCCTCCGGCGTAATCTTTGACTCGAGCCCGTCCATGTCGAGATCCTTGTATTCGGGAACCCAGCCAATCGATGTCTCCAGGCCGTGGGCACCCCTTTGGCATCGCTGGACGATCCATTTTAGAACGCGCATGTTGTCGCCGAAGCCCGGCCAGAGGAACTTTCCATCGGCACTCTTTCGGAACCAGTTCACGTGGAAAATACGGGGCACATATTTGATAAGTTTACGCATCTCCAACCAGTGAGCGAAATAGTCACCCATGTCGTATCCGCAGAAGGGAAGCATCGCCATCGGATCGCGGCGTACTTGGCCGATCGTTCCGGCAGCGGCAGCAGTCATCTCCGAACCGACCGTGGCTCCCAGGTAGACGCCGTGAACCCAGTTAAATGCTTGGAAAATGAGCGGCATCGTCGTGGCGCGGCGTCCGCCGAAGATCATCGCACTGATGGGAACGCCCGCAGGGTTTTCCCAATCGGGATCGATGATCGGACAGTTGCGTGCCGGAGCGGTGAATCGGCTGTTCGGATGGCTGGAGAGGATGGGTTTTCCCTCGGCGTCTTTCTGACCCGGGGTCCAGTCATTTCCTTTCCAATCGATGAGATGGGAGGGGGGCTCCTTGCTCATTCCCTCCCACCAGATATCACCGTCGTCTGTCAGTCCGACGTTGGTGAAGATGGTGTCCTTTTTGATGGAATCCATCGCCATCGGATTACTGTCGTAAGAGGTTCCCGGAGCCACGCCGAAGAATCCCGCCTCGGGATTGATCGCGCGCAGATGGCCATCGGGTCCCGGTTTGATCCAGGCGATGTCATCACCGACACAGGAGACTTCCCATCCTTCCTTACGGAGTTTTTCAGGAGGGATGATCATGGCAAAATTGGTCTTGCCGCAGGCACTGGGGAAAGCCGCGGTGACGTAAGTTTTTTCTCCCTTGGGATCCTTCACGCCAAGGATGAGCATGTGCTCCGCCATCCATCCTTCGTCTCGTCCCATCACCGAGGCGATGCGTAGGGCGAAACATTTTTTACCAAGCAGGGCATTGCCGCCATAGCCAGAGCCGTAGCTCATGATAAGGCGCTCCTCGGGGAAATGAGTAATGTAGGTGTTCTCGGGATCGCAGGGCCACGCAACATCTTTTTCCCCGGCAGCCAACGGCTTGCCCACGGAGTGGAGGCACTTCACAAATTCGCCCGTTCTTTTGATTTCGGCATAAACAGCCGAACCCATGCGGGTCATGATCTTCATGTTGGCCACGACATAGGGACTGTCTGAGAGTTCGATTCCATACTGGGCGATGGGTGAGCCTATGGGGCCCATGCTGAAGGGAACGACATAGAGGGTGCGTCCCTTCATGCAACCCTTGAAAAGCCCGTTGAGTTTGGCCTTCATGATGGAGGGTTCCCTCCAGTTGTTGGTCGGCCCGGCATCCTTCTTCGACTTGCAACAGATGAAGGTGCGTTCTTCGACGCGGGCCACATCCTTGGGATTACTGCGGACCAGAATCGAGTTGGGACGCTTTACCGGGTTGAGACGTAGGGCGGCACCGGAGGAAACCATCAGTTCCCGCATCGCCTGATCCTCAGACTCGGAGCCATCGCACCAGTGAATGGCATCCGGGGTGGTCAATTCGGCGAAGTCCTGAACCCAGGAGAGAATTTCGGGAAGGTCGGGTTGGCTTCCCGTCACGGGTATTTTGATCGTGTTCATGGATTTAGTTTCGTTACTTTTGGGCTGCAGGGCAAGAACGCCCAGTTAACGCAATTGCCTTATGGATGATCTCAACGTCGAATCGCTTTCCAAGCTGATGCAGCTTTCCGTTTCGCCGACCGTGCTGATGTCCGGGGTGGGGCTCCTGATGCTTTCGGTGACGAATCGTCTGGGAAGGGCAATCGATCGTTCACGCATGATCGTGAAGGAATTGGATCTCAGCCTTGAACAAGGATCAGCAGTGGAGGAGATGCGATCCCAGTTGGTGATCCTGGTGAGGAGGTCTTACTTATTGCGTTCGTCCGTGAGTCTTCTTGTCGGCAGCATTTTTCTCTCTTGCCTGATGATTCTGCTGCTTTATTTCAAGAGTTTTGCGGGGATTCCTTTGGAGTATGGAGTGATCGCACTCTTCTTTCTGAATCTTTTGACCCTGCTCGGGTCGATGGGTTTCCTTTTGGCTGACATCACCCTTTCTCTCAAGGCGCTTAAGATTGAAGTCTCCAGGCACCTGGAGATCGATTTACCCCAGTAACTCCCTAAAGGGGCAGCTTCCGGTGCTAGCGGGATGGGAGATGGAAGGCGGTTTCCAGTTCGCCGATGACCTCGTCTCCCATGACCTTAACGGGACCAAGGTTTCGACTGTTGATGAGGGCCTCTGCGGTTGATTCGAGAACTTCGAGCCGGTCAAAGGCTTCTAGCAGTGAGTTGCCCAAGACCATGGCGCCGTCATTCTCTATCAAATAAACTGGAAAAATCGGCGAGAGTCGCTGGGCCACGATGGTGGGATCCTCGGAGAGCACGGAGATAGGAAATTTCTCGACCGCGCGCAGGAAGACATAGCTTTCCGGAATGGTACGTGTGTCGAGTGGCTCATCGCTGACGGCGAATGCGGTGGCGTTCACCGGCGTGGCGTTGACGATAGCCTTAACTGAAGGATGCTGAGCGTAGATGCTCTCATGGAGACGTGAGGCAAAACTGGCCCTCTTTCCACTCTCGGCGCGTCCGTTTTCCACGAGCACGAGTTCCTCCGGAGAGAGGTGGGCGCGGTCGCACCCCCTGGGGGTGATCACGAAGCTCGTGTCAGAGACACGGGCCGAGAAGCTCCCCTCGGTGCTGATGAGAAGGCGTTGGCGGTAGCCCCGCATGACAAAATCGCTTAACTCGCGCCGTAAGGCCCTTTCACCGGCACGTGCTTCGCCGGGGGTGAATTCCTCGAGCGGAGTCGCCAGTTGTTTTTCCGCAAAGAGTCCTGCGTTCCCTGTATACCGAACCTCTCCCAGCGCCGAGGCCTTGATGATGGTTTTAGCCGTGAATTCAAGAGTCTCGAAGCGCTCGAAGGCCTCTTGGAATGTGGGAGCCCCGACTACCACACCGTGATTCTCAAGCATCACACAGGAGACTCCTTTTGCAAATTCACGTGCGATGCTTTCCCCTAAGGCCTCGCTTCCGGGAAGTGCGTAGGGGGCAAATCCAACCTCACCGCAGATTTCCCAAGCTTTTGGAAAGAGACGGGTGTCGGGCCGCTTGCCGCAGATGCTGAAGGCCACCAGAGCCATGGGGTGGGCGTGGATGATTGCCTTGATGTCGGGTCGGACCTTGTAGATCCCATGATGGAACGGATATTCCGATGACGGCTTGTGAAGCCCTCGAATCTCGCCATTTCCCCGGATCTCGACGATATCCTCTCGCTTGAGCCCCCCTTTGTCGATGCGAGCCGGGGTGATCCAGATCGAACCCTCCTGGTCTAGTATTGAGAGATTGCCACCAGAGGTGGTGGTCATCTTATAGCTGTAGATGCGCTCCATGGCGCGGATCAGCACTTCGGAGGGATGGGTGATGTCTCGGGAGTGGAGTGACTTCATCGAAAGATATCGTAGCCTTTTTGGGATGCTTGGGCGAGGGAGCAATTCAATAAACCGGCCCGGCAGCTCCATAAGCTCCGCATTCAGTCACTACATGACCCTTGTGATATCTGCAGTCGAGGGGCTAAATTCAAATCATGTCAGCTTTGCAGCTTCCCGATGACCATGAGCCGCTTTTTTATCTGGGCGACTTCCCCGTGCGCTTGATTTCGCTCCTTGTGGCGTTGCATTGCGTCACAATGGTGGCTGCTTCCCTTCTTCTTGCATCGGGGCATGGGATTGTTCTGGATCTTCTCAGTTTCAGCAGTGTCGCAGTTGCACATGGTCAGATCTGGCGCTTGGTAACGTATGCCTTTGTGGCCACTCCGTCGGTCTGGTTCCTCTTTGAGATGGTGATGCTCTATTATTTCGGGCGGGAGGTGGAAAACGGTCTCGGATGGAAACGCTTCGGTATCCTTTATGCCGGGTTGATCCTTATTGGTCCTCTCCTGCTTCAAGCCTTGAGCTCAGGAGGAAACCCCCAGAGCTTTGTCGGGGCACAACAGGTGAATTTTGCAGTGTTTGCAGCCTTTGTGGCAATGCATCCCGGCGCCCAGTTCTTCTTCGGGTTGGCCGCACGATGGGTTTTTCTCGGGCTACTAGCCATCTCTTGCCTCCAGCACTTGGCTGACCATCAACCGACGCAGGTACTGGTTCTGATTTCCTCGTGTCTCCTTGCCGTCTTGCTCATGAGGCGTGCCGGCTTCCAGGAACCGCTCTTTGGTTATGGATTCCGGTGGTCTCTTCCAGGCATGAAGCGCTCCGACTCGCGTTTCTCGGTGATGCCGGGAGGGCTTTCCGCTGCGACTGAAAAAGGTCGCCGTCGCGCTGAGAATTCGACGCCACCCCTTGATCCCGAGAAAGAAATGGATCGTCTTCTTGAAAAGATCAGCAGCAAGGGGATCAAGAGCCTCAGTTCCAACGAGCGTGATGCGCTTGAACAAGCGAGGCAGGCAATCCTGCAGCGGAGTGGGGGTAAGGGATAGTTTTGAACCCGTATACAAATGAGCCAGGACATTGATCATCTCCGTGAGATCATTGCTCGATTAAGGGCTCCGGGGGGGTGCCCTTGGGATCGCGAACAGACCCAATCCACGCTGGCTCCATCGCTGATCGAGGAGGCTTATGAGGTCGTTGATGCCATCGATCGGGCCCATGATTCCGATCTGGAGGAGGAGTTGGGCGACCTTCTCATCAACATACTCATGCAGGCCGAGATTGCCTCGGAGAAGGATGGCTTCACGATCGATTCCATTGCGCGAAATGCCTCCGAGAAACTCGTTCGCCGCCATCCCCATGTCTTTGGGGAGTCATCTGCGCAGACGAGTGAAGCTGTGCTGACTCAATGGGAGGAAATCAAGCAAGCCGAGCGAAAATCAAAAGGCCTTGATCAGACTCCGGACTCTTCCCTGCTGGATGGTGTTGCCAGGGCCTTTCCAGCATTGGTCAGGGCACAAAAAATCCAAAAAAAAGCGGCGAAGGTAGGGTTTGATTGGGAGAGTGCCGGGGGAGTCGTGGCAAAAATCCGCGAGGAAGTCAGCGAGGTAGAGATCGAGCTTTCTGAGTTCGAAAAATCCGGCACCAAAGATCGTCTCACCGAAGAATTGGGCGATCTCTTGTTTGCCGTAGTGAACCTCACAAGGTTCCTTTCGATTGATGCCGAATCAGCACTTCACGCCGCGACCAAGAAGTTCGAGAAGAGGTTTTGGGATATGGAAAGGACGCTGCCTCAAGGCAGTGAGTTCAAAGATCTGTCGAGTGCGGAGATGAATGATCTCTGGGAAAAGGCTAAACTTCGCGAGGATAAAAATTGAATGAGATGACATGAACGAAAACAATTCGATACCTCCTGTTTCTTTGGCCGTGACCACATTCAATGAGGAGGCGCGTCTTCCAAAGTGTCTGGCGAGCGCCAGGGGGGTTGTGAGGGAGATTGTTATCGTCGACAGCGGATCAACCGATGGAACCGCTGCCATCGCGGAGGCTGAAGGGGGTCGCGTGATCAGGCAGGATTGGCTCGGGCATAGCGCTCAGAAACAGGTGGCCCTTGACGCTTGCACGCAATCCTGGGTGCTAATACTCGATGCGGATGAGGAGGTCTCGCCGGAACTCCGGCAGTCGATCCTCGCATTTTTCAAAAGCGGCGATGTTGATTGGTTTCATGGATGCCGGTTCAACCGTAAAATTAGGTTTCTGGGTCGCTGGATCTCCCACGGGGATTGGTACCCCGACACGAAACTCCGTCTCATTCGGCGAGACAAAGCACGTATGGGAGGAAATGCAACCCATGATGAGGTGCTCGTTTCTGGCGCTGTAAAGCATCTGCATGGTGATCTACTTCATGACTCGTATCCGACGATTCAGAGTTATCTCAACAAGATCGGACCATTTGCCGACGATTTTGCGGAAAGACAGTGTAAAGCGGGTAAAAAATGGTCACTGCCGGCGAACCTTCTCCGACCTTTTTGGAGATTCTTCCGCGCCTATTTTTTAAGGCTTGGATTGTTGGATGGTTTTCCAGGATTTTGGATTGCCTTTGCCACCGCGTTTTCTGTCTTTGTCCGCTACAGTCGCCAGTATGAGGTGGAATCAAGCAAGTTAGGGAAAGATTAAACTTTCTCCTCCCCTCCTTTTTCATCCATATTTTTTTCTATGTCCCTCACACGTCGCTCTTTTTTAGGCATGCTGGGTTTGCTTCCCGCTGCCCAAGCTCTCAGCATCCCCTCCCTCAAAGCCGATAATATTCCAACAGGAACTGTTCCTCGACGTCTTTTCGGGCGACATCAAGAGACGCTGAGTTGTATCGGCTTTGGAGGACACACCCTTGCGCTGGCTCCCACGGTGCAAGAGGCAACAAACATCGCCCACTATGCGATCGATCAAGGTGTCAATTTTTTCGATAACGCTTGGGAATACCACAAAGGCCGAGCCGAGGAATGGATGGGTCAGGCTCTTGCTGGAGGATGGCGTGAGAAAGCTTTCATCATGACGAAGGCCTGCATCCATCATGCCAAACAGTACGACATCCCCTTCACTGGCACAGATAAAGAGAAGGCTCTACAGATGCTTCAGGCTCAACTCAAGCGTCTCAAGACTGATTACATCGACCTCTGGATGATCCATGAAATCCAGGACGCTGATGTGGATTTCCATCTTGGAAAAGATGGTGCGCTTGAGGCTCTCGACGAAGCCAAGCGGAAGGGAATGGTTCGTTACGTTGGTTTCACAGGGCACACCAGCCCTCAGGCCCATGTGAAAATGATCGAGAGCGGTTATCCTTGGGATGCCTCCCTCCTGCCCGTCTCTGTTCTTGGCAACACACTTCACGCAAAAGATTTCGATAAGATTGTGCTACCACTCATGAAGGAAAAAGGAATTGCCGCCATCGGCATGAAGGGCTTCGGCGGCAGCAAGAGGGCCAGTCTCCACGGCATGGTCACGATCCAGCAGGTCATCGACTATGCGCTCAGTTATCCTGCCGTCACGACTCAGTGCATCGGTATCGATTCGATGGCCTACGCTCAGCAGGCAGTCGCCGCGGCCCTCGTTGCCCAACCCATGACCGTTGAACAGAGAGACAAGTTTCTTGCCTCCATCCAAGCACGTGGTGGAGCCGAATTTGCAGCATTCCTGAAGGAGGGATACTCAGACGGTGCTTGCTGTGTCGCCTGAGACTTTTGCTTTATCCCGGGGCTCTTTTGCTGACCGCTTTCATTAGCTAAACTACAGCATAAGAACCAAACCCCAGCTTGTTCTAGGAACGAAGTTCCTTAGTGAGGGTGAGGACATTCTTCCCCTCCTTATACTCGTAATGCTGTGAATCGGTGAGTTTCTTGACAAAGTGAATGCCTAGTCCGCCGATAGGTCGGTCCTTGATTTCCTTTGCTGTGTCGACCTCTGGAAGTAGGAGGGGATTAAATGGCTTTCCTTTGTCCTCGATGATGATGTCGACAACGGAACCCCTGAGACGCAGTTGGATGGTGCAGGCCTCTTCGCCCAAAGGTATGCTACCGTACTTGAAAACATTGGTGACCATTTCCTCCAGGATGACATCGACATCAATGAGGTCCTCTTTAGCGATTCCATGAGATGTCGAGAACTGCTCGGTAAGGCGCAACAGGCGCGTCAATTCCTCCATATTATTCTTTAGCGTGATGAAAGAGGGTGGGGCGGGTGGCGCTTCCAAAAACCTGAACTCCATCAAGGAAAGGTCGTCCTCAAATTCGGTGGATCCATGCTGCTTTCGAATAATCGCCAGGATCTCCTCGATTCTTTCGGGACCTTTGATTCCGGAGAGCACATCAGCGAATTCCTGATGAGTCATCATTTCCGCCCCGGGGCGACCGATTTCGTATGCTCCATCACTGAACAGATAAAGCTCCGATCCTGAGGGCACGATGACGCTGCCCGTCCTGTATTGAGAGTAGTTGAGAGCACCGATCACGGTGCCACCCGAAGTAAGTGCCCTGACCGGATGTCCCTGAGAGACTAGCAGGGCTGGAGGATGACCGCCCGAACAGTAATCCAGCGTTCTGGCACGCGCATTGTAGACCCCGTACCAGATCGAAAAGTACATGTCGTTATGCCCTTCCATGGGAAAGGTGCTGTTGAGTCTTCCCAGAACGAAAGAGGGATCCCTGGCTTCCTGTCCGTGGAGTGCACCGGAACGCAAAAAATTCAGGACGCTAACCGAAAGGAGCGCTGCTCCCACGCCGTGTCCGCAGACATCGAGTAAGTAAAAGGCCAGATGGTCGTCGTCAATCCAGTGATAACCGAAGGAATCGCCGCCAAGTTGCGAGCTGGGGATATATCTCCAATCGGTTGCCACCGGAAAGGTTAGCTTCTCCGGCAGGAGCGAAGTGACATATTCCGCGGCCTCGGCGATTTCCCCTGCGAGTTGGCGTTGGCTTTTGACAAGTGCCTGGAATGTTCGCTGCTCCAACTCCCGGAGTTGCCTCCGCTGGATGGAGGAGGCGACCCTTGCCCGGACAATGGTAGGGTTGTAAGGCTTCGCCAGGAAGTCCTCGGCGCCTTCGTGAATCGAACCGGCAATGTGATCAAGCTCGTCGCGCTCCGCCGTCATGATCACGGGGGTATCCCCATAGGCTTTGGAGGATTTGATACGTTCCAGAACCTCTCTTCCGTTGAGTCCGGGCATCAACACATCCAAAAGAACGATCATGCACGGATTGCTCTCCAAGTATTGCAGGGCCGATTCACCGTCCGTGAACTGGACGCACTCGTACCCATCGCGTTTGAGTTGCTGTATGAGCGGATCGCTGAGAGCGGGATCGTCGTCGATCACCATGATGGTTCCCGCCAAAGGATCCACCGGAAGGGGAGGAGGTGAATTCTCCACGGGATGATCATTGCCATTCGGCACCCATAACGGCTGTACCACGTCGAGAATCTTGATCCGATCCTCCGTGAGGTGTTCCTCCAACAACTTCATGAGGTGAAGTGCTTCCCTGCGGATTGTCTCGAGTTGTTTTTTATCAGCGGTAGTCGATGCCGTCTCCTTGAGGATGGATCGAACTACCCCCGAGAGTTCGTCACGGAGGAGCGAGATTGCAACGGACTGGTTGACCGGTTGTTCCTTTTTTTTCATGAGGCAGAGTCTCCAGGCCCCCCAAAGGTGAACTCAATCAGGGAAAAGTCATCGGAAAAGGAATCTTTTTGCTGCTGGCGACGCACCTCGGAGACGACAGTCTCAAGTTTTGTTATTTTCCCTGAAACAGGTTTCTTGAGGATCATTGAAAATTCCTCATGGGTCATCATCGTGGCGTCGGGACGATCAATCTCGTAAGTGCCGTCACTGAAGAGATAAAGTCGTGATCCGGCCTCCACCTTAACGGAGGAGGTTTCGAAGACCGGTTCGGGAAAGACACCCACGACAGTGCCTTTGGCCGCAAGATTGATGACCTCCCCATCCGGTGAGATGAGAACCGCGGGAGGATGTCCTCCGCATGCAAATCTCAGAATTCCCGTGGAACGGGAGTAAACTCCATACCAAGCCGTGAAATACATCTCGTTATGGTTTTCCATCGGAAAGGATGCATTGAGATTACCCAAGACCTCGGAGGGATTTTGGAAATCAGTGTCGGCGAGGGAGGAGTTGCGCAACACATTGACCACGCTGATGGAGAGCAATGCGGCACCAACGCCATGGCCGCAGACATCGAGCAGGTAGATCGACAGGGAATCATCGTCCAACCAGTGGTAGCCGAAGGAGTCACCTCCCAGTTGAGAGGAGGAGACGAAGATCCAATCGGTGGAGACTGATCCCGATAACTTTGCGGGCAGCACCGCCCGGGAGTAATTGGCAGCCTCCGCAAGCTCCGCTTCCATGGTCGCATTAACTTTTTCCACTTTTGACATCGCTGCAGCCAGATCGGCGGTTCTTTCCTTTACCGTGAGCTCAAGGTTGGAATTCCACTCCGAGAGTCTCTCCTCCCTCAGGCGAATTTCACGAGCCATGGTGGAGAAGCTTTTGGCAAACCGCCCGAGTTCATCCGGCCTTTTTTCGATCAGGCTGAGGACGTCTCTTCCTTCATCATAGGATCCTCGCTCAAAGTTTGCGGCAACGGACTGGAGTGATGTGATGGGTCCCGAGACCCTCCGTGCGGTGAAGAATACGACGCCGATCAGCACAAAAAGTCCGACTCCCCCCATGATCAGGGATTCCACCGCCAAGTGACGTGCCGGCGCAATGATCATGCGGTAGGGAACGGATAGAATAAGTTTCCATCCGGTAATCTTGCTTTGTGCCCAACAGATAAGCTTGTCCCCGTGTTCGCCGACACGCAGCCAGCCTGTCTCATTAGAGAGAATCTGTGAGAGATGTTCGGGCGTGAGTTGCAGGCCGTGGTCGGCAAGGGTTCCCATGCTTTTTTCAGGATTCTCGTCACTGGGTTTGGGAGCCCTCTTTCCTGTTTTGATTCCCGGGCCGATGATCACGGCGCCTGTCTTTGAGATCAGGTATGAGGACTGGGTAGGGTTTTCCTCCGTCCCCAAAGCGTTGGCACTCTCTGAATCTTCGTTTTTAAAAAATAAATCCGTACCAAAATCGCGGAGATGCATTTCCCTGACAATTTTTTCCATTTCTTCCATGGAGACATCGGCACCCGCGACTCCGAGGAACTTTCCAGAGGGATCTCGCACGGCCTTTGTAATGCTGATCATGTCGATGTCGGAGCCTCCCTCGTCAAAATAGGGGAGGGTAACATGGAGTCCTTTGCCCTCCTTCGCACCCCTGTACCAATCCTGCTTGGGATCATGATAGTCGTAACGAAGATATGCGGCATGGGGCCAGCTCTTGCGGTCAACCCAGCTCTGAGAGTTGGGATCACGCCAGTCTGAATCCTCACGGTCCATGTACACACCGTAGACACCGTCGCCGGTGGCCCGTTTGAGCAGAGTTGCCAGCCAGGGGATAGTCACCCGGCTTTGGTCGTCGCCGTCTCCCTCTGTCGCCCCGATGATCCTCGGAAGCATTCCGATCCTTTCGATTTGGTCGTCCCAGTTGCCGATCTCATCATGAACTTCCCTGATGGCCTCTTTAGAGGCCTGATCCAAAAGCAGCTCCCGTCCGTTAATGAAATTTGCCAGGGCAAGGGCGATCAGGATGGCGGCGGCCCCAGTCCCGATGGCCAAGGCAAAACGCTGTCCGATGGAATGCGGAACCACAGTCTGTCTGAGGAATGCCATCTGAGTAAGCTGATACCTAAATGATTCCCTTGCCACTGCCAAGTTCGGCTCTTGGAATGATCCGCTTCGTTGCGCCACATGCATACACGAGAGGTCTTGACCAAAAATGCGGCTTGGCTCTTCATTTCATAAATCATGGAAATCCAATTCGAAAAAGCCGGCCCCATTCTTGTCGTCACCCTCAAGGGAAGACTTGATGCAACCGAACAGAACATGATCAAGGACTCCGTCTCCAGGGAGATCGAATCGAGTGGGTCCAAGGGTGTGGTCTTTGATCTTGCCGGCCTGGAGTACGTCAGCAGTGCCGGATTCAGGGAGTTTTTCCTTTTGGGCAGGCAACTTCAACGCATCGGAGGGGGATTGGCCGTTTGCGCCCTGCAACCTGCCGTGCAAAGGATTTTTGATATCGCCCAGTTCCAGACCGCCTACCCGGTCTGCGCCACGCGCGATGAGGCTTTGGTGGCGATTGGTTCCTCGGTAGCCTGAGGCCTTTTTGATACGGGATTCGTTTGTCCGTTGCGCCCTTTCTTGCAGGGCATGATTCCAAGGGATAGCCTACGCAGATGTCCGCAGTATCACCCTTGATCATAGCGGGCCGGGAATTTTCCTCCCGGCTCTTTCTGGGAACCGGAAAATTTTCCTCCGGTTCCTTCATGGGCGAGGCCTTGTCTGCAAGCGGAACCGAGATTGTGACAGTGGCGCTTCGCCGCGCCGATCTTTCGGGCAAGGGAGATCCCTTTGCCAACATCCTGGAGTTCATTGATCCGAAGAAATATCTCCTGCTTCCCAATACCAGCGGAGCCAATACCGCCGAGGAGGCGCTGCGTCTTGCGCGGCTTGCTGTCTCCGCCGGGCTTCCGAAATGGGTGAAACTCGAGATCCATCCCGATCCCCGTTACCTGTTGCCTGACCCCATCGAGACATTGAAGGCAACAGAGATGCTGGTGGCTGAGGGCTTCACGGTTCTTCCCTACATCAACGCCGATCCTGTGCTTGCCAAACGTCTTCAGGAAGCCGGAGCCGCGACTGTCATGCCGCTCGGTTCACCGATTGGAAGCAACCGGGGTCTTGAGACGCGTCATCAGATTTCCATCATCATCGAGCAGGCTACCGTCCCCGTGGTTGTCGACGCGGGGATCGGAGCGCCGAGTCATGCTGCTGAGGCGATCGAGCTTGGAGCTGATGCCGTTCTGGTGAATACAGCGATCGCCGTGGCCGGAAATCCGGTGCGAATGGCTCATGCCTTCCGGATGGCTGTCGAGGGAGCCGCGGAAGCGGTTGCCGCCGGTTTGCCGATGATGGCTGAACATGCAGTGCCGACAAGTCCTCTTACGGCATTTCTGAACAGGTAAGGAATTCTCCGATGGCCTCCGAGGGAACGCCGATGATGAAACAGTATCACGCTTTGCGGCGTGATCTGCCTGCCGGCACCTTTCTCCTGTTCCGTCTGGGCGATTTCTACGAAATGTTTTTCGATGATGCCAAGCAGGCCTCGATAATCCTCAATGTCGCTCTCACGAAGCGGGGCGATGTTCCGATGTGCGGCGTCCCGTATCATGCGGCGCGTGGCTATGTTGAGAAGCTCCTGGCCGCCGGTCACCGCGTTGCTTTTTGCGAGCAAGTGGGGGAGGTGCAGTCGGGCAAACTTGTGCGTCGGGAAATCACCCGGATCCTGAGTCCCGGCACGCTCGAGGATGCCGGACTGGAGGATAAGACCCATAATTTCACTGCAGCCATGCTGCCTCCCGCCAAGGATGGGGGAATGTTCGGTCTTGCCTGTGCCGACTTGAGCACGGGGGAGTTCAGGATCACGGAGTTGGCTTCTGAGGAGGCGATGTTCGACGAGCTAGTCCGTCTGGCACCCGCTGAAATCCTCGTTCCCGAGGGTACAAAAGAACTGCTTCAGAATTTGCCTCTCGGCTTTCCCCAACCCGAGGAGGTGGAGGCTTATCTCTTCGACGCGATGGCCTCCACGGAGCTGCTTCTTGCTCATTTTAAGGTGCACTCCCTTGATGGTTTCGGGGTGAATGATCTTCCAGCAGGAGTCACCGCTGCCGGAGCCCTTCTTCACTACCTGACACGGACACTGCGCCGCGATGCGGCTCACCTGCGCTCCCTGCGGGCCTGCCGTCAGGCGGATCATTTGCTTCTGGATGCGTCAACGCAGGGGCACCTTGAGTTGGTGGCCTCGCGGGCGGGACGCGGAATGACGCTACTCGGGGCTCTCGACAGGACGGTCACCCCCATGGGAGCTCGCACTCTGCGAGATTGGATTCTTCACCCGCTTATCGAACCCGTTTCCATCATGGGGCGTCAGGATGCTCTAGGATACTTCATCTCCTCACCGTTGAAGCTGGGAGATCTCCGCGACCGTCTTGGCGGAATTCGTGATATCGAGCGCTCCGTATCGCGTCTGAGTCAGAATTCCGGAAACGGACGAGATCTTGCAACACTCTCCTCTTCATTGGTCTCGTTGCCTGCTATCAGGGAAGTCCTGTCGGGTTGTTGCGGTCTATTGAGTGAACTTGGCGAAAAATTGCATCCGCTTCCGGAGCTTGCCGAGCTTCTCAGCAACGCATTGGTGGACGAACCGCCTCCAACGATCCGCGAGGGAGGAATAATCCGTTCGGGATTTGATGCCTCGCTTGATGAACTGCGGAATGCCTCCGCGGAGGGAAAAGAATGGATTGCCGCCTTGCAGGAGAAGGAGATCCAGCGCACCGGCATCAAGTCGCTGAAGGTTCGTTTCAATGCCGTCTTCGGCTACTTCATCGAAGTCACTACTGCCAACCTAGGAAGCGTTCCCGACGATTATACCCGCAAGCAGACCACTGCAGGGGGGGAACGTTTCATCACTCCCGAACTCAAGGAGATGGAGGGAAAGATCCTCGGTTCCGAGGAGAGGGCCAAGGCTTTGGAAATCGAAATTTTTCAACGGCTTCGAAGTGCTGTTCTGGAGCAAATGCTCCTGTTGCAGGAGACGGCGGCCGCCGCCGGAGCCCTTGACACGCTCTGTTCCATGGCGGAAACGGCCAGACTGTTTGGTTATTCCCGGCCCGCGGTGGATGACTCAACGCTGCTGGAGATCCGCGAAGGTCGCCATCCGGTTTTGGATCAACGCGCCGGAGGCGATGCTTTTGTTCCGAACGACACCGATCTCGATGCCGGCAATCACCGGATGGGTATCATCACCGGACCCAATATGGCTGGAAAATCGACCTACCTGCGGCAAGTCGGCCTGCTCACTGTCATGGCCCAGATGGGAAGCTGGATCCCGGCAGCGTCTGCCCGCATCGGGGTGACTGATAGGATCTTCACGCGCGTGGGGGCCAGTGACGATCTCTCCCGAGGGCACTCCACCTTCATGGTGGAGATGAACGAAACGGCGAACATTCTCCACAACGCCACTTCGCGTAGCCTGGTTCTGCTGGATGAGATCGGGCGTGGAACGGCCACCTTTGATGGTCTCTCGATTGCGTGGAGTGTCGCCGAGTTCCTGCACGACGTGACCGGATGCCGTGCTTTCTTCGCAACACACTACCATGAACTCCCCGACCTGGCTCGCACCCGCTCAGGAGTCCGGAATCTCAATGTCGCCGTGCGGGAGCAGAACGACCGGATTGTCTTTTTACGAAAAATCATTCAGGGAGCCGCGGACCGGAGTTATGGCATCCAGGTGGCGCGTCTTGCTGGCCTTCCCTCCACCGTGGTGGAGCGTGCCAGGGAAATCCTGACGAACCTTGAGAAAGCGGAGTTGAATGCCGAGGGGCGTCCCACGCTTGCGGGCACACGCCGTAAAATACCCGGAGCACCCGATCCGACGGCCGAGTTACCTCTCTTTAGTTAGAGGGATCAAAGAACGTGGCCATGGAAGGTGTCGATCGAGCCAAGCCATCCTTCGGAGAAGCCGTTCGGCTTTGGTTAAAGATCGGATGCATAGGGTTCGGAGGACCCTCCGGACAAATCGCAATCCTCCAGGCGGAGGTGGTCGAGAAGCGGGGGTGGATCGGTGAGGCCGAGTTCCTCAGAGCCCTGCAGTTCTGCATGCTCTTGCCTGGCCCGGAGGCCCAACAACTTGCCACCTACCTCGGATGGCGGCTTCACGGTATTCGTGGTGGGATTGTTGCCGGCGTACTTTTTTTTCTGCCTGCGGCCTTCCTTCTCTGGGGGCTGAGTTTTCTGTACGTGTGTGGTCGTGACTGGTCCTGCCTGCATTTCTTTTTCGAAGGATTGAAGCCCGCGGTGGTGGCGATTGTTGCCTCCGCACTGCTTAGGATCGGGCGACGCACCCTCACCAGTTGGCCTCTTGTCCTCATCGCACTGATTTCTTTTGGACTCTTTCTGGCACATTTTCCTTATCCCGTTGTGGTGCTGGGATTCGGCCTTGTAGGAGGGTTATTGCTGGGAAAAAAGGAGATGCAGAAAGAGCGCTCCTATGAACTTCCATCCACTAACCGGAGTGTGACCACCTCTTGGGTGACAGCCATGGGCATTTCATTGATCTGGTTGGTGCCGATGCTTGCGCTGCTCTTTTGGCTCGGCTTCAAGGCGCTGCCTGTTCAGGTGGGGCTTTTCTTTGCCAAGGTCGCTGTCCTGAGTTTTGGCGGTGCCTATGCGGCACTCTCCTATGTCTCATTACATGCTTCGGGGGACTGGGGATGGATTTCCTCGGGGGAGATGTTGGACGGAATGGGTCTTGCCGAGACCACTCCCGGCCCCTTGCTCATCGCCATGCAGTTTGTGGCATTTGTGGGGTGTTACAAGTCTCCCGGCATTCTCTCCCCGCTACTTTCGGCCACGCTAGGGAGTCTTGCGGCCCTCTGGTCCCTTTTTCTTCCGAGCTTTCTCTGGATTTTTTCGTTGGCTCCTCATCTGGAGAGTATGTCGAGGAATCAACGCATGGAGGGAGCGCTCTCTGCTATTGGTGCCGTGGTGACGGCTGTCATCACCTGCCTTGCCCTATGGTTTGCCGCCGCATTGTTCTTTCCGGGCGGTCACGTGGCGATGATGCCGGTACCCATGGCTGTGGCCGCTTTCCTAGTCTTTCAGAAAAAGAAGATGGGAGTCGTTCCGCTGATTCTTCTCTGCGGGCTGATGAACGTAATCATCCGAGCCCTTACTCCTTTATTCTGAAGGGATAAGGATGGATATGGTTTGGTAAGGTTACTCGCCAGACTTGGATTCCACCTCATCGTGCTTGGATGCTCCAGCGGCACTATGGGTGAGAACCATGTAGGTGAAGACTCCCCCAAGTAGGGAGATCGCCATGTTCAGGAGGGTGTGTGTCATAATCATTTGACGCGCTCCAAACATTCCGCGTTCAAAGAAATTTACCTGGTTTCGGAAATGTTGTTTTGAAAGGGAGCGCCGAGGCGAGCTGTTCCAGATATTCGTCCCGAGGAATCTCCTTCGCCCCGAACTGCTCCAGATGGGGGGTGGTCCATTGGCTATCGAGCAGAATGAAGCCCCCCTCCTTCAGAATGTTAACAAGATGCCAGAGAGCAACTTTTGAGGCATCGGTGACCCTGTGGAACATCGATTCCCCGAAGAAGGCCCCGCCGATGGAGACCCCGTAGAGTCCTCCGGCCAATTTACCATCCCTCCAGACTTCCACTGAGTGAGCATGACCGCTCTCGAAAAGAAGGTGATAGCTTCCCGCGATCACCTCGGTGATCCATGTCTCTTTGCGTGACGCGCAGGCCTGCATCACCTCCCGGAAGGCGGAATCGATACGGATTTCCCATTCCGGATTCTTGAGGGCTCTTCGGAGTCCATGCGGTGTCCTGAAGGCCTCCAGGGGAATAATGCCGCGTGGGTCAGGCGAGAACCAACGGATCTCGCCATCAGGCATCCCCATGGGGAAGATCCCGGAAGCATAAGCCTCGAGCAGCAGGTCAGGTGGAATACCATTCTTCATCGTCAGGGTTCAGCTTTCAGGCTTCATCCCCTCCTGTCCATCCTTCGCGTATTGCCTTCTGGGTGGGATCTTTTAGGGTCGTCCCATGAATCATTTTCGACTTCTCATCGTACTGATCCTCCTCCTGATCCCTTCGCTATCACTCACCGGTTGCGCCACCGCCGAGAGTGATGCTGATGACGTCGCCAACAATGCCATCCAGGGACTCGAAGGCAAAGGCCATCTCTACAATGAAAAGGTGGAGAAGAGTGAGTACGGCAGCTTGGGAACCGATTTTCAGTAAACCTAAAAACGTATCGTCATGCCTTCCCGTTCCAAAAAATCTCTGACAAGCGTCTCCAAAAAATCAGCTTCAAAAGTCCCAGTAGCACCCAAGGCTTCCTCCAAGATTGTCATTCTTGATTTCGGGTCTCAATACACGCAGGTCATAGCCCGCCGCGTGCGCGAATGCCGGGTTTTCTCCGAGATTCTACCTCACACGACCAAGGCTTCCGAGATTTCTGCAGACGGAACGGTGAGGGGAATCATCCTCTCGGGGGGGCCCGCCAGTGTCTATGCCCCGAAGGCTCCGAAGGTTGACCCCGCGATCTATGATCTGGGTCTGCCCATCCTTGGTATCTGCTATGGTATGCAGTTGCTTTCGCGGGATCTTGGCGGCACCGTTGCCCGCTCCACGCATCGCGAGTATGGCAAGGGAGTGTTATCGACCATCGGCGCCTCACCCCTCTTCAAGGGGCTCCCAAAGAAGCTCGATGTCTGGAACAGCCATGGTGACCGCGTCGAAAAGCTTCCCAGGGGATTCGCGGCCATCGGCACAACGGAAAACGCCCCGCACGCTGTCATCGCCGATGCGAAAAGGAAGATCTATGGCATGCAGTTCCATCCGGAGGTGCACCACACCCCGAAGGGCAAGGCGATCCTCCGGAACTTTCTCCACGGTATCTGCGGGTGCAAGAGCGATTGGACAATGGGCTCCTTCATCGACCGCATCTGCTCTCAGATCCGGGAGCAGGTCGGCGATGGACGGGTCATTCTCGGTCTCAGCGGCGGAGTCGATTCCAGCGTGGCTGCGGCCCTGATTCACAAGGCGATCGGGGATCAACTCACCTGCATCTTTGTCGACAACGGACTTCTGCGCTTCGGTGAGCGTGATGCCGTCGACAAGCTCTTCGGCCGTAACTTCAAAATCCGTCTGAAAATAGTGGACGGCACCGAGCGCTTCCTCGGCAGGCTCAAGGGAGTCACCGATCCCGAGAAAAAGCGCAAGGCGATCGGCACGGAATTCATCCGCATCTTCGAACAGGCCGCCGAGGATCTCCGCAAATCCGCGACCGGATCCAAGCATCCCTTCAGGTTCCTTGCCCAGGGAACCCTTTATCCCGATGTCATCGAGAGCGTTCCCATCGCCGGCAACCCAGCTTCCCTGATCAAGAGTCACCACAACGTGGGCGGTCTACCCAAGGACATGAAGTTTGAGCTGGTGGAGCCGCTCCGCCAACTCTTCAAGGACGAGGTGCGCGAAGTGGGTCGTGAACTCGGGCTCCCCCAGGAGGTGGTCGACCGACAGCCTTTCCCGGGTCCCGGACTGGCAGTTCGTATCGTCGGTGCCATCACGCCCGAGCGTCTTCGGATCGTGCGCGATGCCGACCGCATTGTCCTCGATGAGATGAAGGCATCGGGCTGGTACTTCAAGGTCTGGCAGTCCTTCGCCGTTCTCCTGCCCGTTCAGTCGGTCGGGGTGATGGGCGACGAGCGTACCTACGATTACACCATAGCCCTGCGCATTGTTGAGAGTCAGGATGGCATGACGGCCGACTGGGTGCGTCTTCCCTATGACCTGCTGGCGAAGATATCCAGCCGCATTATCAACGAGGTGAAGGGGGTCAACCGCTGCGTGCTTGATGTTTCCAGCAAGCCGCCGGCCACCATCGAGTGGGAATAAATCCCATCATGAGCCGTCGTCGCGCCATCTATCCCGGAAGCTTTGACCCGGTGACCAATGGTCATCTTGATCTGATCGAGCGTGCGATGGGTCTCTTTGACGAGGTGATCGTCGGTGTGGCGGACAATGAGGCAAAGAACCCCCTCTTCACGACTAATGAGCGTGTTGACCTGATTTCCCGGAGCGTGGGGAGTCATCCCGGTCTGACCATCGAGCCGCTGAATGGACTGTTGGTCGATTTCTGCCGTTATCGTGAAGCTTTTGTCGTCATTCGAGGACTGAGGGCTGTTTCGGACTTCGAGTTTGAGTTTCAGATGGCGCTCACAAACCGCCGTCTCGAGCCGAAGATCGAGACCATCTTCCTGACCCCCCGTGAGGATTGCATCTTCTTGAGTTCCAGGATCGTCAAGGAAGTCGCCCGACTCGGAGGGGATGTCTCCCCATTTGTATCAGCCCCCGTGCTTTCCTCGCTGAAAGGAAAATTTCCCAAAGTCTGAACTTGGGGTTAGAGTCCCCCTCATGAAGGTTCATCTCCGACAGATTCCCAATGGAGACACCCTGCATCTCGAGGGTGAGGAGGATCCAGCCTTCCTCGGGCTAGAGGAGGCGGGGGCCGAACCTGTCGGGCTCCTGAAGTATTCCCTGGACGCCGGAGTCTCCGACGGCGGTCTCTTTGCCACCGGAACCCTCGACCTCACTGTCCGCATGACCTGCGTGAGTTGCCTGGAACCCTTTGAACGGAGGATCTTGGTTGACCCCTTCGCCACCCAGGTGGAACTGAAGGGAAGTGAATTAGTGGACTTGACCCCGGAGGTCAGGGAGGATATTCATCTCCTTCTGCCCGCACATCCCCGATGTGATCAGGGTGGAGAAAAGACCTGCCCCGCCCATTTTCAAGCGGGCGCTCGCACGGCTCCTTTGCCAACGGAGAAAGCGGCGCGTCCAGCCCTCTGGGAAGCACTCGACCAACTCAACCTACCACCACCCGATGGGAGTCCCTAAACGTAAAACTTCAAAGATGCGCCTTCGCACCCGCAAGGCCGCTAACCGCTGGCATGCCCCCAAGCTCGGCAAGTGCACCCAGTGCGGCGCCCCGCTCAAGTCACACACAGCCTGTCCCGCCTGCGGTACCTACCGCGGTCGTCAGGTTCTTGATGTCGAGGTGGCGTAAGGGAGTCGAGCAGTCCCTCCTCTTCCGTTGAGGAATCCTTCAGCTCCAGCTTTCGTCAGAGGATCATGAGGATCGCCCTCGATGCCATGGGGGGTGACTACGCCCCCACGAATACAGTCGCCGGTGCCGTGATGGCGCTCCGGGAGTATCCGAAGATTACCAAGCTCTTTCTCACCGGAGACGAGCAGGCGATCACGGCCGAGTTGGCCAAGCTGGGATTCAGCGATCCCCGCATCGAGATCGTTCATACCACCCAGGTTGTTGAAATGAGCGACGCCGCTGTCGAGGCTGTTCGCCGCAAAAAAGACTCCTCCGTGTCACGCGCCGTCGATCTGGTCAAGAAAGGCGACGCCGATGCCATCGTCAGCGCGGGTCATACCGGTGCGGCTGTCGCCGCCACCACCATCAAACTTCGCACTCTCGAGGGTATTGAGCGTCCCGGTATCGCCTCCTACCTTCCCACCGAAAAGAATGTCTGCGTCCTCATCGATGCGGGGGCCAATATTGATGCACGTCCCGTCCATCTTCTTCAGTACGCCATCATGGGTTCCGTTCTTTCGGAACATGTCCTTGGGTACAAGAACCCCGAGATCGGCCTGATGTCGATCGGTGGAGAGGATGTGAAGGGGAGCGAATTCACCAAGGATGTTTTCAAGCTGCTCAAGGCCTCATCGCTCAATTTCCGAGGCAACATCGAGGGGCATGATCTTTTCGAGCATCCCGTCGAAGTCGTTCTTTGCGACGGATTCACGGGCAATGTCGTGCTCAAGACCGCCGAAGCCACCGCGAGCGCCGTCTTCCGTTGGCTCAAGAGAGAGCTCACCAAGACACCCTTCCGTATCTTCGGAGCCTGGATTGCCAGGAATGCCTTCCGTGCCATCCGCAAGCGGACCAATTACGAGAACTACGGCGGAAGCCCTCTCCTTGGTGTGAATGGCATCTGTATCATTGCCCACGGATCGAGCAGTCCGTTGGCCATCAAGAATGCCATTCGGGTCGCTACCGAATTCATTGAGCAGCAGGTGAATCCCCGTATCGTGGATGCTGTCAGGGCTTATTATCAGAAGAATGCGCATTTGACCCCTGTTCCGGCCGAATCACTCTTCCCCTCCATGGAGTCAGCTCATGCCGACTGATACTTCCTCCCTCCGCAGTGCCTCGATCATCGGCACCGGGAGCTTTGTTCCGGAGCGCGTGATGACGAATGCAGATCTCGAAAAACTCGTCGAGACCAGTGACGAGTGGATCCAGTCACGTACAGGTATCCGCGAACGCCGCATTGCCGGACCCGAAATGAGGACAAGTGAAATGGCTGCCAGAGCCGCCGAGGCCGCCATGGAGAATGCCGGGATCAAGCCGGAGGAGATCGATCTCATCATCTGCGCCACCGTCACCCCAGATATGTTCTTTCCGAGCACGGCCTGTTTTGTGCAGACCCGGATCGGAGCCCATCAAGCGGCCTGTTTTGACCTCTCGGCAGCCTGTTCGGGCTTTCTTTTTGGCATTGAGACCGCCCGCAACTACATCGCCGCCGGTTCCTGCAACACCGTGTTGGTGATCGGCGCTGACAAGCTCTCCAGTATCGTTGACTGGACGGATCGCAATACCTGCGTCCTTTTTGGAGATGGGGCCGGTGCTGCCATCCTGCGCCATGCTCCGGGATCACGCGGCGTCCTTGCCAACCGCATGGGAAGTGACGGGCGCCTTGCCGAGATCCTTTATATTCCGGGGGGTGGCAGCGCTCACCCGGCCGGTGGACCGACATCGGCTGAGAATCCCGTGACTATCCGAATGAATGGCCGTGAAACCTACAAGGCCGCCGTCACCGCCATGGTCGAAGCTTCCCAGCAGGTGCTTGCCGATGCCGGGGTGTCAGCTTCGGAGATTGCCTGCTTCATTCCTCATCAGGCGAATCGTCGGATCATTGAGGCTATCGCCGACCGCCTGGATGTCTCCATGGAGCGTTTCATGGTGAATCTCGATTTCTACGGAAATACCTCCGCTGCCGCCGTTGCCATTGCCCTCGATGAAGCCGCCCGTTCCGGACGCTTTAAGCGGGGAGAGAAGATCCTGATGGTGGTGTTTGGCGGGGGATTGACTTGGGCCTCGTCCGTCGTCGAGTGGTAGCCTTTTAGAAGGCTTTGGATTTTGGCGAATAGCTCCGTTGTTGCTCGCTTGCGGTAAGTAAACCACCGTTTCGCTCTCACGCATTTATTCCTCATCTAAAAACCAGCGTAATAACACAACAGGTGCATTGGGTTCGACCGATGCTGGCAACGTAATTGACGTGGGTTGGATAAGAAATTATCCACGATGCCCACGATTATGGATTTAAAAGGAGATTCCATCATGTTGTCCCAAGTGATGTCGTTACGCCGTGTGCTAACGGCTGTGGCTCTGATAATTTGCGCGACGGAAAACTCTCATGCCGATGTCGTTTACTCAACCATTCTGAATTTCAATAACTCGGTCACTGGAGTGCGTGGCATCACCACTAACTCAGCGAATCCCGACGTGATTTACACGGGGAGCTATGTGACAAACGGGAGCGTATTCGGATTGCTCTACCAGGGAACATTGCAGGGAACCGGCACATCCTACACAAGCATCCAACCTACTCCGTTGTTGGGTTCAGGAAACCTAAGTGGGTCGCTCTTTTATGGTCCTAATACCCCGGTCTTTGATGCCATAGTCGGCTCCTCAAACATCATGGCCGTTGGAACTTTCCAAACCAACGGATCACTCAAGAACAGCGGCATGCTTTTCCAAGGAAATCTCTCGACGGGTGTCGGCACATGGACGGCCATCAATGCCGTCTACACCAACTCCACGGGCTCGCCCGTATTCGACACGATCCCTCACAGTGTGATGGGCAATCTTGTCGTCGGAGACTATGACTTTTCCCCCGGTTACCTCGGGGAGGCAAATGCTTTTGTTTACAACACGACATCCAGCAACTACACGGCATTCTCCTTCAATGCGGCAGGTAGCAGTAATGATTTCACAACAGCTTATGGTATCTGGCAGGAGGGGGGTAGCAACAGCACCTCCTATGTGATTGTGGGAGGATCTCAACATACAACCAACGGAGGAATCAACGAGGGCTACCTGGTCAGATACACCTCGACGAACTCCTCTTTCAGTGACATGACCTATTATGTCATCGCTGGTGTCCCTACCAACCTTTTGACTCATTTCGAGGGGATTACCGCCGTGGTAGGGGGCTACAATGTGGTCGCGACATCCGAAACAACCAATGGCACTTCACAGGGAGCCTATTACGGTTTCATTGGCACAAATAGTGATGGCACATTCAGCACCAATGTGGATTGGATCCCGATCAATTTCCCCGGGAGTACCACCACCACGGGCAACACGGTTTATGGCAGCAATGCCATGGGGATTTATTTGATGCCCGGTGTTTCCGGGGAGCAGAGCTACCTAGCCTCTATCATAGCGAGCGGATATCTCAATTCCGTTACGGGATCCTATTCCATCGCCTCCGGAAGCTACTACAGCACCACAAATGCTGTGAACTTCACCGGAACTGCATTGGTGGTGAATGGCAGCCTTCAGGCTCCCTCGGTAACGATCGGGACTGACTCAATACTCATGGGAAAAGGCACCGTCTTCCTTACGAATGGAAATTTGACGGTGAACGGAACCCTGGCTCCCTCCAGCACCAAAAGTCCAATTGGAACCATCACCGTAAACGGCAACCTCACCCTCCAGCACGGCTCCACCCTCGTGATCGCCACCGCTGGAACCACAAACTCAAGCGTTAACGTCAGTGGAGCCACCACCCTGGCCGGCACCCTCGTGATTTGGCCTACCACAGGCACCACCCTCAGCTACGGCCAAAAGATCATCTTCATGAGTGCATTCTGCTTCTCGGGATCCTTCTCTTCCATCATCGCACCCGCCGGAGAGCGTGGCCGCCTCGTGATCGAGGGTGACCCGACCGCCAGCATCATCATCGCCCCGCAGAGCTACACCCAAATGGCCGCCAACCAGAACCAAGTCAACGTGGCAACGGCACTCAACAGCTTCATCCCGGCAACAAGTGGCGACCAACAGGTCGTCTCCACCTCTCTCGATAGCCTGACAGCCTCGCAGTACAACCAAGCCTTCAACGCCATCATGCCAACCTTCTACCAACAGGTGGCAACAATCGCCTTCAACGAAGCCAACGCGCTGAACATGGAACTCAACCAACGCCTCTGGGGACTCCGCCTGGCAGAAGGAGGAGGATTTAGCATGAGCGGACTGGCAGAGAACTACCCCATGATCCAGGAAGGCCAGGGAGATGGAGGCAAAGGAGTCCTCGACGCCAAAAAAGACATCCTCCGCCCCGGACTCGACAACCACTGGGGACTCTTCGTGGATGGCAACGGCATCTTCTCCCAAGCCAACAGTGGTAACATGCTCCCCGGCTACAACTCCGAGAGCGGAGGCATCACCACCGGACTCACCTACAAGTGGAACGACAAAGTGGCCAGCGGCATCTACGCCGGCTACCAGGGAACCTACACCAAGAGCGGAGCCAATGGCTCCGGACTCGGAACCGGTAGCAGCCTCACTGACAACGCCGTCCGCTTCGGAGTCTTTGGAACCTACGGCAACAAGGATGGCAAGGGACTCTACCTCAACGCCCTGGCCGGAGGAGCCTACCACAACTACCAGGCCACCCGAGTCATCCAGTACACCGGCATCGACAGGACAGCCAACAGCCAACCCGGAGCAGGGGAACTCGATACCATGCTGGCCACAGGATATGACATCCAGAAGGGCAAGTTCACCTTCGGACCGACCGCCTCGCTCCAGTACACCTACCTGGGAGTCAACTCCCTCAATGAAACCGGAGCCCAGAGCCTGAACTACAACTCAGGAGGCTGGAACAGCTCCAGCATGCTCAGCAGCGTGGGTGCCCATGCCGCCTACAACTGGATAGCCCATCATGGCAGTGGAGGGGACATCGTGGTCGTGCCCCAGATCAACCTGAACTGGCAGCACGAGTTCATGCAGAACCCATATGACATCAGCGGTAACCTCGGGGGAACCTCACCGACCTTCAGCAACTGGAGTGCGGCACCGATCCGGGACTTCCTCTACACGGGAGTCGGCTTCACGGTGGATATCGGCAAGAGGTGGAACACCTCCTTCTTCTACAACGCCGCCGCAGGGAACCAGAATCTCACCTCCCAGAACATCTTCTGGAGTGCGGGCGTGAAGTTCTAAGTTTTTTTTGTTAAGATAGACGCTGAAAGCCTATCTCCTTCATTGGGAATGGCCTTTTCTTTTAAAGGTTAAACTAAGCCCTAAGTCTCTCAATTGCTTCGAAGACTTGATTCAGCGTAACCGTATCGCTGACGAAGGCGGAGCCGAGTTTGCTGGTGAGGACGAAGCGCACGGCCCCGCGATCGAATTTTTTATCACGACCGAGGGCTGCTAAGATTGTGTCGATTGGGAGATCTGCAGGGATGGTGGTGGGGAGACTACAGGCCATGATGACATTCTTGGTCCGGTCGGCCTTATCCTGAGGCAACCCTGCTAGTTTCACGGAGAGATCGAGGGCGGCGATCATGCCGATCGCGACGCATTCCCCATGGGAGAGTTTTCCATAGCCGGCAACGGCCTCGATGGCGTGGCCGATGGTATGGCCAAAGTTAAGAAGGGCACGCGTTCCCTTGGTCTCGAATTCATCCTCGCCCACAATACGGGCCTTGATAGCGGCATTCCGTGCGATCAGGGAACTCAGATCCGAAGTTTGGTTTGGTGGAAGAAGTTCAAGCATCCCTTCATCGGCGATCACGGCATGCTTGATCACCTCGGCGAGTCCCTCTTGGAAAATCCTCTCGGGTAGCGTGGCCAGGCAGGCCGTATCGGAGATCACTAGCCTTGGTTGGTGAAAGGTGCCGATCAGATTTTTGCCCAGCGGGCTGTTCACCCCGGTCTTTCCCCCGATCGAGCTGTCGACCTGGGCGACGATCGTGGTTGGCAATTGGACAACGGGGATCCCCCTGAAGTGAATCGAGGCGACAAACCCCGCCAGATCACCCACCACGCCTCCACCCAAAGCAAAAACGGCACTCTTGCGATCTAGACCCTGTTGGATCATGCGGTTGCAGAGATCCGCTGCCACCACCATTGACTTGGAGGCCTCTCCGGGAGGGATGGTGAGGAGGTGGGGTTCGAAACCCACGCTTTGGAGAGATTCCATGACCCCGTTTCCATGTAGGTTTGCAACGGTCTCATCGGAGATCACGACGCAGCGGCATGGTTTCAATACTTTAGAGGCAAGTTGCCCGGTTTGTGCAAGGATTCCGGAGCCAATGAGAATCTCGCAGGGAGAATTCTGGATTGGAACAGGAACGGTGATCATTTCTGCAGACATGGGAAAGAAAGGATGAAGGATGAACGATGGATGTTGAGGGAACTATCAGGTGAGTCGACACACCTACGCGATCCGCTTTTCATACTTCATAACGCTGACGAGATCCTTCCGGAACCCTACTTTTCCACCGTGACAGGTGTGCCAACCGGGGTCACATCGAAGAAAATCCTGGCCATCTTGTCTGGCAGGCGGATGCAACCGTGGGAATCCGGTACGCCGGGCAGGAATCCGGTGTGCATTCCGACACCCGGGGCAAACTGCATGAACCACGGCATCGAGGATCCTTGGAAATGAGTGCCTGGAGGAGGCACGTCCTTCTTGTAGGTGACGTTTTTCACGACAACGTTGCCGGATGCGTCGACAAAATCTCCGTAGAGATTGGAGGCATGTTCCTTCTCTTTTTTCTGAACCTTAAAATTGCCGACCGGTGAGTCATGTCCTTCTCTTCCCGTGGAGACGGCTGAGATGCCGACAAGTTTTCCACCCTTGTAGTAGAAGAGCTTTTGTTGGGAGATGTTGATGACAATGCGGGCCGGTCCATTGACCGCCTCACCCGCCCAGTAGGAGATCCTCTCTGCAAGCGATGCCGTGGAGGTTCGAGTCACGATGGACCCGTCGGTTCCCAGATATTGAGTTGCCGTGGAGTTCAACCGACCATCGTACGATGCGCAGGCACCGAGCATCAGCATCGCCATACAGGCCAAGGCAAGCGGAAGTAAACGCTTCAGAAAAAGAAGTGACATGAGCAGCTATACTTACGGTTGGAAACTACTCCGCGTCAAGTAACAGGGAACCTATGCGGCTTCAGTCAACGTGTACGGGAGCAGGAGTCGGCAACGGGTCGGACTTCTTTTTTTTACCCTTCTGGGGCGTTGGGGTGGGGACTTCCGGGGTGGGCAGGGGAACTGGGCGATCTGAAAGTTTCGTCGTCACTCCGGGGGTCGGGGTTGCCTTCGGGTCAAAGAGAGTGCCTCCCGCCACCGCGATGGTGCCGTCATCCAGGCGTTTCAACTCGGGGCGTGTTTTCGGGGCGGAGTAAGAGAGCTGGTCGAGAATTTTTCCGTCCAGTCCAACCTTTGTGTAGATGAACTCGTGGGGCACGTTGTTCTGAAGCACGTGAATGATGTTGGAGGTATCGAGTTTGATGTCCGGTTTGCTGTAGGAAATGAAGTCTCCCAAGCGGTGGGTGCAGTAGACGATACCCGCCTGCTTGTCCTCGATGCGTAGGTAGAGATCAGTCCTGTCAGACAACCGATGGGTCAGCAGACTGATGGTCCGGTCGCCACCCTTGAGTCCGGCAATTGCCGGAACGCCCACCGTCTGTTGCCAAAGAAGCCTTCCCTCGGTGATCTCGACGGTGAGCGGAGGACTACTGAAATAGTTGGAGAGTTCCGCGGAGTAGACACTTGCCCTGATCTTGTAGGAGCCGAAGTCGGTGATCGGGTAGAGTTGTACGAGATTGATGGTGCGCGTGATCGATTCGCCCGGGCCAACCTTAATCGGGTCGATCTCATAGTCAGGATTCGATGGGGGGATAGGGCGCCCGTCGAGGGTATCGATCTGGAAGCTGAACCACTTCTTACCCTCCACATCCGCCAGCAGCAGCGGATTGCCCGAGAGGTTGGTGATTCTCACGGTGGCCAGCAGCGGCTCGTAAGCGATGTACATGACCCGTTTGATGGAAAGATCGACCAGCACCTGGGCTTGGCCTTTGGCTGAAAAAAAGAGAGTGGCACCGAGAATGAGGGCAAGGAGCCATCGGAACCCTGCAACAGCTATCACGTGGTGACTGGGACGTGGTGGCATGGCGCGAGTCATTACTCCTCCGTGCCTATGTAGTATTTCGGCTCGAAGAGTTTCTGGAGACGGGTTGGCAGCGCCCTGCAGTCCTGAAGGTCCCCCTTGTAGTAGACGGCAATCACGTAGCCGGCGAATTTGATGCCCGGGTCGACTGTCTCCGGCAGGTAGCTGACCTCTACAAGCTGTGGTTCCCCGCTTTTCCAGTTGAGCCATTTCGAGCTTACCTGAGCCTTGCTGGGGACGATCTCATCACCATCCTGGTCGTAGAAGTAGACCTGCACCTTCTCCTGGGTGCTCTCGATCTGCTCCTTGGGATTGGACTTGATGGCGATGCGGAGTTTTTTCGACCCGTCACCGGCATCTTCCAAGGTGGCATTGACGATCTTTAAGGCTGCGTCGCCGCTTACTGTAGCGTCCGCAGGAGGTTGCCTGTTCGGGCGATCCTCCTGCTGATTGCCAAGGAGGGGGGCGGAAATGGGCGAGTCGCCGGTCATCTCACCAGTCTGTTGGCTTGGCTGAAACGGTGCCTGCGGATGACGGTAGGGTTGGAGGGGGGCTCCCTGATCAGGAGTCGATTGGCTGGTGGCACCAACTGAGGGTTGGGCACTGTTTGGCCCGGATCCCGAGCGAAGGCCGGAGGCTACGCGTGGAGCGAGGGCAATCGCCGCAAGGATGAGCTCGAGCGTGGCGATCGCACCGAGCACCCAGAGAGCGGCTACGATGGTGCCGTTGCGTTTGGGACGGGATGTTCCGGTGGAGGGATCTGAAACCATGGCAAGTTGAGAATCTAGGGACTAAGCGCCATCCTTCGCAAGTTCGGGCGAACTGCCTCCGTGAAAGATGACAGGGAGCATTCCGCTAACGTGACGGTTCCTCCATCATGATGACGGTGAGTTGAAGCGGTTTGCTTTCACGGAGAACCTCCATGGTGATGGGTGGTCCTACCTCGGCTTCGGCCACGCGGTTGCGTAGATCTTTTCCATCGTGGATCGGATGACCGTTGAAGGCGGTGATCACGTCGCCACCCATTAGGCCGCCCTGCTCTGCTGGTGAGCCTGCCAGAGTGGCAACAACCAAGGCCCCCGAGGCATTCGGTAGATGGAGTTGTCTCGCGAGTTCCGCTGTCAGGGGGCGCATCACGACTCCAAACCAAGGGTGGATGACTCTCCCTCGCTGCACAATGTCCTCATAGACGCGATGGGCCACGTTGGAGGGAATGGCAAATCCGATTCCCTCGGAGCCGCCGCTTCTGCTGAGAATGAAGTTGTTGATGCCAATGACCTTTCCGTGAATGTCAACCAGTGGGCCGCCCGAGTTGCCCGGGTTGATCGTGGTACTTGTCTGGAAGAATTCGTTAGCCGCTTCGCTCATGGTGCGGCGGCCCTTGGCGCTGATGATTCCCTGGGTGACCGTTTCCTGAAGGCCGAAGGGATTGCCCACGGCAAAGACCATCTGACCCACCTTCACCAACTCGGAGTCGCCGAAGGCGATCGGTTGCAACCCGTCGGCATTGATCTTCAACACGGCAATGTCCGATCGACGGTCTGCTCCGGCAATGGAGGCGGGGAGGGAGCGCCCGTCACTGAGTTGCACGGTGACTTGGGAGGCTCCGTTGACCACATGCCAGTTGGTGACGATATAACCCTCCGGCGAGACGATCATCCCCGAGCCCATTTTGCTACTCGGGGTGACATTGCCGCCACCGAGTCCGAAAAACTGCCGGACCAGGGCCTCACGGTCGGGAGGCGTCGTCGTGGTGATGCTGACGACTGAGGGGATCACATGCTCCACAAGATCCGTGAATTCACGGTCAAGACGTTCAAGGGATCGATCCGACTCTAAGGGCAAACGCTCTCTCGATTCCCTCAAGGCAGCCCAACCGGAGTGGTTCTGGACGGTGGGTTGAAGCGACGTCGGCCGCATCATGCGCCAGAAGCCAAGAGCTCCGACGGCAACCGTCAGGGACAACAGAAAGAGTAGGAAGGCGGGGAGATTGCCCCTGATTCGTTTGATGGGAGCCCTGGACATGGTCTCTGTAGTTATTTCTGAGGATCCAAGGTAATGCTGGAGAGAATTGCGTCACGCAGGGGTTGGAGGGTCGGAGCCTCTTGCTTGGGAGACTGCCAGAGAATAACGGCAAGTGTGCTGCTCTTCTCATTGGCACGAAGCACCTCGGTGATCTGCAGTGGTTGGTCACCCGGAACGGAAAAGTCGAAGCTGATTTCATGGAACGGGCCGCTTTGCGACTCCCTCAGGGGGGAGGCCTCCTCTCCGGCTTTTTCGCGCGCCTCTCGAGCCAGACTCATGGCATAATCGGCAACTTTCTGACCGGAGTCTTTCGCCCCGTTCCGGTCAAGGGTCATGCTGAGTCCGGTGGAGTAGAGATCGTTTTCACCCGCGATCTTTTCCTTGGTGGCGAGGAGAACGTCTCCTTCGAGCAGTTTACCCGGAAGCAGTGTCCACTCCTTGGGAAGTGCGATTGATCCGTGAATCTCGGGCAACTCATGCATGATCAATGCAGGGGAGGGAGCAGGAGTTGGGGAGGTGCTGTTCGTGAGAGCTGTCGTTGGAGTCGGTGTTGTAGAAGGAACCGCCGCATTCGTGAGTAGGGAGGGTGATGAGGACTTGCCCGCGTCAGTGGGTGCATTTGTTTCCCTTGCAAAGAGTATCTCTTGAGTGATGCAGCAGGTCATGCCCGTCACAAGAAAGAGATGAACAAATGATTGGGTCTTCATTGGGCGTTGTATTGTTGCGTTGACACTGTGGAATTATTTGGGAAGCGTTTGTGGAGTTCGTCGAGTGCTTTTTGCGATTCCAACGGATTGCCGGTGCGTCGGTAGGCGTCGGCTGCGCGGGCGAGTGCCTTGGGTGTCAGCAAAGGGTCGTCGCAGAGTACCGCAACCGTCATGTAGGCTTTTGCAGCGCCCGCGTAGTCCTGCTTGGAGGCCAGAATGTCACCGCTGAGGATGCGTGCCTCTGCATTGATCTGCCCTTCGGGTTGAAGAAGCATCGCCTCTTCGACCATGGAGGATGCAGCGGGCAGGTTTTTCAACGTGCGCTGGATCGCCGCGCTCACCAAAAGTGCCTTGGCTCTGGAGGCAGGGTCTTTGGAGAGTTTCAGGCAGGCTGTAGCGGGAATCTGAGATTCTTTCGTTTTTCCCTGCATGATCAGGGCCTGAGCCAGGGTTCCTTGGATTTCGGAGTCGGTCTCGCCTGGTAATCCGGCTTTCACAAGGGGGGTGAGAAAGCGTTCTGCTTTCGCCGGATCTCCTGACTCCATGGTTTTCAAACCAAGCCAGCGTCCGACTTCGGGAGGTATGAGAGAAGGTTTGAGGGCCATGGCCTCCCGTGCCGCTTCCGTCGGATTGTTTTGGTTATACTGGGCAAGGAGGATGCGAAGCCCCGCCCTTTCCCCGAACTGCTTGGGATCCCCTTTGCGTGCCTGGGAGAGTTCGGTGATGGCTGTGGCGGCATCCTTGTTATCCAAAGCCGTCAAACCGATCCAATAGTGCGCCTCCGGCGCTGCGGTGCTCTTCGGATAGTCGTGCAGAAGTTGGGAGAAGGTTGAGACCATCTCGCTGGTCTTCTGTTGCTGTCCCAACAGGAGTGCCTTCTGCTGGAGCGCAAGTTCCCGCTCGGGAGCTTTTGGATAGTTGTTTTGAAGTTGGGTGAAATCGGCCGAGGCCGCCTCAAGGTTCTTTTGCTTGAGATTGAGCAGGCCTCGTTCGGCAAGGGCGGCTGGAGTTCGTTCATCCTCCGGATAGGCCTCGACAAATCGGGTCAGCGCGGCGACGGCTTCCTGCACCTCCTTGGAATCGGTTGCCAGCGACTTCGGCGAGTTGTCCGCCGGATGATCGCCCGGGGATTGATTGATCGCCTGAAGGAGTGCCCAGGCCTCCTTATAGACGATGTCGGGTTTTGAGGCGGGCGGTAGGTCGCTGACCGGAAGATCATGGTAGAGTTGGGCCGCCTCCCGGTACTTCGACGCCATGAGCGTGGCCTCGGCCTTGAGAAGTTGGGCCCGGGCCCTGTCGGAGGGATCGCTTGCCGTCAGGAGGTACTGGTCGATCTCTGTCGTCAGTTGAGGGCTCCTCATGGCGTGCAGCGCAAGGAGGCGTTGAAAAGGGGCATCAGAGGCGGCCTTGCTCCCGGGGTACTCACGAATGATGATGTCGTAATTCTCGAGAGCCTTCCCGTTTTTTCCCGATTTTCTTAAGGCATTCGCCTGAAGAAGCAGGATTTCGGGTTTGTTTTCGGAGTCAATCGCAAGCGCTCCCTCCGATGCCTTCAGGATGGCGTTATTGTCGCCGGACTGCGCGGCCAGGCGTAGGGATCCCAATGATGCGATGCTCTGCCACCGTCCCGAGTCTTTCGAGGAGGCCACTTTCTCGAGGAGTTTGCGAGCCTCCTCCGGGTGACCCAGTTCTGACTCAAGTTGGGCGGCCTTCATTGCCGCTTCAGCCAAGGGTTCACCTTTGGTATCCACGGCTATGATCGCACGATAGTCGCTGAGTGCCTCCTCTTTGTTTCCCAAAGCTAGAGAGAGGGCTGCCAGACGCATGAGTGTGGATGTCCTGAATGGATTCGGTGCGGTCCCAATCTGTTTCTCCGAGGCCACCGATCGGTAAAGAGGAACGCTCTCCTGCTGGCGGCCGCTTTTTTCCATGCAGAATGCCTGGTGATAGAGGGAGGCGATGCGGATTGTTGGGTCTGTCGCTCCCTTGACGGTCACAGCAAAGTTATCGGCGGCATTGGCATATTCCCCGCGCGCTTCCCTCATCTCACCCAAGCGGAACGATGATGCGGGAACGAACTCTCCGGTCGGATAGTTGGCAATCAGCTTCAAGAACGTGCTTTCCGCAGCTGGGAGGCTTCCCATCTGCCGTTGAGATTCGGCCAAACGGTAGAGGGCCCGCTCGCGATTCGGTGCATTTTGAGAAGCCATGATGAGGAATTTTTCGTACTCGGGAACAGCCAGTTCGGGCTGCTTTCTGGAATAGCAACCATCGGCAATAGCAAGCTGTGAAGCGGCGAGCATGGAAGGATCCACCATTGTCGGTTGCCTCTCTGGAGGAGGCGCTGGTGTCGGCCTGGCAACAACCCGCGATTCCATGATCGGTTCATCAAACGATCGGGATGATTGTGATGGTGTTTGTGGAGCCGGGAGTGCATCTACCGGCAGTGCTCTCATCACGGGAGTGGGGGTGGAGTCGGCGGAAGCGGGAGTGCCTGAGACAGGAAGGGCCCTTCTGACTTCCGGTTCTTGAGTTGGAAGTTGGCCATGGAGAACTTCCGTTACTCCGCTGAATCCAGTCAGGGCAATGATGGCCATGGTCGGAAGTCTCTCCCACATTCCTTGATGACGTGTCACGGGGTCGATGAGGATGAGCCGGAAGACTCGGTGCTTGCTGTTGCAAAGGCGACATTCCAGATATTCGCCTTCCGGCAGAGATCGAGTGTGCGGACGATATGACCGTAATCGACGCGTTGGTCACCCCGAAGCACCACGGCTTGATCGGGATAGAGTGCCGCGATCCGTGAGAGTGCCGCCAATAGCTCGTCCGGCGTCATGATCCTGCGGTTCATCACCAGGCTTCCATCGACCTTCACGTTGACGATCACTTCGCCGACGGAGCGCCGCTGCTCCTTCGCTTCACCCGCCGAGGGCATCTGGACATCGAGTTCCCGTTCCTGCCGGGCGAAGCTCCACGTGAGCATGAAGAAACCGAGCAGGACGAGGAGGATGTCGACCATCGGGGCGATCAGGAATCCCCGTGGCTCCGGCTGTAAGCGCGTGCGGAAATTCACGGTTACCGGTGCGAATCAGCGGTGCGTCTGCTTTCTGGCGATCACGAGCTTCACCAGCAAGAGAGAGGTCGCCCCTTCCATTTCAGAAATCATTTCCTGCACCCTTCCGCGGAACCAGGCGTACGCAATCATCGCGGGAATGCCGACGACCAGACCGGCGGCCGTTGCGACGAGTGCCTCGGCCACACCCTCTGCCAAAAGCATCGGACGTGATGCGGCCACATCATTGGCCATCACGCTGAAGGATCGGATCATGCCGAAAACCGTTCCGAGCAATCCCAGCATCGGGGCGACAGTAGCGATGTCGGCAAGCCATGCGACACGCTGGTTCAGAAGAGAGGCCTCCCTGCTACCCTCCGTCTGAGCAATTTCACGAAGTTGCTCGTCGGTTGCAGTCGGGTTGCTGGCGACGAATTCCAGCGTTCTGGCCAAGATGGAGGCAGCGATATCACGATGCTTGTTCGCAATTGCAAGCAGTCCCAACAGGTCGCCCTTGCCCAGCAGTGTCTCGGCCACCGTCATGAAGCGTGCCCCGGCAACAACGCCCCGTCTCAGGGTCGCCAGATAGACCATAATCAGGGCAAGCGTGATCACGGAAAGTACCAACAACGGAATCATGACAAGACCGCCGGCGGATAAGAGTTTGAGAAGGGTTTCCGGATCCCCCGAAGTCTTTGAGGCAAGGGTCGGAATGGCAGAGATGGAGTTGGTGGTTGTCTCCGCACTCACGGTTGAAGAAACAAGAAAACCGAGAAGCGTCACGGACACTGCAATCCCTTGTGCATGGAATGGAGATCTGGTGAAAGAGGAGGCGTGCATGGAAATCCTACTCAAGGATCCCGAATCATAGCCTAGGCGTGAAGACATGCAAGGATCGCTCCAGATGCCAAATCCCGGTTTCGGGATTCCTTAGAGGGAATAACTATTTTTGAACATCTCCCGCAACGGGGGTGTCTTACTCCACAGAAAGGAACAAACATGAAAACATACCCCCAAAACAAGCACATCACCTCACTCGGAGACTTGGTAGCCTCCGTTTCCAGTTACGCCCGCAATGAGAGGGAAACACTGGCCGCAATCCAAGATCTCTTCCGTCGCGGAAGCGTGGTCGCCAAGACCCGCGGCGGTAGCAAACGGTTAAAATTGGCCTGACGCGCAGAGCTCAATCCATTGAAGGGTTTGGGGTTTGATTCGCCGAATCTCCAAATGGTGAGAAGGATCTTTTGATCAGATTTTAGACGAATTTACGGAAGGCTTCGTTGGCTTCAACCAATGTCTCCTTACTACCGATATCGAACCAGGTTCCGGGGACATCCCAAGTTCCCACCTTGACCCGGGGATAGAGCCACTGGATGAGACGTCCCGGTTGATCGGGATTATTACCCTCGGCGACATAGGTATCAATGAGTGGCAGGACTTCCTTGCTGTAATAGTAAAGCGCGATGCCCGTCTTGGTTGTGGTGGGGTTGGCCGGCTTTTCCTCGAAATGAGTGATCACGCCATCGGCGTCGACGGAGACATTGTTGTATTTGCGGATGGCCTCGAGATCACCCACATCATACAGGGCGAGCGTTGCGGGATACTTTTTTGCGGCCTCCGCAAATCCAGGAACGGGTTGGCTGAAAAGGTTATCCCCGGCAACAACGAGCAGATCCTGGTGGCTGATGTCCTGCGTTTTGAGGACATGATGGATGTCGCCGATGGCTCCAAGTTTGTCCGCATCGCTTGTCGATCCGTCGTTGACGATGGTGAACTCCATTTTCGCGCCGCGTGACTTGTATCCGGCAGCCCACTCCTCGAAGGCTCCTGCAAACTTGTTGTTGGTCACCACATAGACACGGTCGATGTCAGGAATGGGGGAGAGGTTGTCGAGAACCCATTCGATCATTGGCTTGCCGGCCACATCAAGGAGTGGCTTGGCCTTGTTTTCAGTCAGGGGATAAAGGCGGGTTGCGTATCCGGCGGCAAGGATGAGGATGTTCATGGAAAGATCTGATTCCTAATCGATCTCGCCTACTATCGCCAAGCTCATTAGGGAAGATGGCGTGACAAAACATTGTCCCGACGATTGTTCCCTAGAGCTTGTGGTCGCCCGATATGAGGAGGACCTGCGCTGGCTTCGCAGGGTGCCTGCATCGTTTCGAATCTCTGTCTACAACAAGGGCATTTCCCCGGCTTTGCCCGAAAACCTTCTGGATAGGGAGGGGGTCACGGTGACCGCTCTTCCAAATATCGGAAGGGAGGCTCACAGCTATCTGACGCACCTGATCAACCACCATGATTCCCCTGCCGGCATCACCGTTTTTTGCCAAGGTCGACCCTTTGACCATGCCCCTGATCTTCACTCTCGTCTTCAAGCTCTGGCGGACGGGATAGAAACCCCCGACCCTTTCCTCTGGTATGGATTTTTGGAAGAGAGCGACGATCCCCATGGGCGTCGTCTCTTTGTCCCTTGGAGTAAGAATCTCGCAAGGGAGGAGCTTGCCACGGGTAGGATCTTCGAACGCCTTTTTGAAAATCCCCCGCCAGATCTTTTTCACTTTCGTGGAGGTGCCCAGTTTGCGGTCTCACGGGCTGGGGTGACGTCGCGTTCCAAAGGGTTTTATGAAAAAGCCAGGAATATCTGCATGGCGGAGTTGCTGGCACCGCACTCCATGGAACGTCTTTGGGACCGGTTCTTTGGAAATCCCGTCATCGATCCGGTGACGCTAGGCTCCGAAGGGACGCGGTATTTAAAAAAAATACGACGTCTGGAGGAGTTTGGAGAAATCTCCAAAGAGGTCGATTCAGTTTGAATTTCGCTGCGACGGGAGTGATTGTTCTTTGATGTCTCGCCAAAAAAAGTCCCAAGGACTCCCCCCCTGGCTGATCACTCTTCTGATCGTGATTGCCGCCGCCGGTGGCTTTTACGGTTTAAGGCAAAACGGAGGGGATGCCTCGCTTCGAACCACCGAGGAGCTTGATCCGTCAATCTATTACGAGAATGCCAACTCCTTGCGTGGCAATACCTACAAGATCGATGCCGAGATCGACTCGGCATTGGGAAATTCGCCCACGAAGGGGCGTCTCTTTTCCGTCATCATCAAGAATGTCTCCAAGAACGGCGCTCCGGTGGTGCTGCCGGTACTCGTCCCGATTTCGCTGGGTAACCTGACCATCCAGAAAGGCCAGCACTACCTCATGAAGGTAAAGGTCATTGAGGATGGTCTTTTGAAGGTTGAGGAGGCCAGAAAGCCATGATGCGGCACAATGTCAAAGCGGTGGGTACACTGGCGACAGCCCTTGTCGCGTGTTGCGTCGTTCACGCCCAGGTGCCGAACGCACACACTATCCATGAGACGGGACAGCAGTATAAGGAGGGGAATCCTCTTATGGGAGCGTCCGATAATCTTGCCATTGGAAGTCAGGCGATGTTCGAGGCCAACCTGAAGGCCAAGAAAAACATCGTCGACATGAAGCCAAATACATTCCTCTCCCTTTGGAATAATCCCGGTTTTGCGATTCAATTCGAGAAATATCTGAGCGCCCCGGCGGAGACATCGGAGGATGCCAAACTTTACCGCAAGCGGGTGGACAAAATCATGGAGTTGCTCGCACCCGGAAACGCCTCTAAGCAGAATCAGGATGAAGCGTTTAACCTGCTCCCCTTGGCTTCGGAATTCGAGAGCGATGCCAACAACTGCACCACCATCCACGACGCTGTTTATGCGGCTGCCAATGCGAGGCTTCAGATCCAAAAGCTGACTGAGGTCGACAGGGCCCTCGAAACCCAACTCAGCGCCTCGCAATATAACCAGCTTCATGAAGCTCAATCCCTGACTCTTCCCGCGATTGCACCGGGGAAGAATGATGTGGCCGATAACAATGCCAACGAGAACGAACTACGCTTGGCCAAGATGGATCCCTCCAAGAGCCATGTCGCGGTTCTCAAGCAGACAATTCAGAGAAACCAGGCCCAGATCGCATCAGCCGAATTGCAAGCCAAGTTCGCCTTGCAGTCGCTGATCCTGCAACTCTTCGTTCAGAGACGTTACCAGCACGTCATCATTATCGATCGTTTCTACCGCGCTTTGTTCGATGATGGTGATCAATCTCTGGAGCAATTTACCCAGATGGCTGACAAGATGGGTTATAACAAGGCGGCAGGTCAGGTAAAGTTGATCGCCGATGCCAATCCCAAGGGTGCCACGGCTGCCGGTTCAGGTAACAACGGCCCGCATGGTGGAGCGGGTGCTTCTGCCGGGACAGGACCAAACGGTGCCGGAGCCAGTGTTGGAAACGACTACTACAACAATAACAACGGCATGGATGCCAGTGCCATCTCCGGATCCGGGCTCCATATGGGAGTTGAAAACCTTAGCGTGGAGAGTGCCGAAAATGCGGTCGTCACGGGAATGAAGGGGGCCAGTCGCACGTTCAAGAGCCTGAGTCAACTTGATGCCTTTGCAAACGAAGTGATCCGCGACGTGAATGAAGGAGTGAAGGTTTACAAGTTTCTGCTCGAGAAGAGCGAGATTGAGAGCGCCGCCAGCCAACTCGCCTCCGTCTTCACCAAGGGTGAGTATCTTCCGAGCGTCCGCCTCCTTACCCAGGATGAAAAGCGGAAGACACTCGCCTATGCCCAGCTCTGTAACCGTCTGGTAAATGCAGCAAATTCCGGAAACATCGACGCGCTCTCGGAAGTCGTTGCCCAAATGAAGCAGATGAATCCGAGTTTCGACGATGCGGAGATCCTGGCGAAGCTCCAGGGAGTAAAGACCGCAAGCAGTCTTTTGGTTGCACAGGCCAAGGTTGCCGCCTCGAAGGGTGACTTACAGGCTGTCCAGACCCAGATTACAAGGGCTGCTGCCCTCTGGCCCAACAATCCCGAGGTGACGAACTTCTCCTCCGAGATGAGCAAGTTGGGCAATGTGGCGCGCCCCGAGGTGCAAGCCCTCTCTGACTTTGACCAACTCGATGCCCAGCACAATTACCGGCAGATTTTCGACGATAAGGAGAAGTACATCGCGGCACTTGCAATGGATGATTCCAGCAGGAAGTCCGAGCGGCAGGAGAGACTGCGAAAGGTGCTCTCACGGATGCAGGATATCGAGACATCCATCATGCGTTCGCAGGAGATCGCCCGTCGAGGTGACTACGCCGGAGCATGGGAAGGACTCGATGTGACTTTCTCCCAGTATCCCGACGACCAGAAGCTCAGCCAACTTCGCGCCGACCTGACGACACAGGCGCCTGATTTCGTGCACGATGTCAGGCAGGCAAAGAGCTACGAGGAGAAGAAAGAGTACGGATCCGCCCTTGCCTGGTATCTACGCTCCCAAAGCCGCTATCCGATGAGCGATCTCTCCAAGCAGGGAATCCAGCGTCTTGTCAGGATGATCATGCCTGACGCCTCCTGAGCGATTGTAACCAAATCATGAAGAGTGCGCACGAGCTCTTCCCTCGGCTGACAGTTCATTCGGCGGTCTTTGTTCTAGCTCTTCTTTGCCTCATTGAATCGGGGCCCGGGATCGCAGCTGAGGAGTTTCCATTCTTGAACGGGGGCAGGGAGTGGTTGGTCTGGCATGCTGGAAAATCCGAGATTGTTGATCCTGACGCACTGAGGGAGGGCTTTAATGCCTATCTTGCCGCACCTTCAATCCTTTCATCGGCTGCGCAGGCACGGATGAAACTTCTCCATCAGTGCGGGAGTCAACTCGGCCCGGGAGTTGCCATGCCGGCCGATCTCGGGAAAGCCTTTATCTCCCTGCAACAACTGGCTTCCGATCCCTTGGATCACGGACGCTGTCGAACCTTGCTTCGCGCCGTGGTGAACGCCTCCTCGATGCTTTCCGGGGAGAAGAACCCGCCCGTCTCCGAGGCCGCATTGCTCAGGCAAAAGGAAATTCTCACTTGGAACCTTCGGATTGAGCAAAAACAGCAGCAGCGACGGTTGGAGGATTTGGGGCCGATGCCTCCCAAACGAATTGCTCCGCAACCCTCTCCGGCAAGCAAAGCAGCCCAACAACTCACCGCGCTGGAGCAGGAGATCGCCCGGATCAGTCTGGGTGGAGAAGTAAGCGATCTGCAGGTGCGGTTGGAACTTCAGGAACTGGCCCTCCGTTTTCTGACACAGGGAGATTACGAGGAGGCAATCCTAGCCGTACGCTTTTACCGGGGGCTCTTCGGGGACTGGGATCCCCCCCTCCGCCTCGGTCAGGAAGCTATGTCTGAAATTGCCCCGGAGGACGCCAAGCCGACACTTGGCACTATCGAGTTCCTCTCATCACAAGCCCTACAGGGTATCAATGAGAACCTTTCCAATTGCACGATCCTCTTGGAAGGGAATCACACCATCAGTGCCTCTGAGCAACTTCTGGCAGCGTTGGCCCGTGGTAGTCGAACTCTGGAGGTGCTCACTTTTCCGGAGACTTCGAAACAAAAAATCCAGCATCTTGCACAGCTTCAGCGAGGTTTGGAAAAATCCCTTTCCGACAAGGATTATAATGAGGCCTTGAGTCTCCTAACCCAGCTCAGTGCATTGGCATCCGACTTTAATAACACCAAGTACCATGCGGGAATTCAGGCTGCAAAATCCCTCTCTTCAGCCCATTTGGTTTCCGCTAGAACAGCGGCACAGGAGGGAAAGACCGGGGATGTCATGAAGGAGATAATGCTGGCCGAGGAGAATTGGCCAAAAAACCCCGGTATCGGGGTTCTGGTAAAGGAATTCGCCGGCAGCGTGGAACTCAAAAACTCAAGCGTGGAGGAGTTCGATGCGTTGTATGCGGCACAAAAAACCGATGACATTGCCAAGCAGCGCCTTCGTTTTCAGGAACTCTTGGCCGATCAACCGGTTAGAAAAGCTCAGCTAATGGCTGCTTTGGACGAGTATTCCACGGTTCGCAACGGAACTGAGAGGGCAATTCAACTGAGGGATCTCGGCAACAAGGTCTCCTCGTGGGAGTTGGCGGACTTCTTGTGCACCAAGTATCCTCATCGGAAGGAGTTGGCGGCATTACGCGAAAGCATGCTTCCAGGGGTGGAGGATCTGGCGGCGGGGTTGAACAAGGCCAGCTCCTTGGAAAACAGGCAGTCGGCATCTTCTCTGGCTCTCTACCTTCAGTTACAGCAGCGCTTTCCCCAAAGCTCTCAAGCCTTGAATGGGGTCAACCGGCTCACCTCCTTGCTCATGACGCGCTGATTAAGGAACCGACCCCCCCGGTTTTTAATTCCATTGACACCTTGGGGGGTGTCGGGATCGATGGTTTAAGACACGAAACGTACTTCATGCCTTTCTTCACTTACAAAGCACGGGATGCCGCCGGTCGCTCCGAAAACGGCCGGATCGAGGCGATTTCAGGATCTGATGCCTATCGCAAACTGCGTGAACGAGGCTTGCAGCCGAGCAATGTTACGGAGGATGCCCCCACTTCTTCACCCGTTAAGAAGACGCTCTTTGGAGGTGCCTCCGCAAATCAGGGGAAAGCGAAGGCTGGGGAGGTACTTTCCGCAGAGAATCTCCCGAAGCTGACCACTTCTCAATTACTCTTCTTTACCGAGGAATTGGCGGAACTGCTTGAGGCTGGCCTTCAACTCGAGGGGGCTCTCAAGGTGATCGAGCAGCGCCAGGAGAAATCACCGGTCAAGGTGGTGGCCTCTCATCTGCGCCAGTTGGTGCGCGAGGGTGTTGGTTTTTCCAAAGCATTGAGGGGTTGCGGCAAATCCTTCGATCCCTTGTATTGCAACCTCGTTGCGGCGGGTGAGGCTGGCGGGGTATTACCGCAGATCCTGAAGCGTCAGTGCGCTCATCTGGAGATGGTCGGGGAGCTAGGGAAAAAAGTAACCTCGGCGCTTGTTTATCCCGCGATTGTCTTCTCTTCGGCAATCCTGTTGATGTTCATTTTCCTGACTTTTCTTGTTCCTCAGCTCTCGGTTCTCCTCGGCAAATCGGGCCAGAAACTCCCCGCGATCACTCAGGCTCTCATCACGATCAGCCTCTTCTGTGCCCATTGGTGGTGGGCGATTCTTGCATTCATCGGTGCCGTCGTGACTAGCATTCGTGTCGCCGTGTCGACCCCTGCGGGGAAGGCGTGGTGGCATCGTGCCCAGCTTGATGTGCCGGTGGTCGGACCTGTTCTGAAAGCCCGCTTTTACGCTGAAGTCATGCAGAATCTCTCCACCCTTGTTTCTAATGGCGTAACGATGCTCTCCGCCATGGACTTGATGCGTGCCGCGACCGGCAATGTTTACCTCAAGGGCTTGCTTGAAAAAGTTGCCGATATGGTGAGGGAGGGAAGCTCTCTGGCAGCCGCCATGCGCCGCACCGGGTTTTTTCCTCCCGTGCTACTTGATATCCTCTCGGTCGGGGAACAGACGGGCGACCTTGCCGGATCCCTTGCCCGGGCAGCGAAACGCTATGACCGCGAACTGACATCGCGGATCCAGCATCTGACGACGCTCATCCAACCCGCCGTGATTCTGATCGTGGCACTCTTTGTGGGCGTGGTCGCCTATTCGATGATCTCGGGCATCCTCTCGAGCGTGAACGCACTGAAAGCCCATTAATGGGTGTTTTACGCTCGAACTACTGCCAGTTCGAGAAAGGCTCGATAGGCCGCGCCGCAGACGTGGCCGCGACAAAGGAATCCCGCAACTCACGATTCGCAAAAAGATAGAGCGCATAACCACCAAATCCACCGCCGCTGTACTTCCGTCCAAGGCACCCCGATGTCTCGGGAAGAGAGGGCATGCCCTCCTTTAACTGGGCTGCATAGGAGGCCTCGATACCATGTCCAAGCAACGTGAGGTCGCTTTTCACAACACCCTCGCGCGCGATGAGGCTTGCCTCGGCGATCGCGGAATAATCACGTGCGTGGTCGACCATTCCGGGAGTGTCATGCGGATGACCGCTCCACCAGAGTGCCATCACACCCCGGAGCATGGAGCCATCGGTTTTCAACTCCAAGGAGGGGTGTTCACCACTCCTCCAGACGCAGAGGCCGGTTTCCCTGATCACGGCGGGATCCTGCCAACCGACACCCAGGTCGATTTCTTCTTCCACACCGGTATTGCCGTTTAGAAGAGCCCACGCACCACTGCCGCCCAGTCCGGCATTGCGTTCATAGCCCCAATCTCTCAGAGAGACCTTGGGTTGGATCGCACAGTTGATGATAAATGCCCCTTGCCGCGAATGTTTGGGAACATCAAGCCAACCGCCGGCAAAGTCGACCCTCAGGGGTGCGTCCTTCGGTGCACGGATCCATTTGACCAATTGGGTTGTCGAGACAGGTTCGTACTTCGGGGGAGTTTTTGGGAGCACCACATACTCCGCGCCGATTTCGGCACAAAGCTCCCTTTTCTTTTCCCCATATTGATCATCCTCGGTCACGGCGAGGATGTCGGGTTTAAGGCGTTTGAAATCCTCCAAAAAATCGAGACCATGCTCCTTGCCTCTTCCGATCACGACCTGATCAATCATCTCCAGCGCTTCCAGGATTCCTTTTTTGTGCTCGTCGGGGAGCGAGGATCGGCGTTGCTTGTGCGCCCACAGAACTTCCTCGGAGGCGAAGGAGACGGTCAGGAAGTCCCCCAGAGCCTTTGCCTCGCGGAAGAACTGGACGTGACCGGCATGGATGATGTCGTAGCAACCGGAGACAAAGATATGGCGCATTGATCTATCTTGATGTCGCCTGCCGCACATCGACAAGCTCTTCGAATAACTGGTTGAAATCTTGGCGTTGAGAATGTTTGCTCCTCTGGCAACTCCTAGCCCCCAAAACTATGTTCCTCCCCCTCATCCTTGCTGCCGCATTATCCAGTGAGATTCCGGCGGCCTCGCCCTCCCCGTCGCCAACGTCCACGCCAGCCAAGAAGACCGGTATGGTTGTGGTGATTCCGATGCCCAAAATGATGCATGGTGTCACTCCTGACGATAATCTCCGCTTTAACATTCCCTTTCAGATTCCCGAGTTGAACTGGGGAACACAGCGATTTTGGGAGCCGTATCGCGAAAGTCGTGAGAAGGGGAAGAGTTGGGTCAATTCCGACTACGCGACCATGAACTGGTTCGGCTTACGTGACACGATTGCTAGCCATGGTCTCGATATAGGCGCCTCTTACCTTGCCAATTTGGCTGGTAATCCGGTGGGAGGTAAAAGCGCCGGGTTCACCTACTGCGACAACTTCACCGTCGACCTGCAGTTCCAGTCAAAGCCGCTCTTCGGTTACGAGGGTGGCACGTTGAGCGTGATTGGTATCGAGCGTAACGGAAACAACCTCTCGGCCCAGCATGTGGGCAACCAGTTCACCGTCCAGCAGGTCTATGGTGGAACCGGATTCATTTTTTACGGCCTCGCCTATAACCAGCGCTTCGATGATGACAGGATCAGTTTCAAGTTCGGTCGCATGGCTGCCGGCGACGATTTCGCCTCCTCGCCATTGTACTGGCTCTACATGAACAATGGCATTGACGGGAATCCACAGTCCCTGCCGGTCAACGGATCCTTCTCCACTTACCCATGGAGTGTCTGGGGAGGGCGTTTGAGGGCCCTGGTCACCGATAACACGGAGGCCATGCTCGGCCTCTATCAGGTCACCCCGCAGGTCTCTCAGTCCTACATGCACGGCTTCAACTGGAACATGAATCCCGGAGACGGCGTAATGATGATCGGCCAGTACGGTTGGGCACCCGAGTTCTGCAAGCCTGCGGCTCCCGTGGTTCCCGCCTCAGCAAAATCTGAGGATGGCAAAACCGTGGCTAAAGCCGGTGACGGAAAGACCTTCTCCACACCGGTCAGCGATGTCGTTCCGCACGGTCTTCCTGGTCACTACTGGATGGGCGGATATTACTCCACCTGGACCTATCCTCAGTTTGGCAGTACGCAAGGTCAGAACGGGGCCTATGGACTCTACTGGCATTTCGACCAGATGATCTACCGAATGGATCCGTTCCGGGATACGGGTCTCACGGCGTGGAGTGCCTTCATGCTCTGTCCCCAGCAGAACACGGCTAAGGTCCCCTTCCAGTACAACGGAGGTTTAGTCTACACGGGCCTTATTCCCTTCCGACCAAGGGATGTTTCCATCTTCGGTGTCGCTTATGGCAACTTCAGCAGTAATTACGCTCAGGCGAACGAATCCTCCTCCTCTCTGGGCGGCTATGCCACCTATGAACTTGTCTACGAATATGGTTATCGAATCAATCTGACCAAGTTCGCTTACATCCAACCCGACGCCCAGTGGGTGATCAACCCCGGTGGCACGGGGAATATCCCAAACGCCCTCGTGCTCGGCGCCCAGATCGGGGTGACGTTCTGACGAAAAGGATGAAGGATGAAGTCAGAATGATGAAAAAGATTCTTATTCTGATTTTAGGCAGTCTTCTTTTCACTGGGATATCCCATGCTGGTGAAGAGCCTACATCGGCAAAATGGGAATCGACGAAGTTACTCTCGGCGATTGCCACCAGTGACTACGGTTCGTTTGTTGCTGATGGGGATGCTGCTTTCAGAGAACTCAAAAAATCCCAGTTTGACGCCGTGGCCTCACAGTTATCCCTCAAATTAAAGAATGGCTATGAAGTCACTTATCTGGGCGATCTGAATCAGCGTAGCTATCAGGTCACGCTCTGGCGTGTCCGGTTTAAGTCCGGCGGTGATGATCTTCTCGCAACACTGAGTATGAAGGATGGGAAAGTCGGGGGATTTTGGATCAAGTGATGAGTCTCTCCTAACAGCCTTGGCCTGCTAAGGCGGGCCATCAGCGGGCCATCGCCCTCAGTGCGTACATCACGGTCTCGGCGCAGGCTTTCGCTGCTGTTTCTTCTACAAACTTGGCGAAGTCGATGTGGGCGCTGCCATCGCCGGAGTCGGAAATGACCCGCATGACGCCAAGGGGAATATCGGCCGCCCTGCAAACCTGAGCGATGGCCGCCGACTCCATGTCGACAGCGCAGGCCTTGGGAAGATCATTCAGGATTTGAATACGAGCCTCAGGACTGGAGACAAAGAGATCACCACTGATCACAAGTCCCTCGAAGGATCGGGCCTCGGAGAGTTCTGGCAGCTTTTTCTCTGCAAGCATTGCCATGGAGGCCTCGGTCAGGATGTGTCGGAGTTCCGGATCGGCTTCGATTTGAGAGAATCCTTCGAAAGGGATCTCATGCAGAGGGAAGAGTGGTCTGGCATCCATGTCATGCTGCACAAAGGCATTGCCGACGACCACATCGCCCACCTTTAAGCCCTCGGCTAGTCCGCCCGATACCCCGGTGACAAGAATCCTGGAGACCTTGGAATGGGATGCCAGAATGGTTGCCGTGAGGGCCGCATTCACCTTGCCGCACCCGCAGAGGACGATGGCCACGGGGTGTCCCTCGAGCTTTCCGTAGTGAATTTCGCGACCGGCGATTTTTTCGGTGCGCTCATGGTTGAGGGATGATTGTAGATTCCGGATTTCGGAATCCATGGCCGCGATGATGCCGGTACGTTGATTCATGATCCTGAGCTATACCGCTTTGGCTTGGTATGCCAGACGAGATTGAGTCATGCGGTGCTTGACGGCGAAGGTTTCCTCTATAAAGAGAAGGGTCGAACTTAATACCCAACCCAAAACAAGGAACACACACTATGCGCATCGGAATGGTCGGTCTCGGAAGAATGGGAGCCAACATGGTTCTCCGCCTCATCAAGGCAGGTCACGAAGTCGTTGTATGGGACCGTAGTGAGGAAGCGGTCAAGGATCTGGCAGCCAAGGGTGCGATCGCCGCAGCCGACCAGAAGGATCTTGTCAGCAAGCTGAGCGAGCCCAAGGCCGTCTGGATGATGATTCCGGCAGCCTATGTGGATGACACCATCGCCACCTTCGCCCCGCTGCTCGGCAAGGGGGATATTCTCATTGATGGAGGCAACTCCTACTACAAGGATGACATTCGCCGAGCCAAGGATCTTGCCACCAAAGGCATCGAGTATGTCGATGTGGGAACTTCCGGTGGAGTCTGGGGACTGGAACGCGGTTACTGCGAGATGATAGGCGGTTCCAAGCAGGCTGTCGGATTCCTCGATCCGATTCTCAAGGCTCTGGCACCGGGCAAGGGGGATGCTCCCCTCACGCCGGGACGCACCCGCAAGGACAGCACCGCGGAGGAGGGCTACCTCCATTGTGGACCGAACGGCGCCGGTCACTTCGTCAAGATGGTCCACAACGGCATCGAGTACGGCATCATGGCCGCTTATGCCGAGGGGCTGAACATTCTCAAGAACGCCAATGCCGGCAAGGTGAAGCGCGAGATTGACGCCGAGACCACCCCTCTGCGTGACCCCGAGAATTACCAGTACGACATGGATCTTCCGGAGATCGCGGAGGTGTGGCGCCGTGGCAGCGTGGTCGCCAGCTGGTTGCTCGACCTTACGGCCGATGCTCTGGCCCGTGATCCCGAGCTTGCCACCTTCGGTGGACGCGTTAGCGATTCCGGAGAGGGACGCTGGACTATTCAGGCGGCCATCGAGGAGGGTGTTCCGGCTCCAGTCTTGACCACTGCTCTCTACGAGCGTTTCTCTAGCCGTAACCTGGCTCTCTTTGCTGATAAAATCTGCTCGGCAATGCGTTTCGAGTTCGGCGGACACCACGAGAAGCCTGCTGGTTCCAAGTAATCCCCCACACGGCAAAACACATCATGTCAGCACTCAAAAGCGACGCCCTTGTCCTCTTTGGAGCAACGGGAGATCTGGCTCATAAGAAACTCTTCGACACCATTCAGGCGCTTTATCGCCGTGGGGTTCTTGAGGGGCCGGTCATTGGAGTCGCCAAGAGTGGCATGACCCGAGAGCAGGTCATTGACCGCGCCCGGGAGGGAATCACGACCTACGGGCGTGGAGTGGACGAGGTGAACTTCAAGAAGTTCGCCGATCAGTTTCAGTATGTCGACGGGGATTACGGCGATGCGGCCACCTTTGAGGCCCTTAAAAAGGCTTTGGGCGGAGCCCAGCGTCCGATTCACTATCTGGCGATCCCGCCGGTTCTTTTCGGAACCGTCACCAAGGGACTGAAAGCGGCGGGATGCATCGACGATACCGCCCGTGTTGTGGTGGAGAAACCTTTTGGTCATGACAAGGCATCGGCCGAAGCCCTCAACAGGACGCTTCATGATGTCCTTGAGGAGCGTCAGGTCTTCCGCATCGATCATTATCTGGGCAAAGAGGCGACGCAGAACGTCCTCTATACCCGTTTCGCCAATGCGTTCCTCGAACCTGTCTGGAACCGCAACTATATCAGCAATATCCAGATCACGATGGCCGAGGCATTCGGCATTGATGGTCGCGGGGCGTTTTATGACGCCACGGGATGCCTGAGAGATGTCATCGAGAACCACCTGATGCAGGTGGTTGGCTTCCTCTGCATGGAGCCGCCTTACTGGCCCGACATGGAGCGTGTCCGCGATGAGCAGGTGAAGCTGTTCCGTTCGATCCGCACTATTTCGCCGAACGATATCGTCCGTGGTCAGTTCGAGGGCTACTTGAAGGAACCCGGTGTCGCTCCTAACAGCACCACCGAGACCTTCGCAGCCGTCCGAGTCTACATCGATAATTGGCGCTGGCAGGGGGTGCCCATCTACATCCGTGCCGGCAAGAACATGCCGGTTTCCGGAACCGAAGTGCGGGTGCAGTTCCACCGTCCCCCGCTCGTTGTCTTCCCTGACCAGCAGGCACCGATGCACAACTACGTCCGATTCCTCTTCACTCCCCGTATCGAGATTGCCCTTGGAATGCAGGTGAAGGTGGATGGAGAGCGCATGGTGGGTGAGCCGATGGAACTCAAGGTGGTCGACCAGCAACCCGACGAGATGACTCCCTACGAGCGCCTTATTGGCGATGCAATCCAGGGGGATCAGGCCCTCTTTGCACGTCAGGATGTGGTGGAGGAGGGGTGGCGGATCGTCGAGAATGTTCTCGGTAACTCCGTCCCGGTTCACCCCTATAAGCCCGGAACCTGGGGGCCGGTTGAAGTGAACGACGTCCTCCTTCCCTCCGGTGGGTGGCACGCCCCGAAGGTCTGAAAGCACGTCCCGGCCTGAAGTTACACGGACTGATAGGATGAGACGCTTCGCGCTCATTATTGTCGCGCTGCTTCTTGCTGTGGTTTCCTGCAAGCGCCAGGAGACGGTGGGATCATCTGCGGAGTCCAAGCCACTGGTAGTCGGAATGGATCTCTCCTATCCGCCGTTTGAGACGATCAACTCTCAGGGATTACCTACGGGGGTCAGCGTCGATTTGGCGAATGCGCTCGGTGAGTATCTTCATCGTCCGGTCAGGATTCAAAACATCCCTTTCACCGGACTGATCCCTTCCCTGCTGACCGGGAAGATCGATCTTGTTATCTCCTCGATGACCGATACTCCCGAACGGGAAAAGACCATCGCTTTTTCTGATCCCTATCTCACGATCGGACTTGCTGTGCTTGCTGGGAAGAAAAGTTCCCTGACAGGAAGAGATGATCTGGATCAGAACGGAAGAACACTCGCCGTTCGCCAAGGGACAACGGGACAGGTTTGGGCTCAGGAGCATCTCAAGCAGGCCAAGGTACTCGTCCTCGACAAGGAATCCTCCGCGGTGATGGAGGTGAGTCAGGGGAAGGTGGATGGATTTCTCTATGATCAGATGAGTGTCTGGAAGAATCATCAGGAGCATCCCACGGAGACCGTCGCTCTGCTTCAGCCGGTGCAGAAGGAGTCTTGGGCCATCGGCATGCGCCCTGCTGACAAGGAACTTCGTGATCAGGCGAATGCCTTCATCAAGGCCTTCCGTGCTTCGGGAGGATTTGAACGCCTCGGTGATCTTTACCTCAAGGATCAGAAAGAGGCTTTTGCAAAGGCCTCGATCCCCTTTTACTTTTAATATCTGATGAAAACCGCACTCCTCTTCTCCGGACAAGGTGCCCAAGCTGTCGGCATGGGTAAAGACCTTGCCCTTGCGTTTCCTGTCGCTGCCGATCTCTTCTCAAAAGCCGATTCGATCCTGGGCTATTCCCTCTCGAAGATTGCCTTTGAGGGGCCTTCCGAGGAACTGACCAAGACCTCCGTCTGCCAGCCTGCCCTCTACACCCATGGTCTTGCCGCCTTGGCTGTCCTGAAGGAAAAGTTTCCTGCACTTTCCATCGATGCCGCCGCCGGTCTCTCCTTGGGTGAATTCACGGCCCATTCGGCCGCCGGGACTTTTGATTTTGAAACCGGACTCAGGCTTGTGGACCAACGCTCACGTTTCATGCAGGAAGCATGTGACGAGACCGAGGGCGGAATGGCCGCCATCATCGGGGCCGAGGAACAGCAGGTCCGCGATCTCGCCTCTGCCGCCGATGTTGATGTCGCCAATTTTAACAGTCCCGGCCAGATCGTGATTTCCGGAGAGAAGAGCAAGATTGCCCTGGCTGTCGGGATGGCGAAGGAGCACGGGGCGCGCAAGGCCGTCGAACTCACCGTCGCCGGAGCCTTTCACTCCCGCCTCATGGAGCCTGCCTACCAGCGCCTGAGCGCGGTGCTGGCCGAGACCCCGATCGAGATGCCCCGGATCACCGTGGTCGGCAACGTCGATGCCCGTCCGGCAGGATCCCCAGATGCAATCCGCAAGTCACTGGCCGATCAGGTCACCGGATCCGTCTGCTGGACGGCCAGCATCGAGTACATGATCGACCATCTTGGGATTACCCGTTTTGTGGAGGTGGGTCCCGGTGGTGTCATTGCAGGACTTGTGGGACGGATCCGTAAGGGAACCGAGGTCATCAGTATTGCAGACGTGCCCTCCTTGGAGGCCGCCATTCCACTCCTGCAGGCACAGCCATAAGGATTGAAGATGATGTTTCTTGCTTTCGGAATGCCGGCGGCTCCCGAGTGGATCTTCATCGGGATTCTGGCGCTTGTTTTGTTCGGCCCCAAGAAATTACCAGAACTTGCGCGTGGTTTCGGCAAGGCCCTCAATGAATTGCAGAAAGCCAAAGAGGATTTTCACCGGGAGATCACGGGTGTTTCCCCGCTTCCTAAAATCGAGTCGCCAACCGGCGTTCAGTCCACTGCCTCGGGAAGCAGTGCTGGCGATCAATCCGGAGTGACTCCGGTCGCGGAAGCGCCTGAAAAGAAAGTCTCCTAGTGTAATTGTCGGGAAAACCCCGCTTTAGAGCGTGGCCATGTCGATCACGAAACGATACTTCACGTCGCTTCGAAGCATACGCTCATAGGCTTCGTTGACCGAGGAGATCGGGATCAGTTCGATATCGCACACGATTCCCTTCTCGGCGCAGTAATCAAGCATCTCCTGGGTCTCGGGGAGGCCTCCGACAAGGGATCCCGCTATCCTTTTGCGACCCATCACTAGTCCGAAGGCATGCACTGCAGCGGCCTCGGGGGGAACACCGACGAGGCAGAGTGTTCCCTCGCGCTTCAGAAGCGGGAGGAACACGTTGAGATCATGGTTGGCAGAAACCGTATCCAGGATGAAATCGAAACGGTGACCAAGTTGGGCCAAGGCATCGGCATCCTTGGTGAGAACTACCTCGTCGGCACCGAGGCGCTGGGCGTCGGCGACCTTGGAAGGGGAGGTGGTGAAACAGGTCACATGGGCTCCCAGGGACTTCGCGAACTTGATGCCCATGTGCCCGAGTCCACCAAGTCCGACGATGCCGACATTCTGGCCCGGACCAACTTTCCAGTGGCGAAGCGGGGACCATGTCGTGATGCCTGCGCAGAGAAGGGGTGCCGCTGCGGCCGGGTCGAGTTTTTCGGAAATCTTGAGGACGAAACGCTCGTCGGTCACGATCTGCTCCGAGTAGCCGCCGAAATTCAGGCCACTTCCGTCACGGGCCATGCTGTTATAAGTCCCGGTAAAGTGATTCTCGCAGTAGTTCTCAAGACCCTCGTTGCAACTGAGGCAGGTACGGCAGGAATCGACAAAGCATCCAACCCCTGCGCGGTCACCGACCTTGACCTTGGTCACTTCAGAGCCGACCGAAACGACGGTTCCGATAATCTCGTGGCCTGGAACCATCGGGTAGAGGGCTCCACCCCACTCGTCGCGAGACATGTGGATGTCGGTGTGGCAGACACCGCAATGGCTGATCTTGATAAGGACATCCTTCGGGCCGGGATTGCGGCGTTCAAAGGAGAAAGGAGCGATCGGCGTTGTTGCGGATTGGGCCGCGTAAGCTTTGGTAGGGAGCATGGGTGTGTGTTGGTTTCTGGAAAAGCGATTTGCAACTGATTATAGAGTAACTCGGACGTCAATCAGAGCCTGCGCAGAAGGTAGTCGGCTTAGTTTGACTCTCCGTGGGTCATGTCACGGGTCTCGAACCTGGTAAACTCACTCAGGAAGGTAAGGGGGACTTCGCCGGTCGGGCCATTACGCTGCTTGGCGATGATGAGTTCGGACTCACCACCCTTTTCGGACTTTTCCTCCTCATCCTTGGCATAATAGGCGGCACGGTAGAGAAGTCCCACGACATCGGCATCCTGCTCGATGGAACCCGATTCACGAAGATCGGAGATACGGGGTTTGCCATCACCGCGGTCCTCGGACTTACGGTTGAGCTGGGCAAGAACAATGATGGGAATTTTCAGTTCCTTGGCCAAGGCCTTGATTCCTCCGGAGATTTCCGCGATTTCAATCTGACGGTTCTCCTGTCCTCGTTTCGAGGGAGATTTGAGCAACTGCAGGTAGTCGATCACGATCAAACCGAGTCCATGTTTGTCCATCAGGCGGCGCGATTTGGCGCGCAGTTCATTGATGCTGAGGCCCGCCGTGTCGTCGATCAGCATCTTGCTGTTGCCAAACTCCTGGGAGACCTTGAAGAGACTCTGATGGGCGTTTTTCGGAAGGAGACCGGTGCGGATACTCTGAAGATTCACACGGGCACGCGAGCAGAGCAGACGCTGGACTAGTTGCTGGGCGCTCATTTCCAGACTGAAGACCGCGACGGGGATGTTTTTGTCGACCGCCACATGTTCGGCGATATTCATGGCCAGGGCTGTCTTTCCCATCGAGGGGCGTGCCGCAATGACGATCATTTCGCTCGGATGCAACCCGCTGGTCATGTTGTCGAGAATCTTGAACCCCGTTGGGACACCCGTCACCTCGCCCTTGTTCGTGTAGAGCTTTTCGATCGCATCGATGGCGGCGTTAACATGCTCCTTGATGTCGGGAAGTTCCCCTCTCACGCGATCCTCGGTCACGCTGAAGATCTCCTTCTCGACATCGTCGATCAGCGACTTCACATCTCCCTGTTCCTCATAGCATCGCGCTGCCGAGGCCGTGCAGGCAGAGATCATGCGCCTCAGGAGATGCTTCTCCCGCATGATGTCGATGTAGTAGTCGGCGTTGGTCGCGGTCGGGAGAAAGGTCTGCAGATTGGCCAGATAGGCGGGGCCTCCAACCTGTTCCAGGAGATTCCTGTCGGCGAGGTCTTGGGTAACCGTGATCAGGTCGATCGGGCTGTTTTTCTTCCAGAGTTCCTCCAGGACATTGTAGATCGTCCCATGCGCGGGATGATGAAAGTGCTGTTCATCAACCCCCTTCTCGATGGCCATCGTCAGCGTATCCTTCGGGGAGAGCAAGATGGAGGAAAGAACCCCTTTTTCCGCATCGATACTGGCGGGAAGGGGACGATGTGCCTCGGGGAGACGCTGACCTTGTGAAAATCCGGCGCCAGAGGAGGGGTTGGCGGATCCGGAGCCGGTTCTTCGGGAAGAACGTGCTGAAGCACCGCTTTGCGGTGATGAGCTGACCGGAGCAGGGCCGTCCTGGGGACCTTCGGCCATGCTGGGGAAAAATTACGCCTCGGCGCTTTCCGAGGAAGCAGCTGCAGCCAACTTGCGGCGGGGACGGCGGGTGCCGGCCTCCTCCTCATCGGCGGGTTGCTCAACCTTGGGAGCTGCCGCAATCTCGATCCGGAGCGTGGCGGTAACTTCGGAGTGGATCTTTACCGGAATCTGATGCTCGCCGCTCTCCTTGAGGGGGCGATCAAGAACGATGGCATGCTTCGGAAGTTCAAGCCCCTTGATCTCGTCCACCAAGCGGGCAAGAAGGTCGGCTGCCGTGATGGAACCGAAGGCCTTGCCCGTCTCACCTGTCTCGAGCTTCAGGCTTAAGCGTAGTTTGTTGATCTTTGCGGCAACAGCCTCTGCCTCGTTGATTTCACGGGCCTCGCGCTCGGCGCGCTTCGCCTTGAGATGATTGATCTTGCGAAGGGAACCAGGGGTCACTTCGAGTGCCTTCCCCTCGGGGATGAGGAAATTGCGAGCGTAGCCGGCACGTACCTTGACGATATCGGCTTCGGCTCCCAGTGAGGGAACGGCTTCAATAAGGATGACTTCGGAAGTGGCCATAGAAAAAATCCCGGTTGGTTATTGGTTTATGCAGCGGGAGGGATGAAAATATCGGGAAAAGAGCGTGTGTCAATGAAGAAGAAGTTGGAATCCTTTACTCCTTGGTCTTGTCCAAATTACTCCAAAACTCCTGACTCTGGCGCTGGGCTTCCAGTATTTCCTCCGTACTCATTCGCCTGGCCAGGGCATCCCTGCAATCTCGGGCGTCCTGGTTGCCCGAGGCGGCCGAGAGGTTGAACCAAAAGTAGGCCTTCGTTAGGTTGATTTCTACCCCTTTCGCCAGTCTGTAGCAGTCACCCATTTCGAACTGGGCGCTAGGATTTCCCTCCTTAGCTGCCATGGAGAACCATTTTAGAGCCAAAGCCTCGCTTTTTGGGACACCCGTGCCTGCCTCATAGCAAAGTCCCAGGCGATACTCCCCTTCAGGATCTCCCTGCAGGGCGGCTTTCCTGTACCAGAGGGCGGCTTTCTCATCGTTTTTTGAAACCTGCCATGTGCCGGTGGAATATTTCTCACCCTTACTAATCTGATCCGCAGGATCAGTCGGATTTTTTTTCGAGGGCGATGCACATCCAATAAGGAGTGCAGTCAGGGCGAGTGCCACAAGAGGCTGTTTTTGGAGTGATCCCGACATGATTCCATTTAGCTGCTGGGACCGTGAAAAGTATACCCCAAAAGGACCCCGAGGGTCGGATTCCCTTCTTGCGTTAAAAAACTGGTGGAGGCGAGGGGAGTCGAACCCCTGTCCCCGGAACTCATCAGACGTCCGTCCACATGCTTGACCTCACTTGGGATTTAGAGGGTCGGCCACGGTGAGGCACGCTGCTTTCCCCCGATCGTCCACGAAATCGATTCAACCTCCGGCGCGGTCGATCCGCCGGGGGTCCATCCTGCTGGCGTCGCCTTCACACATAGCAGGCGTCTGTGTGTCAGCGTCGCGGACTTAGGCCGCGAGAGCTAGATCTTCGTAATCTGCGTTTATTTTGTTTGATCCGATTTTTTACGAGGCCAACGAATCATCCTCGGCATGCAGAACGCGCAATGTGCTTCGAGTCGAAACCAGTACGCCCCCTGTCAGGTTTAGACCCTGCCGCAGGGATCAATGATGCGCAAGGGGCTTTTAACGGAGGAACCGGATCGTGAAGGGATAGCGGTAGGGCACCCCGTTGCTTGTGCGCAAGGCGGCAAGCACCATGCACACGATCCATGTGATCAGGACAACCGGCAGGATCAGGAAGCCGACGAGTGCAAAACAGAGGATGATCGAGACTCCGGTATAGATGGAATAGGAGATCTGGAAGTTCAGAACCTCCTTGCCGGTGGCATCAATCTCGGGACTATCCGCCCGTTTGATAAGCCAGATCACCAGGGGTGCGATGATATGCATCAGCGACCATCCCAGCAGGATCCCGGAGAAACCCGAAAGGTGAAGCCCGATGCACCAGGAGCGGGCGGACTCATCAGGGCGGGGATAGAATGTTTCTTCGGGAGTGAGGGGTGGTGGTGTCTCCATGCGGTAAAAAAGACCCTCGAAATCGTGTGCGGGCAAGCTGGAATTTGAATCAGCGGAAACCCTTTTTGGGGAGATTTTGGTTGCCAAGCGGGCCTCACTTCGACTCATTTGCAGGACGCCGATTTTCGGTGAATCTTTTCTATGAGCGAACGCAGAGTTGTCATCACCGGTATCGGAGTCATCAGCCCCGTTGGAAACGATCTTGAAACCTTCTGGAAAAACCTGATCGAGGGTCGCTCGGGCATCTCCCGCTACGACTCGTTTGATCCGGTCGGTTTTGACTGCCTCATTGCCGGTCAGATCAGGGGCTTCGAGCCAACGGAATGGTTCAAGTCTCCTAAGGATGCCCGGAGGGCCGACAGGTTTGCCCAATTCGCCATGGCCGGGGCCAAACTTGCCCTGGATGATTCTGGACTCGATCTCGAGAAGACCGACAAGGAGCGCTTTGGAGTCATCGTCGGCAGCGGAATCGGTGGGTTTCATAGTTTGGAGACCGAGGCCCGCAGGCTAGTTGAGAAGGGGCCCAGTAAACTCTCCCCATTCACCATCCCGATGATCATCAGCAACATGGCGAGCGGTCTCATCTCCATGGAATACGGACTGAGTGGTCCGAATATGGCGATCGTCACCGCATGTGCCACGGCCAATAATTCCGTAGGAGAGGCGTGGCGCATCATCAAGTTCGGCGATGCCGATGCCTTCATCGCCGGCGGGGCAGAGGCAACCATCACACCGCTGGGTGTGGCCGGATTTTCCTGCATGAGGGCACTTAGTACCCGGAACGATGAACCTGAAAAAGCCTCCCGTCCGTTTGACAAGGATCGTGATGGCTTTGTCATGGGAGAGGGTGCCGGTATCGTTGTCATCGAGGAACTGGAGCATGCGAAAAAGCGCGGTGCCCGGATCTATTGCGAGCTCGTTGGCTACGGTGCCACCGCCGATGCCTACCACATGACCGCCCCGCGCCCGGAGGGTGAGGGAGCCAGTCGCTGCATGCAGATCGCCATGAAGCACGCGAAGGTCGCACCCTCCGAGGTCGACTACATCAATGCCCATGGCACCTCCACCCCGATCGGGGACATTTGCGAAACCAAGGCGATCAAGGATGCCTTCGGTGAGGCCGCTTACAAGGTGCCCGTCAGCTCCACGAAATCCGTCACGGGACACCTCCTCGGTGCTGCCGGTGGAGTGGAACTAGCAGCCTGTGCCCTGGCTATGCGCGACGGTATTCTCCCTCCCACGATCAACCTCGATAATCCGGATCCGGAATGCGACCTCGACTATGTCCCTCACAAGGCACGCGAGGCCAAGGTCAAGGTGGCTTTGAGCAACTCCTTCGGATTCGGAGGTCATAACTCCTCGGTCGTTATCCGCTCCTTCGAGGGCTAATCGGACTTTACTTGATGAACCTTAAATCCCTCGCCGCCGCCTTGACCATGGCGGCAACCTCAATCCTCTCAACCACAACGATTATGGCACAAGACGCATCCTCGAATCTCGCCAAAGGGCAGGCCTTCCTAAAGGAAAACGCCACCAAGCCCGGCGTCCACACCACCCCAAGCGGCCTTCAGTACAAGGTGATCACCGAAGGCCACGGCAAGAGCCCCAAGGCCACCGATACTGTTCTCGTCCACTATCGCGGAACCACGATTGACGGCACCGAGTTCGACAGCTCCTACAAGAGGAACGAGCCGATCTCCTTCCCTCTCAACGGGGTCATCCCCGGCTGGACCGAGGGTGTTCAGCTCATGAAGGAAGGCGGAAAGATGCAGCTCTTTATTCCTTCTAATCTTGCCTACGGATCCCGTGGAGCGGGTGGGGTGATTGCTCCGGACTCGACATTGATCTTCGATATCGAACTCCTAAAAGTCCAGTAGGACTAGGAGCGGTAGGCTTGGGATTTTGCCGCCGCGCGGTGTTGCTGCTCGCTCGCAACGCCGAGTGCCGGGAGGCACGGAGTAGCCTGTGCGGAGCACAGCCCCGAAGGGGCGAGGTCGTCGGGAGACGGCGAGGCAATAGTTCACTACAGCTTCGCTCACGCGCCTAGCGCGGCATCTAAAATCCCTGCGCCTAGGATTGGTATTTACGATGATCAAATGCATCGAGCGCTGAGGAACAAAGCATGCCGCCAACGTCCTTAAGCCTGAATCCTTGGGGACATTCAGTTGACGATAAGTAGCCTCGTCCGTATTCAAAGTAATGGAGAAGGCCATAGCAGTCATCAGTGATATTCACTCTAATCTGGAGGCGCTGGAGGCTGTTCTTGAGGATATCAAAGCACAGGGGATTACAAAGATTATGTGCCTTGGGGATATCGTTGGCTATGCCTCTGAGGTCAGAGCGTGTTTGGAAAGGATACGGGAGCTGGCGTGTCCAGTTGTCATGGGCAACCATGATGAGGCTGCTTGCTTCGCTTATCCCCCAATTCATTTTAATGAAACGGCTCAGGCGGGAGCTCTATTTTCCGCATGCCGCCTTACCGAGGCGGACCGCTCATGGCTTTTAACCCTTCCTCGCAACTTGGAAATCAACGGAGCTCTCTTTACTCATGCCTCCTTAGAGAGGTCGAGTTTATGGAACTATATTACGTCTAAGGATGAGGCCCGAAGGCATTTCACTTATCAGACTGCTCACCTTGCCTTTTGCGGCCATACTCATACCCCAGTTCAATGGTTCCAGGCGTCACCGAGTGGACGTGTCGTTGAGTATACGGGAAAGGGTGAAATGCGAATTCCTCTCAATGGGAAAGTGCTCATTAATGTTGGATCCGTTGGCCAACCACGGGATGGGGATAACCGAGCCTGTTACGTCATTTATCGCCCGAGTCACGGCTCGGTCGAATTTCGACGCGTTGCTTATGACATTGCGCGAACAAAGAAGAAGATCCTTCGCGCGGGACTCCCTCGTTTCACTGCTCAGAGGCTTTCCCTCGGCAGATAAATTGCCTCAGTGTCCGGTTTCATCTACTACGATCCTATGGACGCAGAGATTGCCAAGCTCATCCCCCTTGCAGGCAAAATTGCGCGGGATTTCTCCAACATCCCAGGTCTCGATCACAGGGAGATCGAAATCCATGCTCAGGAGGCCTTGGCTGCCGCCGGACGTCAGTTTCACCCAGCTAAAGGGGATTTCACGGCTTATGCCGCCCAGGCCGTTCGCAATGCCCTGCGGAGCCTCTATGACCGTCAGGTTCGCCATCATCTGCATCACGATTATGTCTTGGATCACCCAGCAGGCATGGAGTCCACGCAGACGGATCTGGTTCAGAATACCCCCGATCTAAAACAGGAATCAGTTGCCACCGGAGTCAACCGTGCAGAGTCCATCGCCGCTCTTAGAAAGGCCATGGAGGGAATGCCTGAGAAGTACCGGGTGGTTCTGTCAGGCGTCTCGGAGGGGAAGAGCTATTCCGAAATCGGAGAACAACTCGGTATGACCAAACAAGGGGTACACAGGATCGCCACAGTTGCCATCCAGTCACTCAAGGAGCGACTGGCATCACAGGGATTCGCCGGACTTGATTCCATAGGACTCTTAAAGTCCATTCATCAGGCATGAGCCCACCCTTGGTTGACGCTTTTCTGGCTCAAACGTAGAACAATGGTATGCCTGTGAACATCTCCGTAACCAAAGGCCCTGACAAGGGCAGGGAGTTCTCTTTTACGGAGCATGACACCTTCCTTTTTGGTCGTATGGAGGACTGTCATGCCCGCTTTCCTGATGACACGCAGGTCTCCCGTCACCACTTCATCCTAGAGGTCTGCCCGCCAAAGGCCTCCCTCCGCGATCTCGGCAGCCTGAATGGAACCCATGTTAACGGCAAGAAATGGGGCGGCAGAGCTCAGGGTGAAACACCCGAGGAGGGAGCAAAACGCGCTTATCCGATCATTGATCTCAAGCACGGCGATACCGTCGCCGTAGGACAGACCGAACTTGCCGTTTCGATCAAGGAGGATGCTGGAGGACCGAAAATGGCGGCTGGGCTCCGGCCAGGCGAGTTGTCCGAGCTGTCACCCGAGAAGCTCTTCGACCTCATCTTTGGCGCGGAAAAGAAAGCCCCCCTACTTCAGATTCCCGGCTACCGGATCGAGAAGGAGCTGGGGCGCGGTGGTTTCGGCGCTGTGTACCAAGGGGTGAGGGTGAAAGACCGGAAGACCGTCGCCGTAAAAATCATGCTCTCCCAGACTGATGCCTCGGAGCGGGACATTGAGCGCTTCAAAAGGGAAATGGAGGTAGGTCTCCAACTGGAGCACCCGAATATTGTCCGCTTCTTGGAGAGCGGATCTAACAAAGGGTGCTTCTACTTCACCATGGAGCTCTGCGACGGAGGATCGCTTCAGGACATGCTCCGGAAGAACCGAGGCCCCCTTCCATTGACCACAGTAATGCCGCTGGTCCTGCAGGCCCTAGAGGGATTGGCTTACGCTCATCAGCAGGGATTCGTTCACCGGGATCTCAAGCCGGGAAATATCCTGATCCATCGGGGCACGGCAAGGATCTCCGACTTCGGCCTCTCGAAGAGCTTCCAGCTCGCGGGCCTGAGCGGCATGAGCGTGACAGGAGGACACTCCGGCACTCCGGTTTTCATGCCGCCGGAGCAGATCATCAACTTCAAGTATGTGAAGCCCGTCAGCGATGTCTTCAGCATGGGAGCAAGCATCTATTACCTACTGACCGGAGAATACCCCTTTATGTTCTCGAAGGGCAGAGATCCGCTCGATGTCGTGCTGAATGATGAGACCGTTCCGATTCATAAACGAATTACATCCCTTTCGAAGGGATTGGCTATCGCAATTGATCGCTCTTTAAGTAAAAAAACCAAAGAAAGGTTCCAGGATGCTGGAGAAATGCTGAAGGGGTTCAAATAATCATGAGGACGATTACGCACGAACAAGAAAGCTTCTACGACTTACAACTGGACGATCGAATCGTCGTAGGAGGCATTCCTTATGTTGTGCATAAAATTGCACGTGGAGGAATGGGATTTGTACTTTTACTATGGAAGGACACTGAAAATAAAACCCATCATCAAAGTCTGCTCGGTTTAAAGCTTGCTCTAAAAGTTGTACTGCCGGGGTCAACAATCAGTGAGATTCAATTATATAAGAGAGAATTAACAGTTTGGGCGGGTCTAAATCACTTAAATATCATCCGTCTTCTAGAAATATTTGATAGTACTGATGCAGGATGGGTTGCCGGTATGGATTGGTGTCCTGGATCACTCCGTGACATCCTCAACGAAAGAGGTAAAATTCCGCTTAAAGAAGCAACGGATATTCTTGGAAATCTAATAGACGGATTATCATATGCATATGATAAGGATAAAATCCTTCATCTGGATTTGAAACCGGAGAATATTCTCTACCATTTAGATATAAAAAGAATGATGAACTGCTGTTCATCATCTAAAGATGAATTGAATAAGTTTCGTTTTATGGTTTCCGACTGGGGAATTGCTTCCATTAAAGATCATAGACTAAATATGATTGCTGGATTACCCCCGACCACTGATTCAGCAGTAAAAACATTAAACAATATTGGTACTGTTAAATACATGGCCCCCGAAAGGTTCGCTCTTGGAGTAAAATCATCAATTTCATCAGATATGTTTTCCTTGGGAATGATTTACCTAGAAATGTTGACAGGTCATTTGCCATTTAAAGAAGGAGCGCGAGGAGAGGCAACACTTAGATCAGGGGAATATATCAAAGTAGCAAAGGATCTTTTAAAGAGAGAAAAGATACATAATAAAATATGCGATGTTATTTTTCAGCTTATTTCTGTAAATCATAATCACCGTCAGAATAATTATTCAATATTGCGGAGCCAGTTAATCCACTCATACAGAAAAACCAAAGGATTGCTTGGCATATTCTCATAACATTGTTTTTTATGAGCTTATTTGATTTTTTAAAACCAAAGAAAACAGAATCGTACGATGCTTTGCTTAAGCACATAAATGAAAATCCTCAATTGATGTGTTTGACGCTAAAGATGCAGTTTGAGAAGGCCAAGGCCCAAGCAGAAAATCTAGTTGCTGTAGGAAGAAAGCCAGAGGCTTTGGATGTATGTGCAAAATACCTAGAGTCAGCCACAAATGTATGGATGAGAGACTCTAATTACATGCAAAACACTGAAATAATAAATCATATAACCCATACTGTAATCACCATGGGAACTATATGTTCTGATGCAAATAAAACCATACTAAATCTTGGTAAAGATTTATATTTAAGTATTATTGAAGGAAATCAGAAAGATCCATTTATGGATCTAACTCAAGTTTATTACTGTTTGGGCCTAGTTTATCATCAAATCGGTAATGAGGCAGAAAATGAACTTTGGGCTTATCACTGTTCTACTGAAGCAAGTGCACCCGAGAAATGTAAAACCCCAGCTTCTAAGTTTGATAAAATAAGATCACATCATTTTGCCTCGATGTGCGCATATAGAATTTCAAATAAAGAACATGAAGAATGGCATAACTATAAGAAGAGATTCCTTGCACCAGAGGTTAATTGGGATGATGATATCGCGTCTACCAAATGGCTTTTAGGTGTTAAGTAGTCTTTTATAGGATTTCATATGGAAGATATCCTGCCAAATGCAAATATTTCCATACTTGAGTCTCATAAGGATTTCTTTTTTAAGATTGGGGAAATTGCTATATCTGAACATGGAATGAAAACAGCATTGCGCAATGCTTATTCTAGGAATGAAATCCTTGAGGTTCATCAAGATAATAATAAAATATTTGCCCAACTAATATATTCTCCACGCTTAGAAAAAAATATTGAGGTTGAAATGAAAGGGTGGAAAGTGGGTGATCACCCTTCCTATTGTGAATATGTAGAAAATATTAGAAGGATAGTCGGCAGTATACTTAAATCTTATAATAAGCGTTATTCTTCACGTTTCCGAATTACTATTCAGACACAAGAATCAACTCAACCAACACTACCACCTAAAGCACATAAAGCATTTGAGTCATTTGTGAAACTGTCCAATAAAGAGGTACTTCATGAGTGTGATTGGAAGCGGTTCTATTATTTTGTGAAAGTTGTTCATAGATACCGAATAAAAAAAACTTCGCAGGATATTCTGAGATTACTTTTAAATTCTGGATATCCGCAGTCTCTTGCTGACGAATTATCATCACTTTTTGATCATCTTCAGAAGTTCCAACGAACTATACTTAATTCGTATCCCGAATGAACACCATAGCCCTCAACCTTGCTTGGTCTCTTGCAGAGATGGAGGCTTCTGAGGCTGGATTCTCCTCCATTACTCCAAACCATTTCTGGATTGGATGCTGCAAGGGGTGCGATCTCGATCTCTCCAAATTACTGAGTGATGCCAAACCAGAAATAAAGGCGCAGGAGGAGCAGATCGGGCAAGAATTCGAGATGGTCACGGATGCACTCAAGTCCGTCGATACTACCCCGCTCGAGATGCGCAGGGCTCTCCGCAAGAGTCTTGGCAAGGTAGGGGCCCCATCATCCAGGCCCATTTCCCGACATCCTGATCTCAGGGCGGCTTTCAAAGCAGGAGGTAATCTATCTGGCATGTATGAGGATCCGGTGAAACCTAGCCATGTGCTGCATAGTTTGTTGAGCCATGCAGATGAGACACTGGATCAATGCATTGTTCTGCTTGGCAAGGAGAAGAAAGCATTTAAGGAGAGGCTGGAGGATCAATTACTCACCCTGATCATTGAAGATGGTGAAAGCCGGCTGCTTCTCCGCGATAAGGTTAAAGAGCGCAAGGAGAGGCCGATTCGTAAACCGCAACCGCCGGACAAGCCGGTGAAGCGATCCGTGCTCTCAAAGTACGGCCTAGATCTCACGCAGTTGGCAAAGGAGGGGAAGCTATCCCACGTGATCGGGCGGAAGGAAGAGATGCTCCAGATCGCCCGTACTCTACTTCAGAGTAGGAAATCGAATGTGATTCTGGTCGGCGAGGCTGGGGTCGGAAAAACCGGTGTGGTCGAGGGGCTGGCCCAGAGAATCACCGAGGGGAAAGTCCCTGATGAGCTGAAGCAGGCACGGATCATCGACCTGTCGCTGGCCATGCTGGTGGCAGGAACCCAGTATCGGGGGGAGTTCGAGGAGCGTCTGCAGGGTGTCATCAAAGAGGCATCTTCAGATCCCAATATGATTCTATTTCTCGATGAGATTCACCTGATGATGGGGGCTGGAAGGGGCAGTGGCTCGATGGATGCCGCGAATATTCTGAAGCCGGCACTGGCCCGTGGGGAGATCAGGGTTATCGGTGCCACGACCATTGCCGAGTACAGGCTCCATATCGAAAAGGATCCCGCGATGGAGCGTCGCTTTCTGAAAATCGATATCGAGGAGCCCTCCGTAGCCGAGACCCTCGAAATCCTCCAAGGTGTGCGCGAACGCCTGCAGGAGCATCATGGGATCTCCATCGGGGATGATGCGCTCCAATCCGCGATCAACTGGTCGGTGCGCTATCTGCCGGATTTCCGACTGCCAGACAAGGCGATCGATCTGCTCGACACGGCAGCCGCGCAAGCGAGGTTCGCAAGTCTTTCTTCCAGTGAAGGGACAGAGGCTGTCGGCAGGGAGCAGGTAGCCCGTGCCGTGGCCAATCGCTGCAAGATCCCCTACGGAATCCTGATGCAGGATGAGAAGGCAAGGCTGTCTCATATGGAGCGGGATCTGTCGGTTCGGGTCAAGGGGCAGGCGTCAGCTAAGAGCGCGGTGTCGGATGCCATCCGTCTCGCATATGCCGGGCTGGGCAATCTGCATCGCCCCATCGGATCATTCCTCTTCGTCGGCCCATCGGGAACCGGCAAGACGGAGTTGGCCAAGGCTCTGGCCGAGCTTCTTTTCCTCGACGAGGCGAGTCTGATCCGATTCGACATGTCGGAATTCATGGAGGAGCACAGTGTCAGCAAGCTCATCGGAGCCCCTCCGGGATACAAGGGATGCGATGAAGAGGGGCAACTGACGCGTCAAATCCGGACGCGGCCCTACAGCGTGGTGCTCTTGGATGAGATTGAGAAAGCGCATCCGAGAATCCTGGATCTCTTCCTTCAAGTCCTCGATGAGGGAAGCCTAACGGACGCACAAGGGCGGAAGTGCAGTTTCCGTAATGCCGTCGTGATCATGACGAGCAACCTCGGTGCCTCCGTCGTCGCTCCAAGAAAGGAGATGGGATTTGGAGCCAAAGAGGATGACGAGAAGGCGATGAGTGCCCTGCGGGAAGCCAAGATCGATGAGGCCGTGAAGAAGCATCTCAGGCCCGAATTCATCAACCGACTTTCAGCGGTAGTTCAGTTCGATGTTCTGGGTACCGAAGAGGTTCGCCTGATTGTTTTCAAATGCATCGCTGATCTGAATAACCGTCTTGCTGATCGAGGAATCAGGATCAATCTGGAACCCGAGGTGACTGATCTCCTAATAAAAGAAGGATTCAGCACGGAGTATGGAGCCCGGCAGCTAGAGCGGGCGGTGGAACGGCTTATCACCAAGCCTCTCTCACAGCTACTCCTCGGGTCAGAAAACCCTTTAGGTACTGAATATGCGGCCTCCCTGAAGGATGGAGAAGTGATCTTCACGAGCACGTAATAAGCTCCGAGGAAACAGTATGAATCTTTCAAAAGTGATCATGAATTTCTCTGGCGGAGTGTCGCTTTTGTGTTTGGGAATGATCTCTTCCCTCAACGCCCAGAGCATCAACCCCGATATCAAAGTCTACTTCAGTCCGCATGGGGGATGCACGGAGGCGGTGGTGCGGGCGGTGAAGGGTGCGCAGAAACAGATTCTTGTTGAGGCGTATTCGTTCACCTCGGAGCCGATAGCCATGGCGTTGATAGAGGCTGAGAAGCGAGGAGTCGATGTGGAGGTGATTCTCGACAAGAGCCAGGAGCAGGCGAGAGGGACGGAAGCCGATTTGATTTCAGAAAGCGGAATACCAACCTACATCGATTCTGCCTACCGGATCGCCCACGACAAGGTGATGATCATCGATGGGAGCAAGGTGGTCACGGGCTCCTTCAACTTCACCAAGAGTGCAGAAGACTTCAATGCCGAGAACTTACTAGTTATTTCCAATGACCGACCCTTAGCGGATCAGTACGCGGTAACTTGGAAGCAACACCTGGCTCAATCTCATCCCTTTCATCCGGGCAAGAGTCACCACAAAAACGGCTCCCATTCGCGATACTACGGACCGCTTGGTCCAGTAGGGGGAGAAACCTAACTGTGGGGTAAGTGGCGTTGGTGTTTCTGCTACTCGTGCCGCTTTCTCCTGAGCCAGCAGTAGAGGTGGACGATCAGTGCCACCGCCACAATTGATTCGGCCCAGAAGAAGCCGAAGAAATCGCTGAGGACTCCCATGGGTGGGACAAAAGGTTCGATGTTGCGAATGGCCGGGAAGGCGAAGAGAAGTGCTCCACCGAACGCAACTTCGTTGATGTCGGGTGGAGAATTGCTTCGCGCCAGTTTTATCACCATTTGAAGGAATCCAAGTGCCACCAAGAGCATGAGTAGGGAAACAAAGATCGTGAAAAATCTGATCGGCAGTGTCCGGTGCATATCGACCAGCAGGTCGAGATGCGTTGGTGAGTTATCCTTCTGCGGGATCAGGGTGATGTTGTAGCCCTCAAAAGATGCAAGTGAGGTATCCACCGTAAATGGAACAGACTCATATTTTTCCGAGGCGGGATCGCCGGGAAGTTGGCGTTTCACGAAGGCCCTGATCACAGTACGATGATGATCAAAGGGGTAGTTGAATTGGTTACCCGCATCATCCACCTGATAGGAAGTTGGTAGGTAATTATTGAAACACGAATAAGGGGCGTTCGATTTGATCTGGAGGACCGACTCCGTGATGGTTAACTCGTCAACGAGTGTGTAGCTGAGCTTCGGCGCAAAGGTCTCCGTGTTCACATCGCATTCCGGTAGTTTCAAGTTGAGACGCCCCTGAAGATCACCAGTAGCGGCGTCGAAGCTCACCAGATTGATGCTTAGAAGTGCATTTGTTCCCTTGCAAAATGCCGTGCTCTCGGCGCGTCCCATCGAGGTAAGGGATAGTAGCGTTGTTGCCATAAGGAGCATGGAATGACAGAGGGAGGGATGTTTCATGGTAATGACTGGTTTTATTTCAATGGGGTTGAGGTCACAAATTTACCGGGATTCAGGATGTCTTTGGGATCGACTGCCTTTTTGATCATGGAGTGAAGTTTCCGGAGTTCCGGCGTCGTGGCTTGGTTCCACCATGGCTTCTTGGCTAGTCCGATCCCATGCTCGCCGGTGATCGCTCCACCCCATTTGATGACCTGGCTGAAGAGTGCATCGAGCACACCTTCGATTTCTTTGGGACGATCGGCCTGTTGTTCCTTGGAGACCATGACGTTCACATGGATGTTCCCGTCACCGGCGTGACCAAAGCAGGCGATAGGGAAGCCGGTCTTTTTCTGTAGCTTTTCGGCAAAGGCGATGAGGTCGACAAGTCGCCCGCGCGGGACTGCGATATCCTCGTTGAGCTTGGTGAGGCCCGTTGCCTTGAGCGACGCTGAGAAGGCGCGGCGCAGGGCCCAAATCCTCTCTCGGTACTCGAGAGAGGTGGCCAACTCGACTATAAGCGCTTTGTTCTTGCTCAACAGTGCCTTGAGGGCCCTGCCCTCGCTCAGGACGCTCGCTTTCTGACCGTCGAGTTCGACAAGCAGATGAGCTGTTCCCGATGGGATGGAGGTTCCCTTGATTTCCCGGTGTGCGTTACGTGCCGCCTGAAGGGTGAAGGCATCCGCCACTTCGACGGCACAAGGAAGAAAACCCGCCTTAAAGATCGCTTGGACGGCTGATGCGGCATCGTGCATGGAGGCGAAGCCAGCCGAAAGCGTCACATGGGCCGGTGGCAGGGGAAGAAGTTTGAGAGTAGCCTCGGTGATGACGCCGAGCATTCCCTCGGATCCCACAAACATGCCGACAAGGTCGAATCCGGTCTTATTCTTATGGGTGCGTCCTCCGACACGAACGAGCGTGCCATCGGCCAAGGCAACCTGCAGGCCGAGGATGTAAGGGCGTGTGACGCCGTATTTCAGGCAGCGGGGACCGCCGGCATTGGTGGCGATATTTCCGCCGAGAGAGCAGTCTTTGTAGCTTTGAGGATCGGGCGGGTAGAAGAGCCCCTTTTTTTCCACCTTGGACTGAAGCACTCCCGTGATGACAGCTGGCTCCACAACGGCAACGAAGTCCTCGCCGCTAATCTCCCGAATACGGTTCATCCGGTGCATGCTCATCAGGATCCCGCCACGCACGGGGACGCAACCGCCAACATAGCCGTGACCCGCGCCGCGGGTAGTGACCGGGACGCCGTGTTTGTTGGCGTAGCCTAGGACAGCAGCAACTTCTTTGGCTGTTCCGGGTGCTACGGCGATCTCAGGCAGTGCGGTGGCGAACCACTTGTCGGCACCCAGTTCGGCAAGACGTGCGGGATCCGTGATGATCCCGCCCTTTGAGGGAATCAGTTTGCGGAGATCCCGCTCCAAAACGGAGCGGGAGATTGTTGACTTAGGGAATCGGGGTGAGCCGGACTTGGAAGTCTTGGCGCTCACATGCCCATGATCTCATAGCCGCCGTCGACATAGAGCACCTGGCCGGTGATGCCGCTGCCGCCGTCGCTGGCAAGGAAAACGCCTGTCTGACCAAGTTCCTCACCGGTGCAGGTGCGACGCAGGGGAGCGTGCTCCTCGTAGTGCTTGATCATCGTTCCGAGACCGGAGACGCCGCGGGCTGCCAGAGTGTTCATCGGGCCTGCGCTGATGCAGTTCACGCGGATCTTTTTGGTGCCGAGATCGTAAGCGAGGTAGCGGGTGCTTGCCTCGAGGGAGGCCTTGGCGACGCCCATGACGTTGTAGTGGGGGACAACCTTCACGGAGCCATAATAACTCATGGCAAGGATGCTGCCACCGTCGGTCATGAGAGGAGCAGCCTCACGCGCAAGTCCAACCAACGAATAAGCACTGATGTCGTGCGCCCTCAGATAGGCGTCGCGGCTGGTGGAGATGAAATCCCCCTCGAGTGCTTCCTTCGGAGCGAAGGCAACGGAATGTAGGAGGAGGTCGATCTTTTGGGTCTTTTCCCTCACTTTGCCAAAGAACGTGGCGATCTCCGCATCGCTGGAGACGTCGCAGGGTTGGAGGAAGGTGTCTGCACCGAATTCGGAAACGAGTTCCTCAACATTCTCCTTGAGGCGCTCTCCCTGATAATTAAAGAGGAGGGTTGCTCCGGCCTGCTTCCAGGCCTTGGCGATGTGCCATGCGATGCTACGTTTGTTTGCGACGCCGAAAACGACGCCGATTTTACCTGCGAGGGGTCCGTTACTCATCCCTCTAGGAAGCCTGTTTCATCCCCATGCTGTCACGCAAAAAGGATGCTCATATCACTACCCTCTGGGATGAAACTTTTTGTGAACGGACTTCAGTTGGCCCCGGTCGACCTGGGTGTAGATCTGCGTCGTGGCGATGGAGGCATGTCCAAGCATCTCCTGGATGATGCGCAAATCAGCTCCACCGGCCAGCAGATGCGTGGCGAAAGAGTGTCTGAGTTGGTGGGGGTGGATCGATTCCTCGATTCCGGCGGCCTTGGCGTAATAGCGCACCAGTTGCCAGATGCGCGCCGGAGTCAGGGCATGACCGCGAACGGAGATGAAGATCTCTCCTCCCGTTTTCGGCGAGACAAGTTTTGGGCGAGCATTGGTCAGATAAAATTTCAAGGCCTCGAGGGCCGCCCTCCCGATGGGTATCATGCGGGTTTTGTTTCCTTTGCCCGTTACACGGATGACACCGCCCTCTTCATCCAGATTCTCCAAGCGGATGCTGCAAGCTTCTGCGATCCGAAGACCGCAGGCATAGAGGAGTTCCAGCAAGGCACGGTCGCGGACTTCCAGGGGTGTCTCACCCGTGGGAGCGGCAACCAGCTTGGCCATATCGGGTTGTGAAAGCGGTTGCGGGAGGGTTTGAGGGAGCCGTGGCAGGGGAAGCTTTTCGGCGGGATCACTCGGTATCCTGTGTCGAGTGGTCAGGAATCGGAAAAAGATCCTCAGTGCTACCGCCTCCAGTTTGATCGAGGTCGAGGTCAGTCCGCGCTTCTTCTCGAAAATCAGGAACTCTGAGAGGAGTGGTGGCGCGACATTCGCCACGGAGTCGAAGCCACGGCTTGCAGCCCATTGGGCAAAGCGCTCCAACGATGCTCGAGTCGAGAGTTGGTAGTTCGTCGAGAGTCCCCGCTCGGTGGCCAAATAGAGCAAGAAAGATTCAATGTCCCCCTGCATCTCAAAGAATCAGGAAACGGAGGATGCGGGATTGGGAGATGCCAGACGGGTGAGGGCCTCCCGATACTTTTCGGCGGTCTTGGCCACGATGTCGGAGGGTAGTTCCGGTGCGGGTGGCTGCTTGTTCCATCCGCAGTTCTCCAACCAGTCGCGGACAAATTGTTTGTCGAAGCTCGGAGGGCTTCCGCCGGCCTGATAGAGGTCCGCCGGCCAGAAACGGGAGGAGTCGGGCGTCATGCACTCGTCGATCAGGATGATCTCGCCGTCATGAATGCCGAATTCGAATTTTGTATCGGCGATGATGATGCCGCGCGAGGCGGCGTAGGCGCGTCCATGGCGGTAGAGATCGAGGCTCATCTGCTTCACGCGCAGGGCCATCTCGTCACCGAGCAGGCTGCGGCATTGTGACCAGGTGATGGCTTCGTCATGCCCCTCTTCAGCCTTTGTGCTGGGGGTGAAGAGGTCTTCGGGGAGCCGGTCGGACTGCTGTAATCCGGCAGGCATCTTGTAGCCACCCACTGTCCCTCTTTGCTGATATTCTTTCCACCCGGAGCCCGCGACGTAGCCGCGAACAACACATTCCACGGGTAGTGGTTTGGCTTTCTTGGCGATCATCGAACGCCCCCGCAGGATCTCGGTATACGGCTTCAGTTCCGCCGGGAAAGCGGAGACCTCCGTCTCGATCATGTGGTTGGGAATGAAGTCGAGGCGGTGAAACCAGAAAGTTGACAGCTTGTTGAGCACTTCGCCCTTTCCGGGAATGGCATTCGGGAGAATGCAGTCGAAAGCGGATATTCTGTCGGTGGCCACCAAGAGGAGGTTTTCGCCGAGATCGAAGACCTCGCGGACCTTGCCGCTACGGAGTTTTTTGATGCCGGGAAGATCGCAAGTGAGAAGGTCCATGGGGAAAAGGATGAATGATGAACGATGATTGATGAACTCAAAAAAGAAGACGGCCTCCTAACGTTTTTTGGTCTTGAGTCTTCAGTCTAAAAGTCACCCTGCTCCGCTTCACTCGCTGATTCGGCCGCGTCCCCTTTTCACCTCGGAACGCCGACGCTTTCCCTCGACCAGTTTTCTTTTCTCGGAAGGGGATCGCCGTGCAAGTCTTCGTCGGGCTTTGGCCGCCGCGGCCCGGTTCCTTTGACGGCGTACCTCCCGTTCCTCGGCGATCTTCGAGGCAAGGCGCTCGCGTGCTATGGAGCGGTTCATGCTCTGGCTTCGGGTGTCGCTGACCGTCACGGAGTGTCCCGTTGGCAAATGGGTCAGGGTGACGGCCGTTGAGACCTTGTTGACATGCTGGCCACCCGGTCCCGAGGAGCGGGCAAAACTTTCCTGCAGGTCTTCATCACGCAGATTCACGGTTTCCATGGGCGGCTTGCTAAAAGCTTTATCAGTGATAAGTCATCAGTCACCCAATTCCCATGATTCTTCACCAAGTTCTCGATTCCGTTGCCGGTCCTCTCGATCAGATTACCGACGAGAGAGCCGGACTTCGCCTCACGATCTGCCGCACCGGAGCCGAACCGGTGAGCCTTGCCCGCCGCAACAGTGACGGAGAGTGGAGGGGATTCCTCTGGCGTGACGGAGATGTCACCAAGCCCTCCTCGGGTTGGGGAAACCACGCAACGGTCATGGGATATTTTGTCCATCGTCTCTGGAAACAGGAATCGGTCTATGAAGGGCATCCGGTCAAGGGAGGGAATCATGGATTTGTTCGCAATCACCCCTTCCAGGCTCCTCGGGTCAACCCTGAAGCCGGTACGATAACCTATCATGTCGAGCCTGCCGACATTCCTGCCGATGCCTACCCATACAAGGTCTCGATGAGCCTCAGCTTCGCGCTTGTTCACGGAAGCATGCGAATGCATTTCGAGTTCAAAAACCGTGAGGAGCACCCAGTGGTGTTGAGCTTCGGGTGGCACCCTGGATTCGCGGTCGGCTCACTCGAGAGTGCTCGATTGCTTTTACCATCCGGCACTTATCGGCGCCAGATGGCTCCCGGCGATTTCCTGGATGGCACGGTTGAGGAGATCCCTTTTGCCGGAGGAGAGATGCCCTTTGCCAAGAAAGATCTCCCTGGATCCTACCTCCTGGATCTGGAGGGTGTCAGCGACCGCCGTTTTGTCTTTGAGGCTCCGGCGCTTGGACATCGGATCGAGTGCGATTACTCCGAGGCTCCTTACCTGACTCTCTGGAGCAACGGCGATCCCTTTCTCTGTGTGGAGCCGTGCTGGGGCTTGCCGGATCACAATCCTCCCGTTCCCTTTGAGCATAAAAAGGGGATTCAGCATATTGCCGCGGGATCGACGATCACTGCCTCGCTATCGGTGACACCCGGCTTTCTCGGGTAACAATCGCCTCCCTTGCGAAAATCGCGGGTGACTGGTAATCTCGACGACTCTCCCTTGAAAACTCAGAAAGATCTCACCCCTCAGCAGAAGCAGTTGTGGCTCAAGGCGGTCAGCGCCATGGAGCTCAAGAATTTTCCCTACGTCATCCAGATCGCTCAGGGATTGTTGATGAGTATTCCCGAATTCATCGATGGCAGGAAGCTGGCCCGCAAGGCGGCAATCGAGAAATCAAAGTCCGCCAAGAAAGGATTCTTCTCCGGCCTTGGAGGCGGTTCCTCCATCACGCTCATGAAGGCATCCGGTCTGCTCAAGAAGAATGATCTGACGGCACTTCTGCCGATTCTGGAAGAGACCCTTGCGGAAGATCCGTATAACGCCCAGGCCAACACTCTCCTCCAGGAGGCGGCCTTGAAATGGGATCCCCCCATGAAGGAGTTGGCCTTCTTTGCTTTCGACACCATCCTTGAGGGTAATCCCAAGGACAAAGCCCAATTGCTCCGGTACGCCTCCTTCTGCATGGAGAAAGATGAGGCCGGAAGGCCTCGGGATCCGTCACGAGCCGTGGATTTGTACAACAGGCTCCTGGCGATCAACCCCAACGACATGACTGCCATGAAGGGGAGTAAGGATGCGTCGGCAGCCCAGTCCGTTCAGAAGGGAGGATGGGAGGAGGCCGACAGCTACCGCGATCTCATCAAGAACAAGGAAGAGGCCGTCTCGCTCGAGCAGCAGAGCCGCGTGGTGAAGAGTGACGAGATGATTGATAATCAGATTGCAGAGCTTTCCGCCGCCGTTCAGGCAGAGCCGCAAAGTATCGACAAATCTCGCAAGGTGGCGAGCCTCTACGAGCAGAAAGGAGACATCGATAATGCCCTCGAATGGTATCGCTATGTCCTGGGACTCTCGGGAGGCGCCGACCCCACGATCACCCGCAAGATCAGCGACCTTCAATTGCGTCAGATCGACGAGGCCTTCAATGCTCGTGAAGAGTATCTGGCCGCCGCGCCCGAGGATCCCGAGGCTCCGCGGTACCGTGAGGAGATGGAGGAGTTACGGAAACAACGCGCGTCCTTCGTTCTTGCCGAGGCCCGTGAGCGCGTCGATCGCAACCCCACCGACCTCATCGCCCATTTCGACCTGGGTGTGGCGCTGATGGATGCCGGTGAACCGCAGGATGCGATCGGTCACTTCCAGCGTGCCCGCATGAATCCCAGCGTTCGCCTCAAGGCGATGGGGAAGCTTGGCCAATGCTACGTCGCCCGCAACATGAACGATCTGGCTGCCAAAACGCTTTCCGATGCCGTTGCCGAATTGGTGGCGATGGATTCGGTAAAAAAAGATCTCCTCTATAACCTTGGGAGTGTTTTCGAAGCGATGAGCGAGAAGGATAAAGCCATTGAATGCTTCAAACAGATCTACGAAGTCGATTATGGCTACCGTGATGTAGCTCATAAGGTGGAGTCCTCCTACTCCAAGTCCTGAGTTCTAGAAAAGATTTAAGGCCTAGATCTTCCCTGCGGCGATCAGTTCCTTTGCCTTGGCGAGGGCGGACTGAAGGCCTGAGGCATCGCGGCCGCCGCCACGAGCTCCGTCGGGCTTACCTCCACCCTTTCCTCCCACGAGTGGTGCCACTGTAGAGATCAGTTTGCCGGCAGGAAGTGTTCCCTGATGGTCTTTACCTACGGAGGCTACCAGCGACACAGCTCCTTCTGAGACTCCTGCCAGAAAGATCACTCCGGCAAAGGAGGTTTTGAGCGCATCAGCCGCGGCTTGCAGGGCGTTGCCGTCTGCTCCGGGAATCTCTTCCACGATCGAAGGTACCGTCCCGGCAGTGGCTTTGGAGATCAGTTCTTTGGCGATTCCTGCGGCTTCCCGCTGACGGAAGGAATCCAGTTCTTTCTCCAGTTCCTTTTGGCGGGCCAAGGTGGCCTCAAGTTTCTTCTCCACTTCGGCAAGGGGTGTTCCAAGACGCGATGCCATGGCCTGGAGACGATCGGCATCACTCTTTGAGGCAGTACGTGCCTCATGGCCGGCGACGGCCTCGATACGGCGGGTTCCGGCCGCCACAGCCGCTTCGCTCACAATCCGGAAGAGACCGATTTCCCCCGTGCCTCGGACATGGGTTCCGCCGCAGAGTTCCATCGAATAACCGTCTAGCGATCCGGCCGTTCCGCCGATCTGAACGACGCGCACCGTGTCTCCGTATTTGTCTCCGAAGAACTGCAGGATACCGGGGCGCCCCTTCACGTCGGAATACGGCATCTCCTGCCAGCTCACGGAGGCATTATCGAGAATGCGTTCGTTGACGAGGTGTTCCACCCTGGAGACCTGATCGGGACTCAATGCCCCGCTGGAGAAATCAAAGGTGAGCTTGTCCGGTCCGACGAAGGAACCTTTTTGGGCAACTGTTTCCCCGAGCGTCTCACGCAGCGCCCAATGGAGAAGATGAGTGACGGTGTGGTGTCGCTGGATGGCGGCACGACGGGGATGCTCGATGGAGAGCATGACGGTTGTGCCCGGCAGGGGTGATTCCTCTCCCTGCGTGAGTTCGATGAAGTGAAGCCAGGTTGGTCCGTTCTTCTGGGTGTCGCTGATCCGCCAGAGGGAGCCGCCGCCAGTGAGAGACCCGGCATCACCGACCTGCCCCCCCATCTCGGCGTAGCAGACGGAGCGGTCGAGGATAACGGCGGAGCGGTCCTTGATACGGACTACTTCGAGCACGGTGGCTTCGGTCTCTAGCGAGTCGAATCCCGAAAAGGCCGTTGGCGTCGTTGTCTCCAGCGAGGAGACGCTGATGATCTCTTTTTTCTGGGCTGCGCGGGCCCGTTCGCGCTGCTGCTGCATGAGGGTTTCGAATCCGGCATGATCCACGGGGATTCCCCGTTCGCGGGCGAGGAGTTCGGTGAGATCGAGGGGGAATCCCTGCTCGTCGTAGAGTCGGAACGCCACCTCGCCCGAGATTCCCGTTCCCTTGGACGATTCGGTTTCAAAGAGGGCCAGTCCCTTGTCGAGAGTCTTGTGGAAGGCCTCCTCCTCGCGCTTCAGGGTCTCCGTGATCAGGTCCTGCTTGGCGCGAACTTCGGGGAACGCATCTCCCATGACAGTGGCAAGAACGGGGGTGAGTTTGTGCAGGAAGGGGGCGTTAAAGCCAAGGGTTCGCCCATAACGGACGGCTCTGCGAAGGATGCGTCGGAGCACGTAGTGGCGCTCTGCATTGCCGGGCTGAATGCCATCGGCGATTGCAAAGCCCAGGGTCCGCAGGTGATCGGCGATGACGCGGAAGGCAATGTCATCCTTCTCCTGATCCGTGACGGGTATGACCGATCCGTCAACTGACGGGTGGGGAAGCGTTGATCCGTAACGGCGTCCGCAGAGTGTCCCAATGGAATCAAAGATGGGGCGGAAGAGGTCCGTCTCGTAGTTGGAGATGACGACGTTGCTGAATTCGGTGAACCTCTTTGTTCCCTGCATCACCGAGCAGACCCGCTCGAAGCCCATACCCGTATCAACATGGCAGGCGGGAAGGGGAACGAAGGATCCGTCGGGGTTTGCGTTGAACTGGATAAAGACTAGGTTCCAGATTTCGATACACTCCGCGCTTCCCTTGTTCACAAGCGCCCCTTTGGTGTCACCGGCCGGAGTCAGGTCGATATGGAGTTCGGAGCAGGGACCGCATGGACCCGTCTCACCCATCATCCAGAAGTTATCCTTCCGATTGCCGGGGACGACATGGATCGAGGGATCGAGTCCCCTGGATCTGAAAAGCTCCGACCAGAGCGCATGAGCTTCCTCGTCAAAAGCGGCGGGATCACCCGTTGCGGGGCTGTAGACCGTCGCGTAGAGGCGTTCGGCGGGAAACTTCCAGCGATCGACCAGCAGTTCCCAGGCCCAGGTAATCGCCTCCTTCTTGAAGTAATCACCGAAGGACCAATTCCCAAGCATCTCGAAGAACGTGTGGTGGTACGTGTCGAGTCCGACATCCTCCAGATCGTTGTGCTTGCCCCCCGCACGAATGCACTTCTGGGTGTCTGCGGCACGTGCCGGTGAGTAGGGGCACGGGGTTGCACCGAGAAAGATCGGCACAAACTGGTTCATTCCCGCGTTCGTGAAGAGCAGGTTGGGGGAATCAGGAAGTAGGCTGGAGGAGGGGACAATGGTGTGTTCCTTGCTGCGGAAAAAATCGAGGAATGAGCGGCGGATCTCGGTAGAGGTCATGAGAGGAAAAGGATGAATTAAGAATGAAGAATGATGAAGCAGGCCGATGAATCGCTTTGGAAGGTAATCAGAAACAGAGTCATTATTTCAACGATTCAACGTTTTGAGGCATCAACTTCCGCTTCCGGGCCCTTCGTCAACTCCAGCGCGCTTTCCGGTAGGATCATGAGGTCCGAGGAAGCGCCTTCTCGCAATGCCAGGACTCCTGCACTGGGGGTGCCGAAGGAATACTCCGCAAGGGCAAGGTCTCCGGCGCCCTCCTCGGCAGTGTTTTCCGAGAGATGAGCAATCAAGCTGATGATGGTGGGATGGATCAGTCCCGAGCTTTCCAGTTTTTGGGGTGTCGCCGGCTCAAAAGACAATGCCTTGAGGGACTGAAGCTTTTCAAACCATGCGCCCATTTGAGGGGCTTGGACGATGCCCGATCCCCCTCGAATGATCTCCCAGTCTTCGCTTCCCTTTTTCCGTGAAACAACCATGGGGGAGACACTGCCCCATGGTTGTTCCGCTGGATGGATCTCGATCCTATCCACTGCATCGAGTCGAATTTGTTTCGGTTCTCGTGAACGAAGAGCCGAGGGAGACACGCGAAGCGCTGAATCCAACCCCGGGACAATGCAGATGCCTGGGCGGTCGCTGCAACGGACAAACAAACTATCAGGAGAACCGGGGACGACCGACCCTATGGTTATGGTAACTGGGGCAGTTGTTCCTGACTCGCGGGCTGAAATCACGGCAACCGGCGCATCAATTCCACAAGCAGTAGGATTTGATTCCTGCGGCAACCAATGGGCAATTTTCGCCGAGAGAAGACTTCCGGCCCATTTCTTGATGGCTTCCTCGTTTCCGCGCGCGCTCATCGGGCTGGTCAGGTGCCAATCCGAGCCCTCTTTCTTCAGTGAAAGATTCTGGAGTGCAGCTCCCTTGATCAGGTTAATTTCCTCCAGGTGATCGGCGTCGAGTGACGTCAATCGGTGATCCCTGAATTCCTCCGCGGATTGGAAGGCTAGTTGAACGATACCCGAGGGAATCAGGTAAACCGTTTCGTCGCCCATGCGAGCATAGAGTTGCCCCTTGGCGGGGCCTTCGGCACCGAAGGAGACTGTTTTGTTTGCACCGTCGAAAAATGAGAGGGAGCGTTTTGGATTCTTCAGATCCAGCGATTCCAAGCTCACCGTTCCCTTGAGATCCGAATGATGGAGAATGTTCAGCGAGGTAATTCCTGAAGTCTGCTCAAGAAGCGAGCGGATCTTCGACGGATCGGCCCTATCTGCTCGGGCAAGGAGGGGTGATTCGACCATCCATGTTCCCCCTTTTCTGGTGAGAACGATTTCCCCTCCACCCTCACGGGTCGTGATGGTGTTGACCCTTTCGGGGTGGATGTCGAGCAGGGGTTCCTGGGGGGAACGTGTGTGGGAGCGCCCGGAGGAAAAAAGAAAGAGCAGGGCGGCGATCGCAATGATCAACAGCGACAACGTGCCCTTCCAGCTCACGAGCGCCTCCTCCAGAGAATGAAAATTCCCAGAATTGCCGCGGCGAACGGAATGACCAGCATGGTCCAGAGCGCCAGAAAGCGGAGTTGCTGGTCGTCAAGATTCAGCGTGAAGAACTCCTTGGTCTTGGGAGTGGTGCCCGTGAGACGGGTGCGGTCGATGAGCGTATTCACCGCGCTCGAGAAGAAATCAAGACCCGTTCCGGCCAGAAACTTGTCCTTCAGGAATTCGCAGTTGCCGACGACGACCATACGTGAAGCGCCCAGCGCTAGCCGGTCATCGCGCACACCTCCGAGATCGGTCATGGCAGCAATGATCGCTGGGAAGAAGTTGTCCTTCACCGGGTCGAAGGTGATTCCCTTGCCGTCTGCGTTCGCATAGTTGGAGCAACCGCGGAATCCGTGAACTGCACGGATCAGGGGTCTTGTATTTCCAACCGCGGTTCCTTTGCCGGAATCATTCACCGGTTGATTGCTGTCCAAGGAATTCGTGGAGGAGGTCGTCGCTGCCAGCAGGCTGTCACGTTGATCGTTGATCGCGAGTGAGCGAGTGTTTCCCGTCATGAGAATATTGAGTCCGACCAGACGCGACGTGATTTCGGAGCCGGCAAAGAATTCCCCGGTCACGTCGCGCAGGATGCCCATGGCTCCTCCAAGGTTCACGAGGCGGAGGACGCGGTCATTGCGCGGAATAATGTTGCCGGAGTTTGCCAGGAAGGCATCCAGCGCGGGAGTGTCGCCGGTTGGATCCAGCAGGACCATCAGGTGACCGTCCGCTTTCCAGTAATCTTCCAGCGCCGCAATCTCAGAGGGTGCGGGATCAAAGTGAGCCCCGTCGATCACGATGAGGGCGGCATCCTTGGGAATGGCGGGGGTGTTTGCAAGATTCAGAGGTGCCACGCTGATGTTCTGACGTTTCAGGTTCTGACCTGCCAATTGAAGCGGTGGTATTCCCGGCAATCCCTCACCGTGTCCCTGAAGAAAATAGACCTTCCTGTTCGATTCAGGCTCGATCAGGGCGATCAGCGCCGAGGTGAGGATCTGTTCCCCGCGGAAGGCAACCAATCTGGGTCGGTCCCCGTACTGGGTCGGAGCAGTGTCGTATTCACCCATCTCCGGAGCGGGGATGATGGTCGACCTGCCGTTGTATTCGACAATGATCACATTTTCGGCGCCCGAGAATTTGTAGCGGGCCTGCAGTTCATGCGCGCGGGCGGGATTTCTTAGAGGATCGATCCGTTCCACGGAAAGATCACGGTAGTGATGGGCGTAGAACTGGAACTCACGCAACAGTGCCATGACGTCTCCGTAGAGTTCGGAACCCGTGGCCATCGAACTCGGAGAGAAGTAGACGATGACATGAGCCGGAGCCTTCAGGAACCACATCATTTCCTTGGATTGGCTGGAGAGTTCGTATTTGTGGGACCTGCTGAAGTCGTAACGGCGGTAGTGTGAGAGCGACCAGCCCACAACGCTTCCGGCCACGATCAGGGCCGCCACGATCTGCAGGGTGACGCGGAGTCGCACGCTCCTGAGATGAGCCGGTTTTTTATCGTGGGTCGCCATGGTGAGAAGAATTCCGGGTCAGGAACGCCAGCGGCGGGCTTGGAAGCTTTGCAATGTCAGGAAGAGGCAGAGTCCCGTCATGACGAGGTACCAGACAACCGGGCGTGTATCGAAAATTCCGCGTGAGAACTGGGTCATCTGATCAATGGGAGAGAAGGTGATCGTGACACCCTGCATCATCGTGTCGACATGGCCCGCGAGGAAGGAGAGGAGTCCCGTGAGGAAAAAGAGGGCGATCACGGCGAAGGTCATCACGGCCGCCGTGATCTGGTGACGTGTCAGCGAGGAGCAGAGGCATCCGAGCGAGAGGTAAAACATTCCCATCAGGAGAAGCAGCAGATAGGAGCCGACGAAGGCGCCGACGGCACCGGCTGCCGTGAGGTGGGTCTGCCACCAGAAGATCAGGAAATAAAGGCCGGTGGGCATCCAGAGGAAGGCGTAGAGGAAGAGCACGCCGAAGAATTTTGCAAGCACCACCTGGGTATCCCGCACGGGAGCGGTCATCAGTGGTTCGATCGTTCCGCTACGGTACTCCTCCGAGTAGAGTCGCATCGTCAGCAAGGGGAAAAGCAATAGGAAGGAAAACCAGAAAAAGACGGTGTTGAAGAACGATTCCACAACGGTCACTTCCGTGGGGCCGTGATTGAGCACCGAGACACCCGCGTAGAAATTAAATCCCGTTACCAAGAGGAGAAAAAATAGGATCACCCAGGCCATGGGTGTCTGGAAGGCCGAAGCGACCTCCCTTCTCCAGAGGATCCAAAACACCCTCATGACACCACCTCCACCTTTGTTCCCGCATTTACAGGAAGTTGCGTCATCAACGATGTGAAAATCTCCTCCAGGGAGGATTCCCGGGCCGAAAGTTCACGCAGTTTCCAACCGCGACGGACGGCTTCCTCAAAGAGCGTGGAGCGGGGATCGCCGGACGAGGAGGGCAGAATTTCAAAACGGGCCCAATTTCCGGATAGTTCGCTATCGATCAGGGAGGCGGATGAGACATATTCCAGGGATCGGATTGCTTTAAGTATTTCCTGAATCGCCGCTTGATCACCGGCTTGGACCTCCATCCTCACGGGACCCGAGAGAGGTAGGCCCGTGCGTTCTCGTAATTCCGAAGGAGTGCCGGTCGCCACGATGCGTCCCTTGTTAAGGATGAGCACCCTCGAGCAGGTCATCTCCACCTCGCTCAGAATATGACTAGAAAGCAGGATGGTATGGCGGGTGGCAAGACTCTTGATCAGTTGTCTCACTTCCCTGATCTGGGCCGGATCCAGACCGATGGTCGGCTCGTCGAGGATCAGGATATCCGGTTCATTGACGAGGGCGTCGGCGAGTCCCACGCGTTGGCGATAACCCTTGGAGAGCGTGCCGATCAATTGACTCCTGACATGACCGATGAAGCAGAGTTCGAGGGCGTCATCCACCTTCTCCCTCATCCGTCGAGAGCGAACCCCTTTGAGCGCGGCACGGTAACGGAGGTATTCCCCCACGCGCATTTCGGGGTATAGGGGCACATTCTCCGGCAAGTAGCCGATTCTGGAACGGGCCTGGAGGGACTGGCTGCAGATATTGAAACCAGCGATCCCAACCTCCCCCGCATCCGCAGGAAGGAAGCCGCTGAGGATTTTCATCGTGGTGCTCTTGCCTGCCCCATTGGGTCCCAGGAAGCCGACTACCTCGCCGCGATCGACCGAAAAGGTAAGGTCCCGAACGGCATCGGTGGAACCATAGCTTTTGGTGAGTCCTTGGACAGAGATCATGAGAAGCAGGGGAGGGGCGAGAATCTATCTGCAGAGTGATGAGGGTGCAAGAATCAGAGCGACTGGAGATTGCCAGCTTGCCCCTCACCTCTGATCTGTTAAGAATAACAATTCTGTGACTCTTGTCGGGATCTCCGGCCTGCGGCACGGAATGACACGACTTTTTCCATTTCATGAGCACATCTTTCACGGCCCGCTGGAACGAAGCAGCCATCGATGAGAACTACGAGCGGTGGAGCCGAGATCCGGCTTCCGTCTCTGCCGATTGGGCCTCCTTTTTCGAAGGTTTCGAACTTGGATTCGCACGCTATCAGAAGGCCAAGGCTGCCCCTGCATCCGGTGCCGAGATGTCAGCATCCGATTCCGGCAACACCTCCCTGCAGAGTCGTGTCGAGGCGCTGATCTATGCCTACCGCACCCTCGGTCATACCATCGCCCGCATCAATCCCCTGAGCAACGAGACCCCTTACCAGCCACTCCTTGAACTCAAGGAATTCGGCCTGACCGAAGCGGACCTTGAGGAAACCGTCAGTTCCCGCTCCTACCGCGACGGCGCGCCGCTTAAACTTCGCGAGATCATCTCGGAGATGAAGTCCATCTATTGCGACACCATGGGTGTCGAGTACATGCACATTCAGAATCCACGCATCCGTCACTGGATCCGTGACCGCGTCGAGGCCGCACCGCGGAACGCCAACACCGAAACCCCGCACTACCGGATTCTCCGCACCCTTCACAAAGCCGAGAGTTTCGAGAATTTCATTCACACGACCTACGTTGGCAGCAAGCGCTTCTCGCTGGAGGGCGGTGAGTCGATGATGGTCGCCCTGTCGGAGATCCTCTACCGCTCTCCGGGTCTCGGTGTGAAGGAGATCATACTCGGCATGGCTCATCGCGGCCGTCTCAATGTCCTGACCAATTTCCTCAAGAAGCCCTTCGCCATCGTCTTTAACGAGTTCAGCGACAAGTACGATCCCGATCTCGGTGAGGCGAGCGGGGATGTCAAGTACCACCTCGGTTACCAAACCACCCGTCGCAACGAGCAGGGCGAGGAAGTTGAGGTTTATCTCGCCGCCAATCCGAGCCACCTCGAGGCGGTCAATCCCGTCGTTCTCGGCAAGGCCCGCGCGCGCCAGCGCATCCTCGAGGATACCGTCGATCGCAAGAAAGTCGTTCCGATCCTCATTCATGGTGACGCCGCTTTCCCAGGTCAGGGAATCGTTGCCGAGTGCTTCAACCTCTCTCAACTCGATGGTTACAAGGTTGGCGGGGCGGTGCACCTCATCGTGAACAATCAGATCGGCTTCACCACACTGCCAAAGGATTCCCGTTCCTCGCTTTACTGCACCGAGATTGCCAAGACGGTGGAGGCCCCTGTCCTGCACGTGAACGGTGACGATCCGATCTCCGTCGCGGAAGCAGCCCGCATTGCCATTGCCTTCCGCCAGGAATTCGGGCGCGACATCGTTGTCGACATTGTTTGCTACCGCCGCTACGGCCACAACGAGGGGGACGAACCTCTCTTCACCCAGCCCGATCTTTACAAGGTGATCCGCGCGCACAAGCGCCCCAGCGAAGTCTTCCTCGAGCATGCCAAGGAACTTGGGACACTTACCCAGGAAGACTTCGATGCCAGTTGGAAGAAGTCCCAGGGGCATCTGGAAGCTGCGCTTGCCGAGATGAAGAAGGGGATCATCACCGACGTGAAGGCCAACCAGAAGGCCTTCGTGGGATCGACGGCTGTTTTCCAACCCGACTACGCGTTCACTACGGTCAAGACGGCCATCAGCGAGAAGACGCTCAGGACTATTGTCGACGGCCTCACGACGGTACCCTCGGACTTCCGCATCCTTCCGAAGGTGAAAAAAGCAGTCCTGGAACGCCGGCGTGAGATTTTTGAGAAAGGCGCCGGCTATGACTGGGCCTATGGCGAAGCACTTGCGTTCGGGTCGCTTATGCTTCAGGGGATTCCGATCCGTCTCTCCGGTCAGGACAGCCGCCGCGGCACCTTCAGTCACCGTCACTCCGTCTTCTATGACGAGGTGAATCGCGAGCGTTACATCCCGCTGCGTCATTTGTCCGATGATCAGGCCAGCTTCTGTGTCTACAACAGCCCCCTTTCGGAGGCCGCCGTTCTTGGCTTCGACTACGGTTACTCGATGGATTATCCCAAGATGCTCTGCATGTGGGAGGCCCAGTTCGGTGATTTTGCCAACGGCGCCCAGATCATCATCGATCAGTTTATCTGCTCCGCCGAGACCAAGTGGCTCCGCCCCAGTTCGCTCGTCATGCTTTTGCCTCATGGATATGAGGGCCAGGGGCCCGAGCATTCAAGTGCCCGTCTCGAGCGTTTCCTTCAGCTCTGTGCGGAGCAGAACATGGAGGTCTGCAACCTGACCACTCCCGCCCAGTACTTCCATGTGCTGCGCCGCCAGATGCTTCGTGAGTTCCGCAAGCCGCTTATCATCATGACGCCGAAGAGTCTCCTGCGTTCCGAAGCCGCCGTGTCGACCACGGAGGATTTCACCAAAGGTCAGTTCCACGAGATCCTCGAGGGACCAAAACCTGCGGATGCCTCGAAGGTCGAGCGCCTCATTCTCTGTTCAGGGAAAGTGTACTATGACCTCCTCGCCTATCGTGAAAAGAACGGCTGTAGTGACCGGAGCGCGCTCGTGCGTCTCGAGCAGATCTATCCGCTCAACGAGGAGGAGCTCCGCAGGATCACCTCGCCTTATGCGAAGGCAAAGGAAGTTGTCTGGTGTCAGGAAGAGCCTGCGAACATGGGCTCCTGGCATCACCTTCTCCCGATCCTGATGACTTTCTTCGGAAAGGCGATCAGTTATGCAGGTCGCGAGGCCAGTGCGAGCACCGCGGTTGGCACGACCGCCGCTCATAAACACCAGCAGGCCGAACTCATCGCTCAGGCCTTCGGTGAAAAAGTAAGCGAAAAATAAAAAAATCTCCTAACTCCCAACCATTCCCATCATGAGCGTTGCAGTCATCGTACCCGCCGTAGGCGAATCCATTACCTCCGGAGTCCTCTCCGCCTGGCACAAGAAGGACGGCGACCACGTCGCCGTGGGCGATCTCCTCTTCACCCTGGATACCGACAAAGTCTCCTCCGAGGTCACCGCCCTGGAGTCGGGAGTTCTGAAAATCAAAATTGCCGAAGGATCCGAGGTTCCGATCGGCTCCACCGTCGCCGAGATCGAAGCCGGAGCTGCTCCGGCGAAAGCAAAGGTGGAAAAGCCGACGGCAATCGTTGAAGAGAAAAAAGCGGAGACAAAGCCGGAGCCAAAAACTGAGGTCAAGGCCGCCCCTGCAGTGGCATTACCCCCGGCGCCACGTCCTGTTCCAGAGGGTCGTGTCAGCCGTCGCAAGTTGACTCCTCTCCGCCGTAAGATCGCCTTGCAGTTGGTCAATGCCCAGCAGACCGCCGCGATCCTGACCACCTTCAACGAGGTCGACATGAGCGCCGTCATGAATCTTCGCAAAGAAGTCCAGGAAGGCTTCCAAGCCAAGTACGGCGTGAAGCTCGGCTTCATGTCCTTCTTCATCAAGGCCGTGGTGGAGGCTCTTCAGGCAGTTCCTCAGATCAATGCCCAACTCGAGGGAGACGAACTTATCGAGAACCATTACTACGACATCGGTGTGGCGGTTGGCACCGAGAAGGGGCTCATGGTTCCCGTGCTACGTGACTGCGAGAAGCTCTCGCTGGCCGGGCTTGAGAAGGAACTCCTTGGATTTGCCGTCAAGGCCCGTGAAGGAAAAATCGGCCTCTCCGACCTTCAGGGAGGTGTCTTCACCATCTCCAACGGCGGCGTCTACGGATCTCTTCTTAGCACTCCGATCCTCAACCCTCCCCAGAGCGGCATCCTCGGCATGCACAAGATCCAGGAGCGCCCTGTCGCCATCAATGGCAAGGTGGAGATCCGTCCGATGATGTACCTCGCTCTTTCCTATGACCACCGTGTCGTCGATGGGAAGGAGGCGGTGACGTTCCTCATCAAGATCAAGGAAGCGCTCGAAAACCCGGTCCGCTTGTTTCTCGACTAAAGAGTCGAGAAACCAACCTCGGATTTTTTTGGCTTGGGATTCGGGCGCCGCGCGTTGTTGCTGCTTGCTCGCAGTAGTGCACTACAGCTTCGCTCGCGCGCCTAGCGCTGCATCCCGACTTCCAATCCTTTGATCCCAAGTGGCGGTACGTCTTTTGAAAGTTAGATTTCGAGACAAGATCTGAGTCGCGGGTCGGCTAATAGCCGCTGGTATTCCGAATCAAATTGCAGTTGTTTCAAAAACGATCGTTTTTGTGACGGAGGGAAGAGGCGGTGACAGAAGGTTGTACGCCCCAGTGACTGGTTAGTTGCAGAGCGTGCTTAACGGACAATTCCTAGTTCGCTCAGAAGTTGGTTAGCTTCGTCGAAGGTCATCATCTCATGGAGATTCACATTGCCAATCGATACACATCCTTTTGAGATTGTCGCTTCAAAGCTGGCAAATAGATATTCCTTTTGTGGTGGTGGGTCTTTGAAAGCTTCCCTCGATTCGCCAGCAATAAGACGAATAGTATTTTTGGCGATCCATGGACCGACATGATTATCCATCGGTCCAGACTCGTTTTTTGCAAAAGGTCGTGAACCATGTCTCTTTTGAAAGAGCTTAATCGGATCGGGCATTTCAAAGTCTCGTCTCACCAGCGTTCCACTGTCTGTTCGCTGGAAGATCATAAATGTGCTCAGTTTTGTCCCATAATACATTAAGAGAGCGACATCGGACTCGTCAGAATTCCAACTTGCAACGAAACTAATATTCCTGAGTCCTTCAGTTCGCAAAATTAAGCCAAGTCCTCTTTGTGAGCTGACATCGAAGAACTCGAAGTCTCCATTGTTGGTTTTGCGGATGGCAATTCTTCCGTCGGGTGACAATGTGTTTTTCAAAGCCTCGCAGGTGTCAGCCGAGGCAAGGGCACCGCCAAAATGGAGAGCAGCAATTCCGAGGATAATGCCTAGTCGATTCATTATAGAGAGAGCCATCAGCTACAAGGCTGCAAATCAGCCGTGCTGTTTGAGTGAATGGATCTGGTAGAAATCTGACTCATAGCCTCCTCCTCACCTACCTCTCCCACCATCCAAAGGCAATCCCACTTGGGGATGGCGCATCCAGAAAAAAGTTACATTCTGAGTTACACTGATTTGCAACAGGCTGTAGAGGCTCATTCTATAAGCCTCTAAGACGCAAGCGGATGGAGGGAATCGAACCCTCGTTTCTCTTCCTGAGTTCCTGAGTTCCAGATTGAATCCCTTATGGGCGGTGCGATTAATCGGTCGTTCATCGCTTCGCTTCTGGTGCGGCTGAGGAATAATCATAGTTCCAAGGTCTCTAATTCCATTTCAAAAGAGGCTTCCTTGGCGCGGTTCCTGCGTTAAAGTTCCCCGATGATTGATCGCTACAGCCGCCCCGAGATGCGCTCCATTTGGACGGAGCAACGTAAACTGGAAATCTGGTTAGAGATAGAGACCCTTGCCTGTGAGGGGATGGCTGAACTCGGGATCGTTCCCAAGGAGGATGCTAAGACGATCCGCGAGAAAGGAACCTTTCGCATCGAGGAAGTCCGCGAGATCGAGAAGCGAACCAATCACGACGTGATCGCCTTCCTGGAGGAGGTTGCCGTCCATGTCGGGGAACCGGCCCGTTGGATTCACCGTGGTCTCACTTCCTCCGACCTGCTTGACACGACCCTTGCGGTCCAGATGGTCCAGTCTGCCAATATCCTGCTCAAGGATCTGGACGAACTTCTGACGGCAATCGCCGACCGGGCGAGGGAGCACAAGTTCACCCCGATGATCGGTCGCAGTCACGGGATCCATGCCGAACCGGTGACCTTCGGATTGAAGCTCGGTGTCATGTATGATGAGTTTCGCCGTGCGGTCGATCGTCTTAAGGAGACCCGGGATCGTGTCGCCTACGGCATGCTGAGCGGGGCTGTCGGCACGAACGCCCACCTCGATCCCAAGGTCGAGGCCTTCGTCTGTGAAAAGCTGGGACTCAAGCCGGCCAACATTTCCACGCAGATCATCCAGCGCGATCGTCATGCCGAGTTCATGACGACACTCGCCTTGATCGGGTGCTCGATTGATTGCTGGGCGACCGAGTTCCGCCACCTACAACGCACCGAGGTACTGGAGGTGGAGGAGGCCTTTGCCAAGGGGCAGAAGGGAAGTTCCGCCATGCCGCACAAGCGTAATCCGATCACCGGTGAGCGCCTTTGCGGCCTTGCCCGCGTCCTGCGAGGCAATGCCCAAACCGCCATGGAGAACGTCGCGCTCTGGCACGAGCGGGATATCAGTCATTCCAGTGCCGAGCGCATCATCCTGCCCGATTCCTGCACCCTGCTGGATTACATGCTCGTTCTTCTCACCCGCCTAGTCCGCGACCTGACGGTCTATCCGGAGCACATGAAGCGCAATTTGGACCTGACCCTCGGACTATGGGGAAGCCAGGCCGTCCTGCTTGAACTCACCGACCGTGGTATGGCCCGTAAGAATGCCTACGAGGCGGTCCAACGTGCAGCCATGCGGACGTGGGCCGAGAAAATCCCGCTTCTCCAGACCCTTAGTGAAGAAGGCGAGGTCATGCAGCACATCGATGCGACCGAACTGACCCGAATCTGCTCACCCGAGCGCCACTTTGCGAATGTGGAGGAACGATTAAGGAAAGTAGGGATTCAGATTTAAGTTTTCCTGATAACTCCCTGGGGCGGAGATTTTCCTCCCCAACATTGGGAACGAGAACTCCCGTGAGGTAATTTTTCACTCTTGCGTCTCGACACTGAAGCCTTCCAAGGATACCAAATTACTCCTTCGACTCTTACCGAGACACATGGACACCGCCCTGATCCTTCATTTTCTGACGACGCCATGGGTGTTCCTTATTTGGACGACTTTTTTGAAGTCCTTCATCCTCCTGAACGTGGTGCTCGGGGTCGTTTCGGTGACCGTTTTCGCCGAGCGTAAAGTCAGTGCCTTCATTCAGGATCGAACTGGTCCCAACCGAGTCGGCATCCCGATGACACTCCTGGGAGGGAAGAAAGACATTCCCTTCTGGGGATTGGGCCAGATGATCGCCGATCCGGTGAAGTTGCTGACCAAGGAAAACTTCGTTCCCGCCGGCGTGAACAAGTTCTTTTTCTGGCTGGCTCCAAAGCTCGTCATGATTCCTCCCATCATGGTGCTGGCGGTGCTTCCTTTCGGCAGTTCGCTCTTCGGGGTCGAGATGACCATCGCCAACATCAACGTAGGCGTTCTCTATATCTTCGCGGTCGCCTCCCTCAGTGTTTACGGAATCACGATAGCAGGTTGGGCTTCCAACTCGAAGTTTCCCTTCATCGGTGGCATTCGCTCCTCTTCCCAGATGATCTCCTACGAGTTGTCGATGGGTCTCTCGATCATCCCGGTCTTCATGGTCTGCGGGACCCTGAATCTCAATGATCTCATCGACTGGCAGATCAAGAACGGATGGCTGGTTGTACCCTACTGGCCGCATGGATTTTCTCTGGGACAACTTCTGCACCCAGCCCAGTTGGGACAATCCCTGATTGCGGGGCTGAGTTTGCAGCGATTCCTCCTCTGGATCCCCCTGATGATTTCCTTTGTGATTTTTTTCGTCTCGATTTTTGCTGAGACGAACCGTCTTCCCTTCGATCTACCGGAGGCGGAACAGGAACTCGTGGGTGGTTATCACACCGAGTATGCCTCGATGAATTTCGCACTCTTCTTCCTCGGGGAATATGCCGCGATGTTTGCCGGTTCGGGTGCGGTCGTCTCCATCTTCCTCGGAGGTTGGAGCCTTCCGATCATCCCGGATGGCTCGCAAGGTTGGCTCTGGGGTCTCGTCAATATCGGTGTCTGGTTCGTGAAGGTATCGGTTTTGATCCTCTTCATGATCTGGGTGCGCTGGACCCTGCCCCGCTTCCGATATGATCAGTTGATGAAACTCGGCTGGTTGGGCTTCTTCCCGATAGCCCTCTTCAATATCTTCCTGACCGCAGTCATCATCGCTTTCGTCCACCACTAAGTCTCCAACCACCCCATCCCATGGCCATTGTTGTCAATCGTCCCAAGCTGACCCTCGCCGAGAAGTGCTACCTTCCGTCGATAGTCGCCGGCCTTGCGATCACCTGGAAGCATCTCAAGCGGGCCCTCTTCAACAAGGGAATCGTCACGATGCAATATCCCGAGGAGAAGTGGGATGCCAACATGCCCGACTGGTATCGGGGCGCCCCGACCCTCGTCACCGACGAGCATGGCAAGGATCGCTGCGTGGCCTGCCAACTCTGCGAATTCATCTGTCCGCCGCGCGCAATCACCATCAAGCCGATGGAGATTCCCGACAATGACAAGTGGCGCAAGGTGGAGAAGCGCCCCGAGGAGTTCGACATCGACATGACCCGCTGCATCTACTGCGGACTTTGCGAGGAGGTCTGCCCCGAGCAGGCGATCTATCTCCGGAAAGACTACTCCATCACCGGGCTGAATCGTTCCGAGATGGTTCACAACAAGGAGACTCTCTACAAGCTGGGCGGGGTGATGAACGGCCTCGTCTTCAAGTGGAACGAACTCAAGTAACACATCAAGGATTGATCTGACATGCTCCTCGCTGCCTTCTGGTTTTTTGCAACGCTGATGCTTCTCTTTGGAGTGAGTGTCGTCGTGCTTCGCAATCCCGTCTCCTGCGCGATGAGCCTGGTCATGTCGTTCATCTGCCTTGCAGCACTTTTCGTGACATTGGATGCCACCTTCATCGGTGTCATCCAGGTATTGGTTTACGCGGGCGCCATCATGGTGCTTTTCCTCTTTATCATCATGCTTCTCGACCTTCGTGAGGAGAAGAGTCGCCGACTGAACTTCGGCGCGACCGTGGGCGGTGCCCTTGTTCTGGCCGCCTTCCTCTCCATCATGACCCAGGTCATCCTTTCCAACCCGGCCTTCGCAAACCAGACTCCGAAGCTCGCGGGTCCCAAGGTTTCCGACGTGAAGATGATCGGCATGACGCTCTTCCACTCCTTCGGTCTTCCCTTTGAGGTCGTCGGCGTCCTTCTGCTTTCAGCCACGGTGGGTGTCGTGGTCCTGAGCCGCCGCACCCTCCGCTAAAACCTTCTACGCCATGCCCACCCTCGCCAATTACCTGATAGCCAGCGGGCTTTTCTTCGCCCTGGGTCTCGGTGCCGTGATGCTCCGCCGGAGCATCATCGTGATCTTCATGGGACTGGAGATGATGCTGAACGCCGCAAATCTCTCGCTGGTGGCCTTTTCCCGCTACGGACTCGTCTCGGGACACCAGAATTTCGACGCCCAGGTTTTGGTCTTTTTCATCATCTCCGTGGCCGCGGCGGAGGTTGCCGTCGGTTTGGCAATCATTGTTTCGCTCTACCGCGCCCGGCAGACCACCCACGTCGAGGATCTCGACACGCTGAAATTCTGACCCTCTTCCTTCGATGAATCTTCCTTCCATCGCCTGGATCATCCTCTTTGCCCCGCTGGTTGCCGCGGGGTTAATCCTCATGGTCACGCGCACGAACAAACCGTTCGCCGCTGGACTTGCCATCCTTTCCGCGCTCATTACCACGGTCGGTGGCTACACGCTCTTCGCGAAATCGGCCGAGGGTGTCTACCACGGCTTTAACTGGGTTGATTTCGGACAGGCCTTCTCGATTCCTTTCGATCTGGCGCTGGATCCGCTCAGTCGGACCATGCTGGTCATCGTGACAACCATTTCGCCGTTGGTCTTCATTTATTCCATCGGATACATGAAGGAAGAGGTGGGTTTCGCCCGCTTCTTCGCCGGTCTTGCCCTCTTCCTCTTCTCGATGCTCGGCATCGTGTTGGCCAACAATCTGGTGATGATGTTCATCTTCTGGGAGTTGGTGGGCGTCAGTTCCTACATCCTTATCGGGCATTACTATCACAAGGACTCGGCCGCCGATGCCGCCAAGCAGGCCTTCCTCGTCAATAGGATCGGCGACTTCGGCTTCATGCTCGGCATCCTGCTTTTCTGGATTGCGACGGGCGGTCCCTCGGGCGGTACCTTTAGTTTCGTTGGGATCAATCATCCGGCACCGATCTTTGTTCAGAATCCGGCGCTTCTAGCCGTTGCCGTCGTTCTCATTTTCTGCGGAACAGTCGGTAAATCAGCCCAGTTCCCGCTACACGTCTGGCTTCCTAACTCGATGGAGGGTCCGACACCGGTCTCCTCCTTGCTCCATGCCGCAACAATGGTGGCAGCCGGTGTTTACCTGCTCGCCCGTATCTTCCCGATCCTCGCCTCCTCGCCAGAAGCTTCGGAGGTTGTTGCCTGGATCGGTGCCATCACCGCATTGGGCGCAGGCATTCTGGCGATCCAGCAAGACGACATCAAAGGGATTCTTGCCTACTCGACGATTTCCCAACTCGGCTACATGGTCACCGGCGCTGGTCTGGCTGTCTCTGCGGCATTGCCGATGTTCCACCTATTTACGCACGCTTTCTTCAAGTGTCTTCTCTTCCTTACCGCCGGATCGGTGATCCTCGGCATGCACCACGAGCAGAATATCTGGAAGATGGGTGGCCTGCTCAAAAAGATGCCGGTCACCTTCATCACCTACTGCTGCGGCATGCTGGCACTCTCCGGATGCCCCTTCTTCAGCGGTCACTACAGCAAGGACCTGATCATGGCCTGCTCATGGGAGCACCATCGCGATATCTTCTGGGTGGTGGTGATCGCCGCCGGTTTGACACCTTTCTACATGATGCGCCAAGCATTGGTTGTCTTTTTTGGCAAGGCCCGCTCGGAGCATTCCGAGCATGCCCATGAGTCACCGCTCGTGATGACCATTCCTCTCATCCTGCTGGCCATACCGGCAGTCATTGCGGGATATCCTTTCTTCGAACACACGTTCTTTCATGAGATCGGATCGTTGGCTGAACCTGAAGTGCCTGCCTATGTGCCTCAGGTTTTCCTCGGTGTGTTCCTTGCCGGTCTTGGCCTTGCGATCGCCATCTACGGTAGGGCGCCGGAGAAGGATCCCATCCGCATCCCGTTCCTCAGACGCCTCTTCTATATCGATGATTTCTATTTCTGGATTGTCCGCGTCATTCAGGGTGGCTTTGCAAAAATCTGCTCTTTCATTGACCGCTGGCTGATCGACGGCATTCTGGTCCGCGGAAGTGCCACCGTTGTGTGGACCCTTGGCTTCGCCCTTCGCTTCCTGCAGGTTGGCAATATTCAGGCCTACGCTCTTTTCTTCGGAGTGGGTGTTGTCGGCCTGATCTACCTGCTCCTCCACGTCCGATAGAACTCCCCGCGATCACCATCTTCTCTCTGATATGAGCATTCTTCTCATTCTCCTGATCGTCCTGCCGCTTGCCGCCTCCGTGCTTATCATGCTTGGTGCGACCCCGCGCATTGCGGCCCTGGGTGCCGCGATCCTGAACCTACTCATTTCGGTGTTCCTCTTCGCGCGCTACGACCTTGCGGCGGGTGGGTGGCAGTTCCTCTCCGAGTGGAAGATTCTTCCCAAACTCGGCATTAACATGACCCTTGGGGCCGATGGGCTCACCCTGACCATGTTGCTGCTTGCCACGCTGGTAACGCTTTCGGCTATCTGGGTGGCCCCCAAGATCGATAAGCGTGAGGGAGTGTATTACGTCTGCCTTCTCTTCATCTCGGCAGGCGTGATTGGCGCCTTTGCTTCGTTGGATGTTCTGTTCCTCTACTCTTTCCATGAACTCGCCCTGATCCCGACCTTCATCATGATCGGTGTCTGGGGTTCGGGGGACCGTCAGGCTGCCGCCTGGAAGGCGACTATCTATCTCGGTCTCGGTAGCTTTATCCTTCTGATCGGTCTGCTGGGACTCTACCTAAGCATGCCCGCCGACTTGCGGACGATGGATCTCCGACAACTCGACCAGATGGCTGTGGCCGGAACATTCCACCCCTCTGCTCTTATCTATTTGATCTTACTTGTCGGTTTTGGATCCTTGGTCTCCCTATTCCCTTTCCATTCATGGGCTCCTCCTGCCTATGCCTGCGCCCCGGCTCCGACGGCTATGATGCATGCGGGTGTCCTGAAAAAATTCGGTCTCTATGGTCTGATCCGTATCGCCCTCCCTCTCTTCCCTGATGCAATGCATCAGTTCAACAATCTCCTCTTGCTTCTTGTCATCGGAAATATCCTCTACATCGGCTACGTCACTGTCGCCCAGAAGCGCCTCGATTGGACAATCGGTTACTCGAGCGTAATGCACATGGGCTATATCTTCCTCGGTCTTGCCTCCCTCAACCTGATCGGTATTACCGGTGCCTCCATCCTGATGTTTGCCCATGGTCTGTCGGTTGCCGCCGCATTCGCCCTCTGCGGAGAGATCCGCCGTCGCACCGGCACGCTTGATTACTCCGAACTCGGTGGCCTTGCCAAGGTGACGCCCGTTCTTGGACTGCTCTTCGGATTCGCAACCATGGCCTCCGTGGGACTGCCGGGATTTGCGAACTTTGCCGGTGAAATCAACGTCTTTTTTGGCGCCGTCTCCTATGGACCTGCGATGATCCTTCCCGTGATCGTTGCTGTCTGGGGTGTCGTGATCTCCGCGATCTACATGCTCCGTGCCTATCGCAGCACATTCTGGGGGCCGATGTCTGACCGCTGGAATGCCTTGGTTGACATCACTCCTTCCGTTCGCTGGAGCGTGATTCTCCTTATTGCTCCTCTCATGATTGTCGGGTTTTATCCGCAGTTAATCCTGAAGATGGTCACCACAGCCCTTCCCCGATAACCCTCCGTCCAGAATTCCGTGAACTCGCTTTTCCTCGAAATCGCCGTTGTCCTAATCGGGATTATCCTCCTGCTCGTGGAGGCATTCTCAGACCGCTCTAATAAGGATTACCTAGCTTATCTCGGTGCTGCTGGGTTGGCCGGTGTCCTTGCTTTCAGCTTTCTGCCGCAGAATCCTCCCGTCCCTGGAAGTGCCGCTTCCGCGTTTGTCACCTCCGATATCCTTTCGGTTTTCTTTGTCCGCTTCCTGTTGGCTGCCACGATCGTGACTCTTCTGATGATGCCCGGTTTCCGTCCCGTGCTTGAACGTTACCTTCCCTCCGAACGTCCGGGTGGCGGTGTCGGTGAATTCGCCATCCTCCCTCTTTTTGTCTGTGCGGGTTTGATGTGGATGGTCAGTTCCATCGACTTCATAATGATCTTTGTTTCCTTGGAACTGGCAACGATCACGCTCTACGTTCTCGTCACCTATCTCCGGCAGAATGTTGCCTCCCTGGAGGCCGGCACCAAGTTCCTCATTCTGGGTGCTCTGTCCACGGGATTCATTGTTTACGGTATCTCATGGATTTTCGGAGTGACCGGCACCACGAATCTTTTTGCCCTGCCAAACTCCATTTCAACCCTTCCCGAGTCATCGCTGTATGCGCTGCTTTTCGGGATAGCATTGATTCTGGTGGCACTCAGTTTCAAGACAGGCGGCTTCCCTTTCCAGTTCTGGATTCCTGATGTGTATCAGGGTGCTCCGACGCCGATCACTTCTTACCTCTCGGTGGCTTCCAAGGCCGCGGGCTTCGTGGTGCTGATCCGTTTCCTTCTCTCGTTGGAGACGATTCCCGTACTCGCAAACAAACTCAATGCCGTCATCACTCTTCTGGCGGCCCTGACGCTGATCTTCGGGAATTTCGCCGCCATTCCCCAGACAAACATGAAGCGTCTGCTCGGTTATTCGAGCGTTGCTCATGCCGGTTACCTGCTGATGGGGGTTGCAAGCCTTGCCTCCCTGCTCGCGATCCCTGCAATCGGCTTCTATCTGGCCGGATATCTGGCGATGACCATGCTGGCCTTTGTGGTCTTGCAGGCGGTCTCCGAGGCGACCGGAGGCGATGAGATCTCCCGCTTCAACGGTCTTTCCAAGCGCTCCCCTTTTCTGGCGGGGGCCATGCTGCTTTCCGCCGCTTCACTCGCCGGCATCCCCTTTACCGCTGGATTTATCGGTAAGTTGCTGATCTTCGAGGTTGCCCTGAAGCAGGGTCACTTCGGTCTCGTGCTCATCGGTTGCGTCACGGTTGCCGCGGGTTTCTATTACTACTTCAAGGTCATCCGGGCCATGTACTGGCAGCAACCAACCGAGGAAACTCCCATTCCCGTGAGTGCCCTCACCAAGTGGCTGATCATCATCCTTGGCGCCGGTATCTTGATCTTTGGTATTTATCCGGCTCCGCTGTTGGCGGCGCTTCGGTAATCTGTCGAATAATCCAATGGAGCGGGAACATGGATCCCGTAGCTTCAAGTGAGCCGGATTACGCAACTGCTCTTGAGGGAGTTCCGAAGCTTTCAGGAACTCCGCTACGAGCCGGGTGATGGATTGAATTTCATCACGGGTCCGAATGCCCGGGGAAAAACATCGATTCTTGAAGGAGCCTGTTTCCTGCTGCGATTGCGATCCCCGAGAACCTCCGTGCTTGGGGAAATGGTTCGGTTTGGTAGTCCTTCCTTCCTGATCGAGGGGGAGTTTCAATGTGAAGAGGGAGGGATTCGTCTCACGGTCACCTGCACTCCGCCGGCACGATCCCTGAAGCTTGATGGAGTTTTACAGTCCTCCAGTACCGAATATTTGAAACAGGGAACGATTGTCTGGTTTGGGAGCGACGATCTCCTTCTGGTTAACGGACCCGCTGAGCGTCGTCGCAAATTGATCGACAGCGCCGCTCTTCAGATCGGCGGGAGCTATGGACGTGACTTGAGGGATTACGACCGCGCCCTGCGCTCCCGTAATCTTCTGCTGAGAGAGGGTCGTTCCCGTCGGGAGATCGAGGCCTATGATCAACCTCTCTCCGGGTTGGGGGATCGGATTATTGGCTTCCGGAGGGATCTGGTTCGCGCCCTCTCGCCTTTGGTAGCCGATTCCTGCCGAGGTATTTCCGGAGAGACACTCGATATCTCCTATGAGCCGGGGTGCCAGCTTCCGATGTTGGAATCGTTGATCTTGAGTCGGGACGAGGAAATACGTCTTCGTCAGACCCGGGTGGGTCCTCAGAGGGATGAGCTCCAGATTCTTCTAAACGGCATTCCGGCGGGTTCCTTTGCCTCGGAGGGACAGAGGCGTACCATCGCGCTGTCGCTCAAGCTGGCCGTTGCCTCACTGCTGACCCGGGAACATGGACGACCACCCTTGCTTCTTCTGGACGATATTTTTGGGGAGCTTGACCCTTCCCGCAGGGATGCCTTGCTGGCCGGTATGCCTTCCGGGTCGCAGGCCTTGCTGAGCACGGCCGAATTGAACGGGATTTCGATTCCGGAGGGATCTCAAATCCATCGATTTACCGAGGAAGGTGCCCTGGGTGCCGTGTGATTTCTAAACCCCGGGTCCATCTTCCGAAGGAGGCGACTTGAAGGTGAGGCTTTCTTGCCGTAGGCAAGAGGTAGGCATGGGCATCTATTTACGCACGTTACGCTACTTTCGTGCCTTCACCGGTCATACGATACTGGCGGTTGTCTTCATGTCTGCGGGCATCGGACTGAACCTGCTTGCGCCGTGGCCGTTCAAATACGTCGTCGACGGGATTCTCCAACCGTCCACGGCTCCCGGAACGGAGGGTGCCCATCTCTTCATTTCCCATTGGTTTTCGTGGACCAGTGTCAGGGGGGCGGCATTGACGCTTTTTGCGATCATGGCGCTGATCGCCCTGTTCTCGGGGCTTGCGAACCTTCTTTCCAACACTCTGCTGATCAAGATCGGCCTCAAGGCCCTGCTGCACTTGCGGACACAGCTTTACAGCTGTCTTCAGGCCCTCCCCCTGCAGTTTCATGATGCCCGGAGAAGCAGCGACTCATCGTTCCGTGTCGCGTATGACTCCCAGTCGATCCAGACAATCTACAACAAGGGTTTTGCGACGATCTTCGGGGCGGTGGTCACCCTTGTCGGCGCCCTGGTGATCATGTTCAGAATGAACTGGCAACTCACGCTGGTCTCCATGGCTGTGATTCCGCCGCTCTACTGGGCGATTCAATACTATGGTGATCGTATCCGGAAGGAATCGACCACCATTCAGGAGCGCGAGAGCGATCTACTGGCCTCGACACAGGAGGGGCTTGGCTCGATCCGCATGGTGCAGGCTTTCGGTCGCGAATCCTTCGAGGTCAGTCAATTTGTTCGTCATGCGACCCGTAGTCTCGAGGCGAATTTCCGTCTCAACATGACCTCGATGAAGAGCGCCCTTGTGGTGACGACGCTCATCGCGGTCGGCACCTCGGCAATGTATTACGTCGGAACTATCCAGGTTCTGGACGGCCACCTGAGTATCGGTGATCTGACGGTGTTCGTTGCCTATCTTGCGACACTGTATCAACCGATCCAGCAACTCACCTATACGGCCTGGGCATTGGAGGGTGCCGCCGCTGGCGCCCAGCGTTGTTTTGAAGTGCTTGATCGTGAGGAGGAGACAAAGGATTCACCCGGGGCGGTGGATCTTCCGCCGGCCAAGGGTGAGATCACCTTTGCCGGAGTTTCCTTCGACTATGATCCCATGGCCCCGGTGCTTGCGGGTGTCGATCTGGCCGTCGCTCCCGGTGAAACGGTCGCCTTCGTCGGGGGAACCGGAGCGGGCAAGAGCACGCTTCTGAGCCTTGTTCCGCGTTTTTACGATCCCACAAAAGGAACAGTGCGCATTGATGGGCATGAATTGAAAAACCTCACCAAGGCGTCACTTCGTTCCCAGATCGGAATGGTGTTGCAGGACACGCTTCTTTTTTCCAGCAGCATCAGGGAGAACATCGCCTACGGACGTGAAGGGGCGACGGAGGAGGAGATCATCGAGGCGGCCCGTCGCGCCCAGGCCTATGAATTCATCATGGCCCAACCTCAGGGCTTCGACACTCCTGTCGGGGAACGTGGCGGGCACCTCAGTGTGGGTCAGCGCCAGCGTATCGGCATCGCCCGAGCCTTCCTGAAAAATGCCCCGATCCTGCTTCTCGACGAGCCAACCTCGGCCTTGGATCCCTCGACGGAGAAAGCCATCATGGATACGATCGCCGAGTTGATGAAGGGACGCACCACGCTGATCATCACCCACAGGCTCTCAACGGTGCATCATCTTGGGCGTGTGGTGCTGCTTGAAAACGGTCGTATCGCCGAGCAGGGGACCGGTCCCGAGTTGCTGGCCGCCGGCGGTTCCTACGCCAGACTCTACCGGGCGGCGGGACATCATCCCGACGAAGGTAAACAATCATGAAACGTAAAAAAATCATCGTCCTCGGATTCATGGGGGGCATGCCCATTGCCGGGGTGATCTGGCAGCATATCCACTACATCGTCGGTTTGCAGCGACTCGGGCACGAGGTTTGGTATGTCGAGGACACGCTGAACTACCCGTATGATCCGGTCGCCTTCAACGTTTCCGATGATTACTCCTATGCGGTTCAGACACTTGCCCGTTTGGCCAAGGATCATGGATTTGAGGGGCGCTGGGCTTACTGCGCCCGCTACAAGGAACCGTCTGAGTGCGCGGGGATGTCGCTGGAAGCACTGAGGACTCTCTATCAAGAGGCGGATTGCGCCCTCAATATCTGCGGGTCTCACGACATGAACGACGATTTGAGGACGATCCGTCACCTCATCTATGTCGAAAGCGATCCCGGCGTTGAGCAGATCAAGATCGACAAGGAAATCAAGGGAGCGGAGTCCGAGACCATCGGTTATCTCAAGGAGCACCATCACCTCTTCACCTTCGGTGAGAATATCGGGACAGAGGATTTCGCCGTTCCGACACATGGATTCTCCTGGCTGACCACCCGCCAGCCCGTGGTGACCGATCTCTGGTGTGCCGGGAACGAGGCCCCCGTGCCCGATCCCGACGCCATGTTCACCACGATCTGCAACTGGTCCACGAGCGGCAAAAAGGACATCGAGTGGCGCGGCTCCAACTACCTCTGGAGCAAGTCGCTTGAATTTCTACGATTTGTCGAGGCCCCGAAACTCTCGGGGGAACCCTTCGAGATGGCGACGGATATCAAGAAGGCTGAAGAGAAGGAAATCTTCGAGAGGAACGAATGGAAACTGGTGCTTCCCCACGACCTTAGTGTGGATTGGAACGGCTACCGCGACTATATCCGGAACTCCAAGGGTGAGTTCACCTGCGCCAAGGACCAGTATGTGCGCCTAAACACTGGTTGGTTCAGCGATCGCACCGCCTGTTATCTGGCGGCTGGACGGCCGGTCATCACGCAGGAAACCGGCTTCAGTGCCTTCTATGGTGGCAAGGAGGGACTCCTCTCCTTCTCGTCCATGGAGGAGATTGTCGATGCAGTCGCCGCGATCCGTGCCGATTACCGCAAGCACAGTCGTGCTGCTCTTGCCATCGCCCGCGAGATCTTCGAGGCTGAGAAGGTCCTCGCTTCCCTTTTGGAGAGAGCCGGAGTCTGATGACGAACAAATCCCCCGTCTTTGTCGGCTGCGGATTTGCCGCCAAGTACCCCGAGGGGGGAGGAAACTTTTCGGTTCCACTCCAGTACCTTCTGGGACTGAAGCGGATGGGTCGACGGGGTATCTGGCTGGAAGTGCTTCAAGGGAGCGGAGATCCCGAGAAGGATGCCCATTGCGTGCGAACATTTCGCCGACGGATGTCCCATTACGGAATTGAGTATTGCCTGCTGTTGCGCCCGCCACAGAAATCGAAAGGCCCCGAGGAGCATGATCTCATGGGAATGGGTATAAAAGCCTTTGGAATGACGATAGCCGAGTTGAAGGACGTGGCGAATCACGCCTTCCTCCTGAACCTCAGTTATTCCATTAAGCCCCCGCTCACCAACCTCTTTGGCCGCCGGTTGCTCTGCAGCCTCGATCCAACCGAGGTGCTTTTCTGGATGGATCAGATGGAGATGGGTCAGTCGTCCCATGACGAGTTCTGGTCGATCGGTCTCTGCATGGACCGGATTGACCCGCGCCTGCCAAAACCGATCGTTCCTTGGAAGAGTTACTTTCCGTTGGTCGACACGGAGCTCCTCACGCCGCAGCCATGTCCTGCAGGCAAACCTCGCTTCACAACAATCGGCCAGTGGTATTGGGATGGAAATATCACGATCGGCGGCGAATGGTGTGACTACTCCAAGCAGGCTGCCTTTGCCCCCTACATGAAATTGCCTGAGCGGGTGCCCGAGGCTTGCTTCGAACTCGCGATGAACCTGAATCCCGATGATCCCGAGCGTGCCCGTCTTCGTGCCCTCGGGTGGAAGGTGGCGACGCCGCATGCCCTCACGAGAACACCCGCTTCCTACTACCGCTACTTGGCCGGAGCCACCGCCGAGTTCACCGCGGTGAAGCTGGAGGCGATCATGGGGAGTGGGTGGTTGAGCGACCGGGCTGCTGCCTTTCTTGCCCTTGGACGTCCCGTGGTGACCGAACCGACGGGTGCCGAGCAATTCCTGCCCGATGAATCCGGAATACTTTTTGTGAGGAATCTGGAGGAGGCCGTCGAGGCATCAAGAAAGGTGCTCGGCGATTGGAAAACCCTTTCCCGGGCAGCCCGTGCCGCGGCCGTGGAATGCTTTGATTCGGTCAAGAACCTCAAGACGCTGCTGGGGGAGGGGTGAAAACGGGTGGCTGACGGGGCTCGAACCCGCAACAGCCGGTACCACAAACCGGAGCTCTACCATTGAGCTACAGCCACCATCGTTTCCTGCCGAAAAGGCAAGGATGACATCATCGTGAACTCTCACAACTTGTCAATCCCAGCAACTGCAACGAACATGTAGGTGAACGACACCATGATCACCAAGACCAAGGTACCCATCCGGCGCAAATTTCTGCTAACCTCGGCTCCCTCGCAGATAGCGTTGGCCCGCGGAGTGGAGATCGAACAGGGGTATGTTGTCAGGGAGAGAGGGCAGGAGCTTCGGGTCAGGCGTGAGGGGAACCGCCACTATCTGTCCGCCCGGGATCGTAGCGGTCGCTCCGTGACGGGACAGGAAATCCGGATAACCAAGGGACATTTTGACAAACTCTGGCCTTTCACGATCGGACAACGGATCACACGTATCCGCCATGTCATGAAATATGGACGCCTTCGGATGAAGATCGACGAGTTCACGGGGGAGCATGCTCCTCTACGACTGGCCGAGATTTTTTTTCCGGATGCTGTGGGGAGCAAATCCTTCAAAAAACCCGATTTCCTGGGTGAGGAGGTTACAAGGCGTGAGGAATACCAAACGGCCGAAATGGCCATTCATGGAGTGCCTGAGCCCTCCGGTATGTGCCAACTTGGCATCGTTCCCTACACCTTCATAGACAGGAAGCTACATCTTTTATTGATCACTAGCTCCTCCGGGAACAGATGGATTTTCCCCAAGGGAAGACAGGAGCCTGACATGACCCCCCATGAAGTTGCTCAGATGGAGGCCGTGGAGGAGGCTGGGGTGCTCGGAACGATCAGGCAGGACCTCAGGACTCGTTGCCAGATGGCGGATGGACGTTTCCTCCAACTTTATGCGATGAAGATTTCCAAGCTCCTGAAGAGTTGGCCCGAGGAGAATGTGCGACGTCGACGTCTATTCCCCTTCAGTGATGCATTGGAGATGATCGGAGATCCCGGCCTTATCAAGGCGGTGCGCAGGTTGGCGGTAACGATCAACAAGTGAATTCCGGGGGGCGGGGGATACGCCCCCGAAGTTATTCCCGCACTTGCTTTCAGGCCTGTTGCCAAGTAGTCAAGAGGGTCACTTTTAGCAGTTTTTAACACTGATACCGATTACCCGAATCTTTCCCCAAAATCATCATGTTGACCGTCATCCGTAAAAACCAACAGGTACTCATGCTGGTGATCGCCATCCTGACGATCGTCGCCTTTATCTGGCTCTATAATCCCACCGATAAATTCCACAAGTTCGGATCCAATGACGTGATCTCGATCTATGGACGTGTGGTACAGCGGGCCGAAATTGATCGTCAGGTGCGGGGTTACCGGTTGGCACTGGCCTTGGGTCTGACCGACTTTGTGCGTGATCTCGGCGGCCTTGGGGAGAATGAAGAGGCCTCGCTCAGCGACTTCATCATCAATCTCTTTGTCGTTCACCATCAGGCCGCCGAACTCGGTATCCGCCCCTCAGACGACCAGATCGCCGGTGTGATCAAGGGTCTTCCCTCTCTGCAGACCGGCGGAACCTTTGATCCTTCCAAGTATGCCACGTTCATTCAGGAGCAACTGACGCCCAACGGTTTCACCGAGCGCCAGATGGAGGAGATTGTCCGCGACTCCCTTCGCGTGAAAGAACTTCGAGGCGTGATCATCTCGCCCGTCGCGATCGGAGAGGGTCAGGTCCGTGAGGCTGCAAGGCTCTATCAGCCGATAACCGCCCAGGTTGTTCGCTTCAATCGGGAAACGGTTGCAAAGGAAATCCCGATTCCCAATGAGGAGGTGGCCGCCTTCTACTCGCAGAATAAGGGTGGATTGCTCTCTCCCGAGACTCGTGATGTGACCTACGTCACCTTCGCCTTGCCAAGTGCCCAGCAGAAACTTGCCGGCAAGGAGAAAGCAGCAGCCCTTCAGAAAATGGCTGATCAGGCCGAATCCTCCATCAAGGCGATCCGTGGTGTGATCGCGAAGGGTATTGCGTTTTCAAAAGCTGCCGGTGATGCCTCCCTGCATCCTGAAAAAGCCGCCGGCTTACAACGTGACGGAAGCGTGAACGGCAAAGAGTCCGGTATTCCGGCAGCCGTAGCCGCCGCTGCCTTCCGTCTCCAGAAGACGGGCGAACTTTCCGATATCATTCAGGATGGGGACTCTTTTTATGTGATCTCGGTGGAGGGGATCTCACCCGTCCACCAACTCGAACTGACGGAGGTATCGGAGAAGATCACCTCCCTCCTGAAGCAGCAGAAGGCCGCCAAGCTGCTCGCCGAATCGGCTGCAAAATCGCTTGATAAGATCCGTGCCGACATGGCTGCAGGAAAGTCGTTTGCGGATGCGCTCAAAGCCGCCAACGTCAAGACGACGTCTCTCGACGGAGTGACTCCTTCCGATCCCAAAATCACTCCCGAGCAGCAGGCTCTGGCATCAGCCACCCTTGGACTGAAGGAGGGGCAGCTCGGTTCCCTGCAGCCGGCTCCCTGGGGTGCTTTCGCCGTGTACCTGGAGAAGCGCGTGCCTTTGACGGATGCCCAGTGGAAGGAGCATCAAGCAGCTCTCTCCAAGACCATTCTCTCCAATGAACGGGAGCTGCTCTTCTCGGATTGGCTCCGTTCCTCCCGCTCTGCTGCCCAGATCAAGATGCTTGGCCGTGATTCCCGATCCGCCTCACAGGGAGGATCCTAGCATTTCTCTCATGATGGAGAGCCAGCCCCCTCGGGCTGGTTGCCTCGACACCCATGATGCCAGAGTTAAGGAGGGAATTTTTCCCAGCCAGTAGATCATCAGCTCCATGAAACCTTTCTTCATCACTACTGCGATCGATTACACGAACGCTCCGCCTCATATCGGGCATGCGTATGAGAAGATCCTGGCCGATGTCCTGGCCCGCTATCAGCGTCAGCGTGGTCGCGAGGTCTTCTTCCTCACAGGGGTGGATCAGCATGGACAGAAGGTCCAGCAGAGTGCCGAGCGCGAGGGGATCCCTCCTCAGGAGTTCGCCGATCGGGTTTCGGAAAAGTTCCTCTCCCTCTGGAAGACGCTCGGCATCTCCTACGACGCATGGGCCGCAACCACGGCTCCCCTTCACAAGCAGGCGGTTCAGAAAATCCTGACGGATCTCAAGGATCGTGACTGGCTCTACAAGGCCACCTATAGCGGGCATTACAGCGTTCGTCAGGAGCAGTTTCTAACGGACAAGGAGCGCGGTCCGGATGGCGAGTTCGGACCCGAGTGGGGAGAGGTGATCTTGTTGGATGAGGAGAACTGGTATTTCCGTCTCTCCAAATGTTCCGAATGGCTGGCAGCCTTCCTTGAAAACCGGAAAGATTTTGTCACCCCCGATTTCCGCCAGACCGAACTGAAAAATGCCGCGGCAAAAATCACCGGTGACCTTTGCATTTCACGACCGAAGAGCCGTCTCGAGTGGGGGATAGAGCTCCCCTTTGATCCCGGATTTGTCACGTATGTCTGGTTTGATGCCCTGATCAACTACATTAGCTTCGCGGGCTACGGATCCGAAGGATCCGATTTTGAACGGCTCTGGCCCGCCAACCATCATGTGATAGGCAAGGACATCCTGATTCCCGCGCACGGTGTCTACTGGCCCTGCATACTTCATGCTATGGGCTTCTCGGATAAACAGATGCCTCATCTGCTGGTCCACGGTTTCTGGAGCCTGCGTGGCGAAAAAGTCAGCAAAAGCACGGGCAACGTGGTCGATCCGGCAACTCTTGCGGAGACCTACGGGACGACGGCGCTCCGTTATTATCTGATGAGGGATGCTGTCATGGGTCGTGACGCCGATTTCAGTGAGGAGCGTCTTCTCCTCAGGCACAACACGGAGTTGGGAAACGGACTTGGCAATCTTGTGAATCGTACCCTCAGCATGTCGCGCCGTTACCGCGAGGGATCCCCCAAGCAGGTGACTCTGCCCGCCGATCTGGTCGCGCATTTGGAAGCCGATGTCGATTCGCTCGAGGAGTTCATCGTGCAGATGGATGCAGCACAGATTCATGCCGGAATCGAGATCATGGTTGATCTGGTCAACCGCGCAAATGCCCTGGTCGACTCGGCGGCGCCATGGAAGCTTGCTAAGGACCCTGAACAGGCGGAACGGCTCGATGCCGTCCTCTCCACACTGATTCTCTCCTCGCGAACGGCTGCAACCCTTCTCATGCCGGTGGCTCCGGAGGCAGCCAGCGAAATTCTTCGTCAGTTGGATCTTCCCGCCCAGGATCTTGATGGGAAAGCGTCCGCCGCCCTGCCCGAGGGATACCGATGTGGAGAGCCGAAGCCGGTCTTTCCTCGATTGGAAATAGCAACTGGAGATTCCGTTGCATGAGCGTCGGGGAGATGGCCGCATCCATGCGCTCCATCCCTTTTTGGAAGCGCCAGCGCTATCGTCTTGAGTGTTTTGGATTAAGGGCGGCCTCCTCCTTAGTCTGCCTGTTACCATGGAGGGCCATCGGACCGCTTGCATCGTGTCTCGGATCACTTTTCTTTTTCTTTGATCGTCACCGCCGCGAGGTGACCTTGGCCAATCTCCGTTCTGCCTTTGGCTCAACATTTCCGGAAGCCGAGATCTATCGCATCGGACGGCGTTCGTACGGTGTCTTTGCCCGAACGGCGTTGGAACTTCTCTGGTCACCCAATTTAAGACATCAGGTTCTGGACGAAATCATCACCACGGAGGGACTGGACCCGATGCCCGCTCATGGAGCGGAGGGAAAACCGGCTCTCTACTTCTGCCTGCATGCCGGTAATTTCGAGTGGCTCAGTCAGATCACCTGCCGGCATTTCGGCACCTTTCCCGTCATCGCACAAAACCTCAAGAATCCGCTGCTCGGACCGCTCTTCGACCAATGGAGATCCTCCCTGGGGCAACAGATCATGCCGCAGAAGGGGGCGATGCTGCGCACCATCCGACACCTTAAGGATGGGGGTAAGATGGGGATGCTGATCGACCTCAACCTCAAGCCAAGCGAAGGGCCGGTAGTGATCCGTTGCTTTGGTCATCTTCTGACACCCGTCACGCGCCTGCCTGCCGAATTGGCGCTCAGGACTGGCGCCGCACTTGTTCCCGTGGAGTGTCTGCCGAGACCTGATGGTGGATATATCGTGCGATATCTGCCGGAACTTCCTGTTGCCGAAGGGGCTTCCCCGGAGCAAATTGCCCAGGCGTGCTGGGATGCCTTGGAACCCGGCCTTCGTTCCCATCCCGAGCTGTGGCTCTGGAGCTACAAGCACTGGCGCTATCGCCCCATGGGGTCTCAGGGTAATGGCTATCCCTTTTATGCGGGAGAGTTTCAACCATTCCAAGAATTGCTCGAGAAAAGAGCATGACAGCAACCGGCTGATGGGGTACTTGAAGACCTTATGAAAGTACTCCTGCTCCTTCCCCTGATCGTCGCTCCCCTGCTCCTTTCCGGATGCAATACCATGAAGGGAGTTGGCGAGGATATCACCGGCTCCGCGGCCTGGACTCAGGAAAAGATTTCCGGCGGAAGCGATAGCTCCGTTAAAAAATCGGATTCTGATTACGTTCAGAATCCTCCACAGTTCCCTAAGGGTAACTAAAGCCCCTCAAGTGGCTCACAGCCACTTATGTTTGGGGTAGCGGCGTGAAAGCTCCGTTTTGATTTTCGGATAGGTTTCCTTCCAAAAGGAGTTCAGATCCTTGGTGATTTGTATGGGGCGTCGGTTCGGCGCCAGGATCTCGATGGTTACCTCTGCTTTTCCCCCGGCGAGTTTCGGCGCCGACGTCACTCCATAGATATCCTGGATCAAGGCGCTCATGGTCACCTGTCCCGTCGGTTTGTAGAGCAGGCGTGCCTTGCGGCCTCCGGGAAGTTCGTGGCGATCGGGTGCCAGACGTTCCAATGCGGAGCGTTGTGCCGGGGTGAGCATGGACTGCAGTGCCGGAAGAGCCGGTTTATCCTTTACCTCCCGGTAGCCGACAGCCCCCTGGCACCACTCCTCCAATGCGAGGAACCGCTCCGTTTCATCGAATTTGGGAAGTTCCAGTTCCGGGTGATGATGGGATAGCCATTGAACGCGATGCATCCATTCCTCGGTTTCCTCCTTCCAGGTGGGAAGGGGAAGGTCTCCCTCTGAGAGCGCCATCGCGAGTGCCTTGGAGGCATCGGCACATGGCTGTGCATCGCGATGAATCGATTCCAACACAAGATCACGGAAGACCTTCTCGGTACGTTTCACAACCCTGTTGGTGGCGGTGTCGAAGAAGTAGTCATTCCTGTCGGTGAACTCGTCGGGGAAGAGGTCTCGCAGCATCTGCTCATCGATTGCGGTGGCCATGGAGAGTTGGACACGCACATCGCCGCTTCCCTGACCGATCTCACTGATCTCGGCCGCCACGACCAGTCTACTCTCTGAAGCCGCGCTCTCCTTGGTCAGGAGACCTCTTCGGCCATGAACGATGTCGCAGAGATTGGTGCCTGCTCCGCGTCTGCGAGCAACCTGATCGGCAAAACCTGCCAGAATGCATCGGGCCAGGGCTTCATCAGGTGCCGCCGGGGCATCCACATCGAGTCCCTGCCCTTCGGCCAGTCTGAGGAACTGATCATAGACTTTGGCCGTCTGACGCGCGGCATCCCCATGAACGGCAAGTTGGCGGCATCGGTCGGCCCGGAAGTCGTTTTTCTCCGCCCAGCGAAATGCCCGTGCCATCACCAGAAAGTCGGATCCACCCCCGCCGAAGAGATCCTGCCGTTCCTCCTCCGTTTTCCTGTCAGTACGGAGCAATAAAGGACGTGATTGCGTGAGGGCGGCCATCAACGCAACGGCACGGACGCATCCGAATTCCTGGGCAGCAAGGAGCATGCGCGCGTAACGGGGATGGGTCGGGAAGGCGAGCATCCTTCGACCCATCGGAGTGATCGCTCCGTCAGATCCGACGGCTCCAAGATCATGCAAAAGCATCTCTGCTTGCTGGAGGGCGGTTGATTGGGGGGCATCAAGCCAGCGGATCGCCTCCATCGATGCGAAGCCCGCGGCCTTTAGGGTCAATAGGACCTCACTCAGGTCAACTCGATGGATCTCGGGAGCCTCACGTGGAATACGCCTTGCATGCTCCCGTTCCGTCCAGAGGCGGAGGCAGACTCCGGGGGCTGTGCGTCCTGCTCGTCCAGCACGCTGGTCAGCGGAGGCACGACTGATCTTCTCGATCAGCAAGGTGTTGATCCCTCGCCGGGGATCAAAGCTAGCAATTCGGGCAAGGCCGCTGTCGATGACGCCTGTGATCCCGTCGATGGTGAGTGATGTTTCCGCCACGTTGGTGGCCACGATCACCTTGCGGCACCCTCCCGAGGATACGGCTGCGTCCTGATCGGCGGGGGTGAGCTCCCCGTGGAGGGGGAGAACCGCGATGTTGGATGGAATCTTTACCCTGAGCGTCGAGATCGTGCGGGAGATCTCATAGGTGCCCGGCATGAAGACAAGAAGATTGCCCTCCGTTTTTCGTAACATCGACTCCGCCGCCTCGGCGGCGAGATCCCACGGCTTCTCATCACCGGGATCACGACTTAGGTATTCGATCGTCACAGGGTGTGTACGACCGCCGGAGCGAAGCACCTGACACGGTTCAAGATACTCTGCCAGAGCCGAGGTATCGAGGGTGGCCGACATGACCACGATCTTGAGATCGGGTCGCCGCGTTGCCTGAAGCGCGAGTGCCTGGGCTAAGGAAATGTCGCTGTAGAGATGACGTTCGTGGAATTCGTCGAAGAGCAGAACGCTTACTCCGCTCAGATCGGGATCCCCTAGCATCTGGCGCACGAGAATACCTTCGGTGACAAAGAGAAGACGGGTGGCGGCACTGGAGGAATCGTCCAACCTGATCCGGTAACCGACCTCATCACCGACCCTGCCATTTCTCTCGCTGGCCACACGCGCAGCAAGCATCCTGGCGGCCAGACGACGTGGTTGGAGGATCACGGCGCGACCCGAACCGAGAATCCCTGCATCCAGAAGCATTTGCGGAATCTGGGTGGATTTTCCAGAGCCGGTGGGTGCCTCCACGATGAGGCGGTTTCCCCGAGTGAGTGCGGAAATAATTCCTTCGCGAAGCTCCTCAATCGGCAAGTCGGTACGGATGGAAAAAGGCATGGCGTTGAGGATATGGCATTTGGGTGTCCACACCCATCCTGAATATAGCAGACCCCCACCAGTGGGTGATTTCTACCAATTACTCAAGGGAGTGACGGGGAGTTGGATCAAGTTCTCCATCTCCGGTGCAAGGTCGACTACTAAGGTTTCCTTGTTTTTGAAAGTGGAGCGCACCACGAGCTTGGTGATACCATTGTTCACCAACTGTCCCGTCGGATTCGGACTGGTGGGAAGCGGGACTGCATCTTCACTTTCAAAACGAGCCTCGGTTGGCGAGATCAGGTTAGCCCTTAGAGTCTTTCCCTCCTGTTTGAGTGTCGCGGAATGTTCGTCCTGTGAGATCGTGATCTTCGCCGGAGTATGCATGAACCAAAAGAGGGTTGCCTCCTTTCCTCCTGTATCGAGCTCATCCTGAATACGGAGTGATCCGTTATTGGCTAACCGAATGCCGCGTTGTGCCGCCGCAAGGAGAGGGTAGGCGGCGCTCAGATCACCCACGACAACGCTTGCATCGCCATGGTCGATGCAGAGCGTCAGCGGGCACGAGGCCTTGGGAGACTGGTCTGGGCCATGGTCCGGATTCACCACTAGGGTATTGTTCCCCTCCGCCCGTAATCGGTAGTAATCCCAACGGTTCTTCCCGAAATATCCCGGGAGATTGTAATTGTCGGCACCGAGATCCACTGCCCAATGCTTTCCGTCGACATCATAGACAAAAGAACCGATGTCGAGATGGCTATGGTTGACCTTGTTGTCCCCGCCCTTGAAACCCACAAAACCGGCATTGGTATCACCCCATTTCGTCCGCATGGTGGCGCAACCGACATTAGAAAACTGCTTTACCCTGGACGAGGCCGAAATCTTCGAGTGATCCATGGCTGGTGGCAGCCACAGCAGTCCCATTGCATCAGGATACGTTCCTGCTTTCTTCCTCTGGTTTTCCGCGGAAACGGGGTTATCAAACTGCATTGAGGCCCAACCAGTCCAAGGAAGTGAGCTGATTTTGTGATCTCGCTCACCGCAATCGGCAAAGCCGAAATAGCTTCCGCATGGTCCCTCAAGATAGGTTGGAAAATCTGGGGAGAATGAAAAGCCCGGGATCTTGGAGAGACCGAAGTCGGTCCCCAATGAGCAATCGAGCGACGAGAGAAATCCCGTGGTGTACTCCATGGCGTAACCGTAATACCCGTAACCCTCCGCCCATCCACCGTCGGGAGCATACTGAGAGAGCGAGGGTTGGATGTATTCCAAAGCGTAGCGTAGTGGTTCCCGGGCCTCTTCCGGATGCAGATCGGCAATCGCGAGGGCGCCCATCCCGATGCCGCTGTCACAGACCTGACCCCAGTTGTTAAGGGACCGCAGTTGATGGCCGTTCTTTGACGAGGAATCGCTGTATCCCTTCATGGCAGGTGCAAGTCCCTGACTGATGATCCACTGGCAGATCTTCTCCCGTTGGGCCGGTGTCCATTCATCGTACATCCAGTCGAAGCCAACGGCGAAGGCTCGTGTCATTTCGGCGGTATCCAGAAAGTGGGGAGGATTCCAATCTGGGAAGTTGCCGGCCGCCTCCAGATCCTTCCAGGCTCGCTCCGGATATTTCCTATCCCCGGTGAGTTGCCATGCCATACCAAGAGTCTGCATCCGATTCTTCACCTCCCGACTGGTACTCAGGAGTCTTTTGCCATCCGGCAAGACATGGATTGGAAGGGGCTTTTTAAGATCGTTGTCCGCCTGGCGAATCACGGCTTGTGCCATTTGTGAGGCTTGGGGATCGTTCTTTAGGTTTTCCTTGAGACGCATGAAATCGGCAGCGGTCGCCATGATGCGCGGATGCTGCAGTTTTAATGTGGCCAATGGATCGGCAGGAATCTCGATGGGTGAAGGATCTGTGATTGCCGAAACGGCCAGAAACAGTGAGGCAATAAGCGTAAGGGTCATTAGGAATTTGATTTTTGGGGGCCTGGTAAGGTCTGTGGGTCTTCCATGTCACTGAATCATAGGGCGATGAAACTGGTAACATGCGGTTATCTGATGTATCCAGGAATCATGCTGATCGGCAGACATTTTAGCGTTCTGGCGCTGATGGCCATCGGTTGCCATGGAGCCCAACCCGTGGACCCTCCGAGTTCTCCCCTGACCGAGCCCCAGATGCAAGGAGCTATCTTTCTTGATGCCATGAGCGTTCCCTCTCCGGGGGAGGTTTTTTCGGCGCTGAACAAGGTTTGCAGGCCGAACTGGGCTACCTTGGTCACTCCTGCCACCGCTCCGGTCACGACCGAGCGGTCACAACTTGCCCTGGTCGTCGGCGTCCTGGCTGCCAACGGCTATGTGGCGGTGGAGGCCCAGGATGGTCAGCAGGTCAAGAATGTCGGTCGCGAGATGATGATTGTCGCCAAATCGCTGGGGGTCAGTCAGAGCCTTCTTGGCAGGGGAAACAGTCTCATGGAATTCGCCGACAACAACGACTGGGAAGCTCTTTCCGATGAGTTGGAAGCCACGGAAAACGAGGTCAAAAACACCATGGTCGATCAGAAAGACCACGATCTTGTGACGCTCACGTCAGCCGCCGCCTGGATCAGGGGATTGGAGATCGCCACCCGGGTTGTGCTCTCTAGCGAATCGCTTCAGGGAAAAGAGGAACTCCGTCAGCCCGATCTTGCCCGCAGGTTGGCCGTGCAACTCAATGCCATCCCCGACCGGATGAAGAGGGGCCTTTTGGTTCCGGCGGTAATGAAGACCCTCGAATCAACGGCAATCCTGCTTGAGGATCCCGAGACAAATCCGGAAACGTTGCGGGATAGGTTCTCCAAAGTCCACGACGACTGTTCGGCCGTGGTGAAGTTGATCCTCAATACGCCGGCTCCTGCTTCAGCTCTTTCTCATTCATCAATACCTATTGCAAGTCCCGGATTGAGCCCCAAGTCCGGCTCGATAACCAACTCTTCCAAACCATGAGCCTCAAACGACTCACCCTTCAGGCATTCCTGATGGTTGTCTCTCTCACTGTCACTTATAAGACCTCGATTGCACAGAATGCCACACCTTTGGAAACAAAGCTGATGGAACCCATCCCGACAGAGTCCCGGAGGCTTTCATTGGAAACGGCCGGTGCCTTTGTCAACGACGGCTTCAGGATACGTGACGGGGAATGGAACGGCAAACTTTCCACCGGAGTGCCCATGGTTCTCCAAGTGACGCTCTTTGCCGGTGAGCATTATTGGTTTGTGGTCGCATCCCGGGCGAACCGAATTCCATTGCGCATCACGGTTTACGATGCCTCCGGGAAACCGGTGAAAGGACTGACATGGCATGATCTCTTGCAGGAGAAGGGTGAGCGAAGCGGCTCCCGGAGTGCCGCAGGAATTGTCCCGAACCAAAGCGGCAAGTATTACGTAGGGTTGGAGTTCGTGGAAAATTCAGCCACGCCAAACGGACCCGTCGATTTTTCCATGGTTTACTGCTATAAATAACGCATGTCCTCTTCCTCACCCAGCACCAAGGAAACCGTCACAGGGGTTCCCGTGAAGCACTTCTCCATCTTCCTCCACAACAAGGTGGGGGCGCTGCTCGAAGTGGTGAAATTTTTCGAACAGAAAGGAGTGGTCGTCCTTGCCTTCAGTATCGTTGATTCCGCCGAATCAGCGATCGCCCGCATGATCGTGAGCGATCCTGTGCTGGTTGGGAAGTTGCTGCATGAGCGTGATATCGCCTATGTCGAGACCACGGTTCTCGTGGTTGAGTTGGCCGAGGGAGCAGCCGATCTTGGTCGTGTGCTGAACTGTCTCCTGATGGCGGAGGTGAACCTGCTCTTCAGTTATCCGCTGCTGGTGCGTCCCCGCGGGAAGGCCCTGCTTGTTCTCCATGTGGATGATAACGAATGCGCCTCGACCGTTCTGCAAGGGGAGGGGTACCAGATCCTGACCCAAGGGGATCTTTCCCGTTAGAAGGGCAAGTCTCGACTTGGCGCTTAGCGCTACCTAGGATCGAGATTCGATAATTGGAGGGGTGGTAGAGCGGTTTATTGCACCGGTCTTGAAAACCGGAGAGGTCACAAGCCTCCGTGGGTTCGAATCCCACCCCCTCCGCCATGCCACTTTATCGCCCGCAGACCCGCATAAATACTAGGGTCAGCATTTTGATGAGTGGTCAAAAAGGGGCCTTTTTGGGCCAAGTGTCCCTAAAAGTGTCCCTCCTCGGATCGCGGAGGCACTACCCGAGCCTAGGATGTCAAAAAGCGAGGACTACTCGCATGTTGCTCCCAATCGGGAACACCAAGTGGAAATTTTTCGGTCATGGTCTTGCACATCCCGGATACTCCACATGCAGGCAAGATACCGTCTCTACCGCCGCTCCAATCGCTCCCACGGCACCTACTACGCCCAGGACAGCACCACGGGCGCACGGGAGAGCCTAGGCACCAAGAACAAGGCCGAGGCACTAAAACTCCTCCAGGCCAAGAATGACGCGCAGAGCCAGCCCGTCCTCAGCCGCGAGCTGGCCAAGGTCTATCTCCACACCCAGGACCCAGACTTCGCCACCCGCACATGGCTCGATGTCGCACGCCTCATCGACACCTCCTACGACGGCAATACCAAGACCCGCTTTCAGAAATTCCTGAAGAGCCAGCCAGTTCGTCGCCTCATGGCACGGAGACTCATCGAGACCTCTGCCTCGGACTTCCTGAGCGTCTTCTCGCACCCACGGGCCGGAGTCTCCACCAACGTCCAGCTCCGCATCCTTCACAACCGGGCTCTCGATCTCGAGTGGATCCTCAAGCCCGTCCTCTCTCGCCGGGCCTGGCCGAAGATCCGCTACGCCTCCCGCCACGGCATCACCCGAGAGCAGCACGAGGCCGTCCTGCGGGTTACACCCAACAAAGAATACCGGATCTACTTCGAGCTCCTCTGGCATACGGGCGGCAGCCAGACCGACATTGCCAGCCTCACCGCCGACGACATCGACTGGGGAACCCGCAGGCTCTACTACGAGCGACAGAAACTCCGTTCCAAGGGCCAAGGCCACGCCTGCCTCGTCATCGGAAAGGCTCTCGAAGCCATCCTCCTCCAGCTCCCCAAGGAAGGCCCCCTCTTCCCGAGCCTCGGCACCCTCAAGGAAAGCAAACGCAGCAACTACTTTTGGACCAAGCGGGTCAAGGCTGGCCTAACCGACGGCATCGTCCTCCACTCCTACCGCTACGCCTGGGCGGAGCGTGCCCAGTCGGCAGGGATGCCCGAGCGCGAGGCCATGGCTCACCTCGGTCATGGGAGCAAGGCAGTCCACCGTGCCTACGCGAGGTCCGCCGACCGCGTCACCATGCCCCTTGAGTACTACGAGGAACAGGCCTCCAAGAAACTCATCGACCTCAGCGCCGAGCTGGCGAAGAAGCACCATGCCGTCGCCTGATCAATTCCTCATACCGAGGACCAGCAGCCTGGCACCCACTAGATTACCCCCGCTCATGGGCTGGGCTTGCTACGGCATCGGGGGCTTGTTGGATGCCCCGCTCCTGCCTGCCTCACCCACCCCATCAGCTCACCATGCAGGAAGGCCATTGATGCCCCCTGAGAGCCCCTTGCCGATCGTTCGGAGGCCAAGGCCATCCTCCTCCTGGCAAGCGGCTCCTAGACCCCTTTCTGAACCGCAGAATCCACCCCCACCTAGACACCCTGTATCGGCCAGAAAAACCCGTATTTTTCCGGGGTCGTATGTAACGGAGCATAGTGATTTCCCCCGGGGAGAAATCACGGCTTCGCTTTTGCTGCGCAAAAAACATGTTCCTTCGCGTGTCAGGCACGCTTCGGAATCCACCCGGCACCACCACAAAAACCACCATGCCTAGAACACCAAAACCCGGCACACGCCGCATCGAATTCAACATCAATATGGAGAGCCTAAAGCGACTCCATGAGCTCAAGAAACTATCCAACTTTCGGAATCAAGACGAACTCCTGGAGGCCCTCATCTACCAGGCATCAGAGAACGAACAAATCGACCCAAATATCAGCGATCGCTTAGAGCAGAAAATCGACTATCTGATCGAGACACTCGACTTCCTTACAGAATGAGAAGTGACTCCCGATTCGTGCCCATTTCGATGAGAGAAAGAAGTCTCAGTCGATGTGGGAATGGGCTCATAAATTCTCAGAAACGAAAGAGATTTCAGAGGGGTAGGACACTCCCTCTCAGCTGAATATGATATAATTCGCGGTTATGGAGAACTCTCTAATCCCCACTTTTATTTCCTCGATCGTTGCGCTGGTGATTGGGGTAGCAGGCATTTTTCAGGATCGGATTCGACGTGCATTGATGGGCGCTAGGTTGAAGGCGGAATTTGAGATGAAGCCCCCTTTTATTTTTAAGAAGTATTTATCTCCTGCAAAAGAAGGGGGCCGTTGGGAGTCTTTTTACTTCCGGGTTGGAGTTGCGAATCAAGGTAGTTCCTCGGCTTCAAAGGCTACGGTCACACTGGCAGAAATTCAGAAAAGGGATGAGGAAACAGGCGTCTGGAAAGGCCTCGATTGGTTTGTCCCGATAAATCTGGATTGGTGTCATGGGGTTGGCTTTGAGTATCCAGAAATCCACCCCGGATCGACCGCATATTTTGATTTGGGGCTTTCTTCATGCTCAGCAAAAGATCTCGTCTCGTTCTTTGGAGCACGCTTGGGCGAGCCAGATCTGAAAAAATTCTATTTGGCGACCAGCCGTATTGATGCTGTTCATGCAGGTTACTCGCTGCCAGAAGCCCACTACAGAATGAGGATCCATCTGAGTGCGGCAAATTGCTGCCCGTTGGAGGTGAATTTTGAGTTTTTGTATGCCCCTGGTTGGTCGAGTGATACCAGCGAGCTTATAACGTCAGATCACACAAAACTGACTCTTTTGAGCCAATATCCGCAAAGCCTCATAGGTTCTACTAGACGCTGGCTGGTTAAAGCCATGGATGATTCTGCCTAGGGACCTTCCATTCCCGCCTCGCCACCTGCCTCTCTGAGCGTTATCTATCAGACACCGTTTTCCCTATCCCCATGGCATCCACCACTGAAAAATCTCTCGAGTCCTGGATCTGGGATGCCGCGTCCTCCATCCGAGGGGCTAAAGATGCTCCTAAATATAAGGACTACATCCTTCCCCTCATCTTTACGAAGCGCCTCTGTGATGTCTTCGATGACGAGGTGAACCGAATCGCCCGGGAAGTCGGCTCCCGTAAGAAGGCCTTGCAGTTGGCTAAGGCCGACCACAAGCTCGTCCGCTTCTACCTCCCCTTGGTCCCTGAGGATCCCGATCAGCCCGTCTGGTCAGTGATCCGAAAGCTCTCCGACAAGATTGGCGAAGGCGTCACCTCCCACATGCGGGACATCGCCCGGGAGAACCCTGCCCTCCAGGGCATCATCGACCGAGTCGACTTCAACGCCACCACCCACGGCCAGCGCGACATCGACGACGACCGCCTCTCCAACCTGATCGAGGCCATCAGCACCAAGCGCCTCGGACTCGACGATGTCGAGGCCGACATCATCGGAAAAAGCTACGAATACCTCATCCGCAAGTTCGCCGAGGGAGGCGGGCAGAGCGCCGGGGAGTTCTACACGCCACCCGAGGTCGGCACCATCATGTCCCGTGTACTCCAGCCTGAGCCCGGCATGGCGATCTACGACCCCACCTGCGGATCCGGCGGTCTCCTGATCAAGTGCGAGATCGCCATGGAGGAGGCGACCAAGGGCAAGAAGCGCACCGTCGCCCCACTCAAGCTCTACGGCCAGGAATACACCGCCGACACCTGGGCCATGGCCTGCATGAACATGATCATCCATGACATGGAAGGTCAGATCGAAATCGGAGACACCTTTAAGAACCCCAAGTTCCGCGACACACGCGGCAAACTCCGCACCTTCGACCGAGTCGTGGCCAATCCAATGTGGAACCAGGACTGGTTCACCGAGGCCGACTACGACAGCGACGAGCTCGACCGATTCCCCTCCGGGGCGGGATTCCCCGGGAAATCCTCCGCTGACTGGGGCTGGGTCCAGCACATCCATGCCAGCCTCAATGAGACCGGCCGCGCAGCGATCATTCTCGACACCGGAGCCGCTTCCCGTGGCTCGGGGAATGCCGGTACGAACAAGGAAAAGAGCGTCCGCCAGTGGTTCGTCGACCATGATCTCGTCGAGAGCGTCCTCTACCTGCCTGAGAACCTCTTCTACAACACCACCGCGCCGGGCATCGTCATCTTCCTGAATCGGGCCAAGCCCAAGGACCGCCGGGGCAAAGTCTTCCTCGTTAATGCCAGCCAGATCTTCGAGAAGGGAGACCCCAAGAACTTCATCCCCGAGGAAGGCATCGCCCGCATCGCCGAGACACTCATCGGATGGCAGGAAGAGGAGAAACTCAGTCGCATCGTCGATCACGCCGAGCTGAACAAGAACGACTACAACATCTCCCCCAGTCGCTACATCCACACTAGCGACGCCGAGACCTACCGGCCTATCGCCGAGATCGTCCAGGAACTGGATGCCATCGAGGCCGAGGCCCGGGAAACTGACAAGACTCTCAGGGAGATTCTCAAACAAATCGGAGTGACCGCATGAAAAAGAAGCTGGCAAAGAAGGAAATCTCCCTGGCGCGCTCCTCCACGGCGGAATACCTCACCTTTGTCGCGTCTTGCGGCAGTTCGGAGTCAAGCGTGGAGATGCGCTACGAAGACGAGAACATCTGGCTTACGCAGAAAATGATGGCCGAGCTTTACGCCGTCTCCGTGCCAGCCATCAACCAGCATCTGAAACGCATCTTCGCGGACAACGAGTTGGAGGAAGGTTCAGTTGTTAAGCAATACTTAATCACTGCCGCCGACGGAAAGAACTACCAGACAAAGCACTACAGCCTGCAGGCCATCATCGCCGTAGGCTTCAAGATCGAGAATGAGCGTGCCGTCCAGTTCCGCAAGTGGGCCGGAGGCATCCTCAAGGAATACACCGTCAAGGGCTTCGCCATGGACGATGAACGCCTTAAATCTGGCGGCACCGTCCTGACCAAACAGTATTTCGAGGAACAGCTCCAGCGCATCCGGGAAATCCGTCTCAGCGAGCGGAAGTTCTACCAGAAGATCACCGACATCTACTCCACCGCCATCGACTACGACCGCAGCGCCACCGCCACCCAGCGCTTCTTTGCCACCGTGCAGAACAAGCTCCACTGGGCCATCCACGGCCGCACCGCCGCCGAGATGATCGTGGATCGTGCCGATGCGGAAAAGCCGCATATGGGCCTGACGACCTGGAAAGATGCACCCCACGGGAAAATCCAGAAGTTCGACGTCAGCGTTGCCAAGAACTACCTGACCGAGCCCGAGATGGCACAGCTCTCACGTCTGGTGAATGCTTACCTTGATGTCGCCGAGGACATGGCCCAACGCCAGATCCCCATGACCATGCAGGACTGGGAGAGCCGCTTGAACCGCTTCATCGAGGCCACCGACCGCGAAATCCTGCGAGACGCAGGCAAGGTCACCGCTGAAATCGCCAAGGCGCATGCCGAATCCGAATTCGAGAAATACCGCATTGTGCAGGATCGCTTGTATGTCTCCGACTTCGATGCAGAGGTGTTACAGATTGAATCGGGCGGCGAGACAAGCGGGAGCCAGAAAGCCCTCCCAGCCGGGGATCTTAAGTCGATCGAGGACTTAGAGAAGGATTTGAAGCGGAAAGGGAAGGCGAAATGATCAGGAAGATCATCATGATGATGGCGACGATGAGGGGACTCGGCATTTGGAGCCAGTGTGAGGGTTAGTCTTTGAGGGTTATTTTGGTTTCTAGTTGGTTGTTGTTGGGTTGTCCATCCCCGGCGTAGGGAAGCCGTAGGCCGACCGGAGACGGGGA
>Ga0208258_1000031_pt1:0-10000 | contig 64737 bp, 59 predicted proteins | sample CryBogCBH08Jun09_FD_185512 | JGI IMG/M metagenome (GOLD analysis project Ga0208258, IMG submission 185512) | Freshwater microbial communities from Crystal Bog, Wisconsin, USA - CBH08Jun09 (SPAdes) (version 2) | ecosystem: Environmental > Aquatic > Freshwater > Lake | place: Crystal Bog...
GGATGGAGAGACTTGAACTCTCACGAAATTTTCACTAGATTCTAAGTCTAGCGCGTCTACCAATTACGCCACATCCGCCTTTTTTATTCCACACTTAAAACCTACTATAGTACAGAAATTTTATATTTGTCAAATATAATTTTCAAAAAATTATTAATTATAATAATATAAAAATATAAAATTAACTAATTTATTATGAGACTTATCTTTACTTTTGCTCCAATTTTATTAGCAGCTTCTTGGGCAATTTACAACATTTTTTTCTTAATTAAAAAAAGTATTCCGTCGAATTAATAATTAAAATAATTGGTATTATTATGAATAATTTAAACAAATATTCATAATAATTAAATAAATATTAAACTAATAAATTATATAGTTGTAAAGTTTTTTTATATTTTTTTAATAAAATTGATGGATTTAATTGGTTTACATCATTTTTTAAAGGTGAGCATGTTAAACTATTTTTTTCTTCATAATCAAAAAAACCACAAAATCCATCTGAAACAAAACTTTCATTAATATTTGAATTAATTGTTTCAAAATAACCAAGACGTAATTGTAACCATAAGATAAATTCTTTATCTAAAGAAACAATAGCAGAATAATAATCTTTTTCATTATTAGAACTGATTTTAGTTTTTTGTTGTTTATAAAAATTAGTTTGTTTAATTTTTTCAAGTAAATCATTTGTTTTTAAAAAACTAGGAGATATTAATAACCAAAAATCAATATTTTTATTTTTAGAAAAATAATAATTTGCTCTTTCTCTTAAAATTTCTTCTAATACTTGATTTTCAAGCATATCAATTTGTGACATTACAAAATAATAATAGCGAATAGTCATATTTAATTAAACAATTGTTAATTGATATAGTTATTATATAAAATTTCTGTACTATAGTAGGTTTTAAGTGTGGAATAAAAAAGGCGGATGTGGCGTAATTGGTAGACGCGCTAGACTTAGAATCTAGTGAAAATTTCGTGAGAGTTCAAGTCTCTCCATCCGCATTAGAGGATTATGGTTAAGATCTGGTAAAAAAGGTGTAGTCTTTAAAAAAAGTTGGAAAGTATTATATAATAGATTATAATGGATAAAAAAGAAAAAAGACGATATGAAATATGCTATTGCTCAAACTTCAGGAAAACAATTTTTGCTAAAACCGGGACAATGGTATGACGTAGATTTAATAAGTAATGGTAACTTAGGTGATTTTATTTATTTAAATAAGATTTTATTTTTTAGAAATAATAATAAAATTCAACTCGGTAAACCTTTTTTAATCGATAGTCAAATTCCAGCAAAAATTATTCAAGAAGTAAAAGGACCAAAAATAACAGTTTTAAAAACGAAACCAAAAAAAAAGTACACGCGTACAAGAGGAAATAGGCAAGCTTATACACGTGTTCAAATTGATAGCTTGAATTGATTTAAAAATAAATAAAGCAAATAAAAGGGAGGAAGATCGAGATGGCACATAAAATGGGAGCGGGGAGTACAAAAAATACTCGTGATTCACAACCAAAACGACTAGGTGTAAAATGTAACGGGAACCAAGAAGTAAAAAATGGCTTTATTCTAGTAAGACAAAGAGGAACAAAATTTAAACCTGGAATTAAAGTAGGATGCGGAAGAGATCATACTTTATATGCTTTATCTGATGGAATTGTTCATTTTACAAGCTCTGGATTTGTAAATATTATTGAAAAAATTGAAGAAAAAATAAATTAAAATTATTTTTTCTTCAAAAAGACTTTTTTACTCAGTTCCTTTTTCTTTTTTAGTAATTTTTATTTGTAACCAAAATGCAACAGATTCACTAATAAATTCTAAAAATCCAGGTAAAACAGGATATAATCCTTTTAATCCTCGAAAATAAGAATATAAATAGATAAAAAAAAAGAAAACAAAAAAAATAGAAAAGAAAAAAATAGTAGAAGTTTTAGAAAAAATAGTATTGGCAGGAAGAATTTCAAGATCCCTACTAAATAATAGATCCCAATAACTAATAACTAGATTTTGCATCATTTCTAGAATAAAAATGAGCAGAATATTAAATTTCACTAATAAAGATAAATTAAAAATAGAACGATTAATTAAATATTCAAGCACAAATAAATAAAGCAAAAAAGTTTTTTCAGGAGTCGCAAAAAACTTAAGAATTTGAATTTCTAATATTTGCTGAAAAAAAGGAAAAATAAGAAAAAGAGTTTCTGGAAAAAAACCTAAAGATCCTTTAACTGAATAGAAAAGAACAACAATCGCAAAAAAATAAATAAAAGTAAGTTGAATTCGTTGAAGTGTATTTTTTTGTTGCTGTGTCTTCTTTTGAAATAATTTGATAAATTTTTTAATTTGTTTAACAAACCTTACCCAAAAAGAGGGATTAATAGAATTCTTATTTGTCATTAATTTAAAAGTAAATGGAGTTAATCTATAATATCAATAAATTCTATTATAGCCAGTATATAGAGTTTTTACTTTTTTCAATAAATTAATCTAAATCAATAATATTTTAAAAAATAGATTAATTTCAAAATAATACGTAAAATCAATTGATAAAATAAGATTGAAATAATAACTAAAACTATTTAAAAAATGAAAAAATTAATTTATGAAATTAAATTAGAATCAAATAAATTAAGCCAAAAAACAGATGAAGAATTAAATCAAGCAATTGAGCAGGTTAAAAAAGAATTTGATCTTAATCAAATTAAAAATTTAAAAACATATCCAGAAAATATAATCATTAAATGGTTTGGATTAGTTCAAGAAATCTCGTTTCGAAAAATTGGTTTAAAACATTTTGATACTCAACTTTTAGCAGGACTATTCTTACATCAAGGGAATATCGTGGAAATGAAAACAGGGGAAGGAAAAACCTTAGTATCAACCTTACCGGTAGCATTGAATGCTTTAAGTAAAAAAGGAGTTCATGTAGTAACTGTAAATGAATACTTGGCCGAGCGTGATCAAAAATGGATGGGAAAAATATACGAAGGACTTGGATTAAGCGTTGGATTAGTAAAAAGTACAAATACAAATTTTGAAAAACAAAAAAGCTACCAATCAGATATTACTTATATAACAAATTCTGAACTTGTTTTTGATTATTTGAGAGATAATTCAGCCTATAATGTAAATGAACTAGTTCAACGTCCTTTTAATTTTTGTTTAATAGACGAAATTGATTCAGTTTTAATTGATGAGGCAAGAACACCATTAATTCTTTCAAATTCTAAAAAAAATGAGAATAAAAAAAAATTATATCTAGCAAAAGCTTATGCAGATATGCTAGAAAAAGAACTTGATTTTCAATTAGATGAAAAGAGAAAAGACATTAATTTAACTGAAAAAGGATATAAAAAACTATTAGAAAAATTAGGCAAAAAAACACTATATGACCCTAAAGATGCTTGGATTTTAGAAATTTTAAATGCTTTAAAAGCAAAATATTTTTTTAAATTAAACAAAGATTATATTATCTTAAAAAATAAAATTGTTATTGTTGATGAATTTACCGGACGAATTATGGAAGATCGAAGATGGAGTATGGGTCTTCATGAAGCGATTGAAATGAAAGAAAAAGTACAAATAGGAGGAGGAACTAAAACTAAAAGTTCGATAACTTATCAAACATTTTTTCCTTTATATCCAAAATTAGCTGGAATGACAGGAACAGCGAAAACAACTGAACAAGAATTTCAAGAAATTTATAATTTGAAAGTAATTGTCCTACCAACAGTCAAACCATTAATTCGAAAAGATTTACCTGATTTAGTTTACCAAACAGAATTAGCAAAATGGAAAGCAGTTCTTAATGAATCTAAAAATTGTTTTGAAAAAGGACAACCAGTATTAATTGGAACAGCAAGTATTGAAAAATCAGAATTTTTATCAGATCTTTTCAATTTTTCTAAAATTCCTCATCAAGTATTAAATGCAAAACCAGAAAATTTAGCCCGTGAAAATGAAATAATCGCACAAGCAGGAAAAAAATATGGTGTTACAATTGCTACAAATATGGCAGGAAGAGGAACAGATATTATACTTGGAGGAAATCCTATATTTGAAGTTAAAGAACAGATTTTAAAATTAATGATGAGTTCTTTAGCCTTAAATAATAACTCAAATCAATTCATTAAAAAAGAATTAGAAACTTTGATAACAACTGAGGAAGAAAATATTATTAATATTTTTGTAAAAAATATTAAAGAAGACTATAAATGTGATAAAAAATTATCTAAAAACTTAATAAATGATATTAAAAATCTTCCATATTCTCTTGATCAATGTCAAGAAAAATTAAAAAAATTATATGATTTTCTGTCACCTAAATTTAAACGAATTTGGGAAAAAGAAAATGCAGAAATTAGAAACCTAGGAGGATTATTCGTCTTAGGAACAGAAAGACATGAAACACGAAGAATTGATAACCAGTTACGAGGAAGAGCAGGAAGACAAGGAGATCCGGGAATCTCACAATTTTTTGTCTCTTTAGAAGATGAATTAATCCAAATCTTTGGTGGAAATAGTATTGGAAAATGGGTAGAATTTTTAATTCAAGATAAAGATGTACCTTTAGAATCTGATTTTTTAACAAAAAGTTTAGAAAATGCACAAAAAAAAGTAGAGCTTTACAATTATGACTTAAGAAAAAATGTTTTTCAATACGACGAAGTTTTAAGCTTACAACGTGAGAAAATATTTGAAGCACGAAAAGAAATTATTTTTAAAAATATTTCACCCGATTTCTTTTTTAGATTAGCAGAAATTTCTTTTGACGAAATTTATTCTGAAAGTACTGTAAAAGATTTAGAAAACGAATTTGAAACATTATCAGGTCCATATTCTTTTGCTTCTCAAAAAAATACTTTAAATTTAAAAGAATCAAGAAAAAAATTACAGGGATATCAAGAGATTTGGATTAGTTATGACTTAAGGTTTGCTTCTGCAGATTTATACCAAATAGGATTATTAAAAAATACAAAAGCTTTTATTTTATTGAAAATCCTTGATTTTTTTTGGACAGAACATATTGAAAGAATGGGGTATATAAGAGAAACAATTAACTGGAGAGCATATGGTCAACAAAATCCTCTAATAGAATATAATTTAGAAGCATTTGACTCTTTTAAAACAATGTTCGCTGAAATTAAGTCTTCTATGATATATTATTATTTAAATAGACCAATAAATTATTAAAAAGAATTATGTCAAAACATACTTTAAATGGAAGACGAAAAAAAGTAATTAAAACATCTGGCTTCAGAGCAAGAATGGCAACAAAAACAGGAAGAAAAATTTTAAAAAATAGAAGACGCAAAGGACGCTGGAAATTAACAATTTCATAAAAAATATTATGAAATCATTAGAAACAAAAAAAATAATTAAAATATTGACTGATTTAAAATTTGCTTTAGCAGTTCTTTTAGCAATTGCTATTGCAAGTTCGTTAGGTTCATTTATTGAACAAGACGAACCGATTCTTTTTTATCAACAAAATTATCCACTAGAAAAACCGATTTATGGATTTATCGATTCAAATTTTATATTAGTTCTAGGATTAGATCATATTTATCGAACGTGGTGGTTTATATTTTTATTAGTAATTTTAGGCGTTTCATTAATTAGCTGTACAATTACTCGCCAGTTTCCAATATTTAAAAACTCGAAAGATTATTATTTCAAGAAAGAAAAAAAATCTTTTCTAAATCTTCCTTTTTTTGTCAAAATAGAAAATGTTTATTATCTAAAAGAAATAATTTTATTAAAAATACAAAAATTAAATTTTTATATTTATCAAAATAAAAATTTAGTATATGGATATAAAGGACTAATCGGAAGAATTAGTCCAATTTTAGTTCACTTGAGTTTAATAATTATTTTAATCGGATCATTAATTGGAGCCTTTAAAAATTTCAAAGCTCAAGAAGTATTACCAAAAGGAGAATTATTTCATATTCAAAATCCAATAAGAGTAGGTTGGTTTACGGAATTACCAGATGTAAATATTAGAGTAAATGATTTCTGGGTAGAATATGAAAAAAAAAAAATACATCAATTTTATTCTAACTTATCGATTTTAGATAATTATGGAAATGAAATTAAAGAACAAACAATTTCGGTTAATAACCCTTTACGATATAAAAATATTGATATTTATCAAAGCGATTGGAATTTATTAGGGATAAGAATTGAAAAAATAGGAGAAAGAAAAATTTATGAATTTCCACTTTTTTCTTTAAATAAAGGAGCAAAATCTTGGATTACTTGGGTAAAAGATTCGGACAAAAATTATAGCTTGCTTTTTGATCAATTAAAGCAAAGTTTTTTAGTATATGATGAAAAAGGAAATTTTTTAAAAGAAACTAAATTAGGAGAAATTATTGATAAAGAATTTAAAATATCAGATATATTACCCTCTACTGGGCTTTTAATAAAATATGATCCAAGCATTGGAATAATTTATTTTGGATTTGGACTTTTAATGGTAACAACAGGTTTAAGTTATTTACCTTATACACAAATTTGGATTTTTCATAAGTCAAAAAATTCATGGATTGGTGGAATTACTAACAGAGGAAAAATACAACTAGAAATTGAGTTTGAAAATTTAATCCGTTATATCGAAAATAAAAAATAATTAAGAAATAATTAAAAATAAAAGAAAATAAATTTCTTTTATTTTTTGTATTTTTATCCAACAATAACTGGAGCAGTTACAGCTAAATCTAGTGGGAAGTTGTGTGCATTACGTTCATGCATTACTTCCATACCTAAGTTAGCACGGTTAAGGATGTCAGCCCAAGTGTTAATTACACGACCTTGGCTATCAACAATAGATTGGTTGAAGTTGAATCCGTTTAAGTTAAATGCCATTGTACTAATTCCTAAAGCAGTTAACCAGATACCAATAACTGGCCAAGCAGCTAAGAAGAAGTGTAATGAACGAGAGTTGTTAAAACTAGCGTATTGGAAAATTAAACGTCCAAAGTAACCATGAGCAGCTACAATGTTATAAGTTTCTTCTTCTTGACCAAATTTGTAACCATAGTTAGGAGATTCAGTTTCTGAAGTTTCACGGATTAAAGAAGATGTTACTAAAGAACCGTGCATTGCAGAGAATAAAGAACCACCAAATACACCAGCTACACCAGCCATATGGAATGGGTGCATTAAGATGTTATGTTCAGCTTGGAATACTAACATGAAGTTAAATGTTCCAGAAATACCTAAAGGCATACCATCAGAGAAGCTTCCTTGACCAATTGGGTAGATTAAAAATACTGCCGATGCAGCTGCTACTGGAGCAGAGAATGCAACGAAAATCCAAGGACGCATACCAAGACGGAAACTTAATTCCCACTCACGACCTAAATAGCAAGCAACTCCAGTTAAGAAGTGTAAAACAACTAATTGGTAAGGACCACCGTTGTATAACCATTCATCAACAGATGCAGCTTCCCAAATTGGGTAGAAGTGAACACCAATTGCGTTTGAGCTTGGAATAACAGCACCAGTAATGATGTTGTTTCCATACATTAAAGAACCAGCTACTGGTTCACGAATACCATCGATATCAACTGGCGGAGCAGCGATAAATGCAATGATAAAACAAGTTGTAGCAGTTAAAAGTGTAGGAATCATTACAACACCGAACCAACCGATGTATAAACGATTATCTAAACTTGTAATCCAAGAACAAAAACGTTCCCAAATATTTTGGCTTTCGTATCTTTCTAAAGTTGCTGTCATATTCGTCCCCTCTTCCATTATAAGTACTACTATTGATCTTTTATTTTAAAAATCCCAACTAAAAGAATAAAAAAGGATTGATATACCAGTATTGCGTTTAAAGAGAATGACCTATAATATTAAAAAATATTTATAATTAAAAATTCTACTAATGAAAATATTCTTCTTTCAAGATTATCAACTTCCAGTTCTAGCTTGTTTTTTTCTTTTTTTTGCAATGATAAATTATTGGATTAGTCTTTCAATTCCTAAAAATGAATTAATTTTTAAAATTAGTAAAACATTTGTTTTTTTAAGCAATATTTTATTTATGATTACTTTATTAAGTCGTTGGATTGGAGAGGGTTATTTTCCGTTAAGTAATTTATATGAATCATTAATTTTTTTAAGCTGGGGAATATCTTCTATTCACTTATTTGTAGAATATAAAACAAAAAGTCGTTTAATTGGAGCGCTTGCAACACCTATTTTATTTTTTATTTCGGGTTTTTCAAGTTTAACATTGCCAACAGATATGCAAAAAGCGCTTCCTTTAGTACCCTCCCTTCAATCAAATTGGTTAATGATGCATGTTAGTATGATGATGATTAGTTATGCAACATTAATTATAGGCTCATTATTATCAATTTTATACTTAGCTTTTTCTTTTATTAATCAAGACAATAAAAAAGAAAAAATTAACAAACAAAATGCACAAATAAGATCAGACGAAAAAAATTTTATTAATACAAATAATATAGTATTAAATATTGAAAATAGTAATATAGAGGTATCAAAACTATCTTTACTACAAACAATTGATATCTGGAGTTATCGAATTATAGGTTTAGGCTTTCCATTTTTAACAACAGGAATTATATCTGGAGCTGTGTGGGCAAATGAGGCTTGGGGAGCATATTGGAGTTGGGATCCAAAAGAAACATGGGCATTAATTACATGGCTAATATTTGCAATTTATTTACATTCCCGTCTTCTAAAAGGTTGGCAAGGTCAAAAAGCAGCATTTGTTGGTTCTATAGGATTTTTCGTAATTTGGATTTGTTATTTAGGTGTGAATTTTTTAGGAAAAGGTTTACATAGTTATGGTTGGGTATTAAATTAAAAACTAAATAAGGTGTTATGTTAATATTATTAGTAAATAACACCTTATAGTTGAAAAGAATAAAAATAAAAGTTAATATGCTAATCCCATACTTCGAGTAGTTTCTCCTCCTAAGTATACACGAATACTTAAGAAATCTGTAGGACAAGCACTTTCACATCTTTTACATCCAACACAATCTTCAGTTCGAGGAGCGGAAGCAATTTGTCCAGCACGGCAATCTTCCCAAACAACCATTTCAAGTACATCTGTTGGGCATGCTCTTACACATTGTGTACAACCAATGCAAGTATCATAAATTTTAACTGTATGACTCATATACGTATTCTCTCTTTAATTATATTAGCTTTTCTATAATAAAAAGCTTTTTAATTCTTTTCTATATTATAATAGAATATATATTTGACGATCTATATATTGCAAATAAAACCTCCTCAGGTTGGACTCGAACCAACGACCAATCAGTTAACAGCCGATTGCTCTACCAACTGAGCTACTAAGGATATAAAAATATACTTTAAATTGTATACCTTTATTATAATCAAAATCTTAAAAAAGCAAAAAAAAAGAAATTTCGGCATCGTGCTATCTTCCCAAAAGACTGCTCTTGAAGTATTTTCGCCGCAATAACATTTAACAACCATGTTCGGAATGGAATGGCGTGGTACTATTATGCTATAAATACCGAAATTGAAAGTTTAAAACTAAAATGATACTTAAAAATATGGTTTTTAGTAAATCTTGGCTACATACATTGCTGCACTTATACCTAATTCCTATCAAACGGCTAGTCTTGCCGCAACCTAAGAGTACTCATCTTGAGGACGGCTTCTCACTTAGATGCTTTCAGCGATTATCCTAACTATACGTAGCTACCCAGCATATACCGATGGCACAATAACTGGTACACCAGAGGTATATCTTTCTCGGTCCTCTCGTACTAGAGAAAGGTCACTCTCAATACTCCAACGCCCATGCCGGATATGGACCGAACTGTCTCGCGACGTTCTGAACCCAGCTCACGTACCGCTTTAATGGGCGAACAGCCCAACCCTTGGGACGTACTACCGCCCCAGGATGCGATGAGCCGACATCGAGGTGCCAAACCTCCCCGTCGATAGGAACTCTTGGGGGAGATC